>QWCY01000192.1_pt1 | contig 103925 bp, 92 predicted proteins | sample 1972631 | NCBI WGS metagenome assembly QWCY01 (sample SAMN09866696, study PRJNA288562) | Human gut metagenome isolate pre1_stool, whole genome shotgun sequencing... | isolation source: gut | host: Homo sapiens | place: USA: California
TACTGTTACTTCTTTTTCTGGGTTTACCCAGTATATAGTTGTTTCAGTTTCTGCTATTGTTCCGTGTTCTCCTGCTGAGAAGTCTACTTTTACGAAGTTATCTGGTACGTTTGGTTTGTCTTCTCCTGGGTTTTGTGGAACAATATCATCTCCACTGTATTTATATTGTGCGACGTGTTCTGTAGCTGTATCATATTTTGTTGCTAAAGCTGGATTCCATCCAGTAAAAGTATAGTTTTTATCTGCTGTTACGTCTGGTGCAGATAAAGTAGATTTCATTTCTACGCCAGCGAAGACATAATAGGTTTTGTTTGTTGCTATTTTTCCGTGGTCGCCTGGTGCGAATGTTACGGGTACATAGTCAGGGTCAGTAGCATATTTAGAATCTTCTGTCCAAATTGGCTTTTCTGTAAATTCTAATGTTGTAGCATCAATACCTGCTGGGTCAACTACAAATTTACCTGGTTTGTAGACTTTGTTATTAGCTTTATCTACTAATACACCCTTATCATTTAAACCTGTTACTTCAACTGTTGGTGATTTTTGGAAGTTAGTAACGTTAGTTGTGTTAACTTCTCTACTTGTAAATGTTTCTACAGCATCAGTTCCACTTGGGATGTCAATTTCTTTTGTTTTACTTCCTGCTGTTACTTTGATTTTTTCGCCAGTTGTTGTTGGATTTGTAGTTGTATTTCCAGCCTCATCAACTGTAGTAACTTTTACATCTGTGTTTACATATTGGTATAGGTATAGATTATAGATAGTTGTACCTGTATGTCCACCTGTACCATCGGATGTTTTTGAAACAATTTTACCAGCAACATTGCCAGTAAATCCGTCTAAGCCCATCATGGCTACTTCATCTTGGGTAAATTCTCCAAAGTCAACTTCGGTTCCGTCTACACCATTTTTTATTGTTTTTGTAATAGTATTTTCATCGAAAGTTTTTGGGTCAATTGTTGTTACGCTAATTGTCATACCATTTGGAAATATTGTGCTAAACGGAAATGCTTGCCCATTTACTCCCGAAAGGTGGATTATAGCCTTTACTTTGTTTTTGTAGTATCCAGGATCACCAGCGCCCATAAGACCAGCCTGTGGAGATCTTTGAGCTGATGTTGTGAAATCTGAAATTTCTAATCCTGAGTCTGTTACTCGACCTCTAGTGTCATTGTCTGATAAATGGAAAACAAGTTTTCCGTTTTCATTTTTTCCTTCAATTTCTACTGTATTTATGCTTGTATCGTGAAATTCTCTGGCATCTAGTCCTGCTGCTGAAACAGGACTAAATGTTCCAAGTATCATAACGAGTGCAAGTATAAATGAAAGAATTCTTTTTTTAGAATGCATAGTTGCCTCCTTAATTTTCTTACTTTACTACTTCACTTCTTAATTTTTAGCAATTTTATCTAACTGGTTTCAAAATCCTTGCGTCTTTGTAACCTGTTAATTTTGCGTCTATGATGATTCTATCACCTTTTTCAAGTTTAAATTCTACTCCACCTTGCTTTAGGTCAATAGTTTCTATTTCATCTTTATTTGCTTTGACTGGATCTAGAGTAATTGGTTTTTTATTTCTAATAACTCTGATGGTTAGTTCTGCACCTGTTTTAGATTTTAAGAAAATTTGACTTTCTCCCGGCAATGGATCTCCAATTTCTAATACTAGATCTTGATCCACTTTTTCAACTGTTAGAGTTTTTTCAAACTTGTTACCCATTTCGTCGTAGATAGTTACTTTATATGAAACAGCTTCTCCTAATTGTTTTAAAGTATCATCGTTTAATTCAATCGTGAAGTTTGTATCATCTGTTGTTGCTGTGACATCAACAGTTTTTCCATTTGCTTCAACTGTAGCTTTTAAAATCTTATGATCTGCATCTTTCGCTTTACCAGTTATTTTTACCATATATTTAAATAGGTCTGGAGTAGCTTTTAATTCTTCTCCCTGAGTTGTGGATTCTACAGGTTTTTGCTTGTCAATCTTAATAGGTGTGTCTGAATAGGATGGATCTTTGCCAGTTTCTGTTGTTTCGATATAGTAGTCTGCATTTGGATCGAATTTATCACTTGGTAAGTCTGTTATATCGAATACAGTTTTTCCATCTACTACTTTTGATGACAAATCCTTTACTGGTGTATAGCTTCCGTCTTCATTCTTCTTAACAAGAGTATAGCTTGCATCTGTTGGAAGTGGTTTTCCTTCTTCTGCAGGTATAATTTCAATATATTGCTTGTCATTATCTTCATCATAAGTTTGAACTGGATTAGTAACTTGTGATTTTACTGGTCCATAGAAAGCATATACGGTCATTTCAGATAGGATTGGAGAGTTTTCTGTAAACTTATAAGCCTTTGTAGTATCTTTAGCTTGGTCAGCTGTTTTTAGCTCTTCTAGCTTATTATATTCCTCTACTGTGTCAACTTTTTTCGTTGTCCAACCAAGGAATACTAAACCATCAGTAGATTCAATTGTCGGCTTTTCTTCAACGAATTTTCTAAGTTCAAGTGCGTCGCCTTTTAATGCATCGCCGTTGTGGTCAATGTAGTTATCTAGCTTAAATCCGTTTGGCGTGTAGCCTTTTTCGCTCGCTGCTTTTTCGTTCATCGGTGCGATTCTTACTACCGGAGCTGTGTCATTTGCTCTTTGTAGTTTATAAGCAAATTCTGTTCCTGGTAGCTTAGTAGTGTCAAATCCTTCAAATGATTTTACAGTTGTAGCTAACTTACCGCCGTTTAGGTCAAAGGTAACCTTGGCTTGTACTTTTTCAAATACTTTTTCACTTGGTGTGGATGCCTTTTTTACGTCAGTATTTGTAATGCCGATAACGGAATCTTTTACTAGTCCGGCGGGCATTGTAAACCCATCTTTACCTTCTGTCGTAAATGTGTATCCATTTGCTTCTGCACCATTGACATTCATTTTGGTTCTGGTATCTTTTTCTGCAATGGTGAATTCATAGTCAGAATTATCCGGGTAGAAGAGTTTGATTTTAGCACCATTATATCTCGTTCTACCTGTGATATTTTGAGAATCGGTAAACAATTCATCGATATCCGGATTTACACCGGATTGTGTTGCCGAACCACCTGCATAGGTTGTAATGTAGTTCAACCTTCTAGGGGTATTGACTTCAGGTCCATTTGCACCCGGTTTTAAGATAATTTTCTTGTTACCAGTTTTTCCTGGCAATGTTAATTCTACTTGTTTAGGAACATCTTTTTTATTATATTTCATCGTCCTAAAGGCGATTTTTTCTCCTGCCTTAATGGTCATACCCGGAATTAAAGTGTACTCGTAATTTAGTCCTTTACCTGTGTGTTTAAAATTGGATCTCAATTCAATTTTATAAGGTCCATCTCCTAAAGTAAGTGAGTAACCCATTAACCCCATATTCGGTGTGGACGTTGGACCGTTAGAATAAGCTAATCCAATTTTGCTATTTGCCGGAAGAACGATATCGTCACCTGTGTTATTGGTAGCCGTATACTCGATTAATTTCTTTGTACCATCTACGATAAAGGTTGAGTAAAAATCAAATGCCGCTAGGTCATCTAGTTTAAGTCCATTTTCTGCTACCTTATCCTTATCAATATAGTATCTCGTAATAGTAGGAAGTCCTGAGTTAAACTCTGTAGTCGCACTATTTAGGAATGAATCTTGAGGTTTTGCAGTAGTAAATACAGTATTTAGCCCTGCAAATTTGTGTCCAATAGTGTTATTCTTAAAGTTTGATGCCACTTGGATACCTTTAAATCCTTTATTTAGATCACTATTTTCAGAAGTGTTTAATTGATCTTCTGTGATACTAATAGGTAGAGTATTGTCCCAGATTTCACCTTGTTGGTTTGCTACAAATACCTCTGCAACTGTACCTGATAGACCTTGTGGCTTAAGAACTTCTGCGAATTTTTCGTTGAATACTTGTCTAAAGGCAAAGTTTTCTCCACCTATATTATCAGCAGAGTTCATCTTTGATTGTTTATGGAATACATCTAAATATCCGCCTTCTTCGTTGTATTTAGCATAGGAGTTGGCAGAATAGAATTGGTAGTCCAAGTTGTAATCAGATACTGTACCGACATCCGCATTATTATTTGCAGACGGTATATAGGTCATAAAAGTGTAGGAGTTATAAGGTGTAAAAAGCACATTTTGAGTCTTGGATTTTTCAGTTCCCGCTACACAAAAGACTTCGGTATAGTCGTCGTTTGTTATCCTCATTTGAATATGAGGTTGACCTTTAATATTACCAACTGTTTTCCCCTTTTTTAAAACAAGGTCGATAGGAATTTCAATTCGTGAACTTCCTCCAACTTTATTTCCATTGTTGTCTAGGTTCTGTTCTTTAACATTTACAGCCCCTGAAAGTGAACTTACAGCATTAGTAAAAGTTTGAACATCCTTATAGGTTTCAGAATCGTGCCAGCCGCCATCAATTACTCCCTTATACATCCCTGTTCCCGGATTTTTAAAATCGATTAAATCGTATAGGTCCTTATCAAATTTAAATAGGGCTTTACTCCAAACCCCGGATGCTAAATTTTGAAACATCCTATATGAAACTCTTACTACTGTTCTGCCATCTGCATTGATATAGGTTCCAATGTAGTTAACAGAAGGTGTCTTGAAACCTTCAGCCTTGGCTACGACAGTCAATTCGTTGATATTAGCCAGCTTCCAGAAGCTCATTTCGGCTTCTTTTTTCTCGTTAATAGTCCAATCCGCTTTTTCTGTCTCTGCGAAAACATTCACTGGCATCATAGTCACTATCATTAAAAATGCCATGACTAGTGCGAGTGTTTTTCGCAAATAATTTTTCTTTTGCATTTTTTGTCTCCTTTCGTATTTCTTGCTTTGTGCAAGTTATCTCCTAATCTTCTGCGCATTCCACTTTAGTTCGCTAAAGACACTAAAAAAGACGGGTCGTGCCACCGACTCGTCTACAATCGTAAAATAATAATTGCTTGTATTGTTGTGCATGATTATGTACCCAAAAGCTATCTCACAAAATTTGCATGCGTTTTGCGAAATTTCTTTTAGGAATTACTTTTAAAGTATCTAACGACTTTTTCTGGTGGCACAGAAGATCGTATTTGATTTGTACATATATTTTAGCACGTGTATGTCTAAATGTCAAGTTTAAATTTTATTTTTAAGAACATTTTTCATATATAGACAGTAGTGTAACCCCCCCCCCATCTCATTTTCGCGTTGTCTGTCTATAGACGCGTGTATGTACTTTATATGTCTAATGGATGGGCAATAAAAATGCTAGGTGAAGTACTCATCTAGCATAAAATATTAATTCTCTTCCTTGTTATATAGGATTATATAGGGGCTGTTTCGTCAAAAGCGTTTTCTTTGATTATGGTCTGTGGCAATAGCTCTTCGTGCGGGGCGATATATGCCTCGTCTGATGTGAATGGTGCAGTCACTAGTCCACTCGCCATGTCAATGTCAATGGGCTCTTTATCTCTATCAACTACCTCGGCGATGACTTCTGTATTGGCTGCATCTGTGTACTCTGCTTTAACGCTCTCTGCCTTTATGGACTCGAACTGTGCGAGCATATAGGCAAAAATGAATAGTGTAAACAATAGTCTTTTAAATTTATTCATATTTTTCTCCTTTCTTTATGTCTATAATATAAGTATAACAGTTTCGAAAGGCGAAATTATTTACAAAATGTATACAAATTTTTCAATTTAATTTTTTTACTTAAAATTATTATTTATACAACGCAGTCCTCTCACCCAATTTTGCAATTATTTTGCAGATAGAAATCAATGAATTTTCTTTACGGAGAACTTTTATGAGTGAAATAGTAATAATATATTTGCTTTATCCTTATTTAAGAATATTTCACAGAGCAAATTTTTAAATGGTAATGAGCTAACTCATATATATAATTTCGCAGTTATTTTGCAGAGCAAACAAGATGATTCTGCGAAGTGGAGAATTTAGCAAGCGATTACGTACAGATGGTACTTTGAGCGAAGCTAAATTCGAACGAGCAGAAGGGCTTGTTTGAATGCGAAAGAACGCGAAATTTATACTTGCCACAAGATCCTGTCCCTATCCGCATTTAAACACATTGTTAAATATTCCAAACCGAAACGAACAGCTGGCTCCATTGCAAACCCCTTCGCTAAATATGTAGCTATGGCAGTCGAGACTGTTGCGCCTAGTCCAAAGGCTTGTCTATCTACTCTCTTCCTATCTATAATCTTCTCTTTGCCATCTATGACTAATACGTCTTTTAGTTCGCCATCAAGTGCGCCTCCTGTGATCAGAACGCTTGTGCCATAATCAAGGTGAAGCTTTTGAGCTGCGGCAAGCATTTCGGTAACAGTTGTTACTTTCATCTCCGTTAAAGTTTCTGCCTCTTTCATATTTGGTGTAAGTAGTGTGACTTTATGAAAGATGTTTTCTTTTATATAGTCAAGTGTTTCGGCGTCTGTGTAGATATGGCCGAACTTTGACGCGATGACTGGATCTAGCACGATGGGCACGCCCGCAAAGTATTTATCTAATGCGTCTTTCACTGCTTTTGCCTGATTGATGTTTGAGATGAGTCCGACTTTGACGCAGCCGATGCGAAAGTCCTCGCTCGCTGCCTTGATTTGGTCGTAGACCATGGACGAGGAGAGGGCAAGTCTTGAGATGCACCTTTGTGTATTTTGGCTGGTCACGCATGTTGTCGCGACTGTGCAGTAGCTATTTAGTTTTAGTGCTGTCTTGACGTCTGCCTCGACGCCTCTTAGGGCGCTTGAGTCTAGTGCCGAGATTGACAGTATTACGGGCTTTTCTTTTAGCATGGCTAATCTCCTTTATTAAGATGATTTTATTACATCCGCTTATCTTTGTCAAGATGCTTATGCTTATGGTGATGGCAGTGCCATAATTATAGTAATGGCTCTTCCATAATAATAGTTTTGGCATAAAAAAGCTCTCTGAGTTTGTCTCAAAGAGCTTCCTATACTAATGTTTTTTATTAAGCATATCGTTTTTGATTGTCCAAAGCTTTTTGCTAAGGTCGACGTAGTACTCGTGTGGATTTTCAAGTCTCTTAACTTCGTCCCAAAGCTTATCGACTTCTTCTAGTGAATACTTTTGCACTTCGTCGATTGTCTTCTTATTATATACTAATTTACCTTTGTCGAAAATTTTCTTTAGTAGCGGCACTGCTGTGTAGTTCGTAAGTGTTTTCTTCTTCCAAGTGTATAATGGATGGAAGATCTCGATATCTTTTGTGAAGTCGATCTCTTCATCATGTGTTGTAACGATGTCGGCAAGCGCCTTTCCTGTTTCGTTATCGTATAATCTATATAGCTTTTTAAAGCCGGGTGTGGTGATTTTTTCGACGTCGCCACTGATTTTGATCTTGTATATCTCTTTGCCGTCTTTGAATGTGGATACAAGTTTGTATACGCCGCCAAAAACTGGTTCGCTTCTTGATGTGATCAGTCTTTCGCCAACGCCAAAACCATCGATTTGGGCGCCTTGACCAAGTAGGTCCTTGATCACGTACTCGTCAAGTGAGTTTGAGACCATGATCTTAACGTCTGGGTAGCCTGCTTCGTCGAGCATCTTTCTCGCTTTTTTCGATAGATAAGCAAGGTCGCCTGAGTCTATCCTGATGCCAACGCCTTCATGACCATTTGCACGGAGCTCGTCAAAAACTTTTATCGCGTTTGGTATACCTTCCTCGAGCGTATTGTATGTGTCAACGAGTAAAACGCAGGAGTCTGGATAAACTTTTGCGTAGGCTCTAAAGGCTTCTAGCTCTGTATCGAACATTTGTACCCACGAGTGAGCCATGGTGCCAGTGGCTGGAACGCCGAAGAACTTGTCTGTGATAGTGTTTGCAGTAGCTTTAGCACCGCCGATGTAGGCTGCTCTTGCGCCAAGTATCGCCGCTTCACTTGCTTGGGCGCGTCTCGAGCCAAATTCTGAGATGGCTCTGCCCTTAGCGACTCTAACGATCCTGCTCGCCTTTGTCGCTATCAAGGATTGGTAGTTTATCGTAAGAAGTATCATTGTCTCCATGATTTGCGCTTCTTTAACCGGTCCCTTGACTATGATGATGGGTTCCTTTGGAAATACTGGTGTTCCTTCTTCTACTGCCCATACATCGCAGGTGAATTTAAAATTTCTTAAAAAGTCCAAAAATTCTTCTGAGAATATCTTTTTGCTTTTGAAATATTCTATATCATCTTCTGTAAATTTTAGATTCTCTATATATTCAATGACTTGCTCAAGTCCTGCGGCGATGGCGAAGCCACCATTGTCAGGGACTTTTCTGAAGAACATATCGAAGACTGCCTCTGTATCTGCTACGCCATTGGCAATGTAGCCGTTGGCCATGGTGAACTCGTAGTAGTCCGCCAGCATCGATAGGTTTATGCTTTTATTATCCTTATTCATCTTAATCCTCCCATAGATCTTTTAATCTGCCCTCTAATTTGTATCTCACATGCTTTAGCTCGCCTGTATTGCGTGAAGACGTGATGAGCATGAGCTTTCTGAGCTTATCTGAAAAGCTATTGATATAGTCCGCGCTCGCCTCGTATGAGCCGTGGTAGACGTATTTTAATAGCTCGCCACCGAGCGCAACGACGTCGGCGCCTATAACGTAGGCTTTGAAGGCGTCCATCGCAGTCCTTATACCACCTGAGGCGATTAGGGTAAATTTGTACTTTTTCTTGAGCTCCCTCGCATATAGTATAGAGAGTGCTGTTGGCGTGCCAAAGTCGAAGATATCCGAGAAATCTTCGGCAGCGTTCGCCATGGACTCGATCCTAGCAAAGTTTGTGCCGCCCGCGCCTGATATGTCGATGTACTTGACACCGAGCTTAGCGAGATCCTCGATATTCCTTTGATTCATGCCAAAACCGCATTCCTTCACTATGACGGGCAGCTTAAAATACTTAAGTGCCGCCTCGATGTTCTTCATATAGCTAGTGAAGTCCCTGTCACCTTCGCCATTAATGAGCTCTTGAAAAGCATTTAGATGTATGCAGATGGCGTTGGCATCGATTAAATCAACTGCCTTCTTCATCACATCCAAATTCGCTGTAGCACCGACATTGGCTATAATGTAGCCGTCTTTGTTGACCTCACGTGCAATGGTGAATGTTTCAGGGAACTTCTTGTCAACAACAGCTATCTTCTCGCTTCCAAGCATCATAGGTATATTAAAGTCACGTGCGAGCCTAGCTAAAATCTCATTGATTCTAAGCGCCTTTTCGGTGCCGCCAGTCATCGCGTTTATGTAAAAAGGACGAGAAAAGTTTCTGTTGAAGAATTTCTTTTCAAGTCGTACCTCGTCTATGGAAAGCTCAGGAAGAGAGTTGTTGTCGATGAAGACATCTGAAAGAAGCGTGTCAGTCCCGCCATCTTCCGCTCTTAGGAAGTTTGTAAGATGCAGGTCCTTGATCCTTTCTTTGTAATCAATCTTTTTCATAGTTCCTCCTAGATTTCTATATAATCTTCTATATTAAGTTTTTTATCTATATCAAGAGTCCTTAGACTATGGATATAGATGTCTTTGCCCTTAGTCGTGTAGATGTTGAAGTCACCTTTTTTAAGTCCGCTCGCGTCAAAGCTATGGGCAAGGAGCTTCGCAGGCATGATAAAATCTACTTCGGGCATCAGCTCTTTGAAAATGGCGTCTATAAACTCGTAATGAGTGCAGCCCAAGATCAGCGTCTTGTAGCCGCCGTCATCGATGCGCCTCTTGTAGTCAAGCACTTCCTCTTCGATGATGTCCCTGTTCTCGTCGAAGTCCTCAATAAGTGCCGCAAGCGATGCGCTCGCCATCTCTAGTAAATCATCTGTGCCAATGGCCTTGAGCCTATTGTAATACTCTTTCGAAGCAATGGTAAACTTCGTCGCAAGTATCGCCGCTTTATTAAGTGCAAGCCTATTTACTTCGTCAATAGTTGGCGTAACTATATTGTAGAGCTTAATCTTATGTGTGTAGCCGGTATTAAGTATCGCGCTACTCATGGTATTACAAGCGACAAGGCAGTCAGTAACGCCCTTTTCGTATAAGAAGTCCAAAATATGCTCCATACAAGAAAGGATTTCGTCACGACTCATATTGCCATAAGGCACCCTGATATTGTCCCCGAAGTAATTTATTTCGATCTCATTATTCAGCTTAAGAAGCTCACGAACAACGGATAAGCCCCCTATACCTGAATCAATAACTGCTAATTTCTTCATATTACATGTCGACACGATTGTCGATCGCCTTTCTGATAGTTTCTGCATCGTAGTAGCTTAGATCAGCGCCCATCGGCACGCCGGTACCTATCCTAGTCACTTTGACGCTCTTGTCAGGGATGTTCTCCTTGATGTAATTCGCTGTCGCAGTGCCCGCAATGTCTGGGTCAGTCGCAATGATGAGCTCTTTTACACTGCCGTCAAGCCTTTGGAATAGCTCAGGAATGTTGATCTCCTCAGGTCCTATGCCCTCAAGCATGTTGATGGTGCCGCCTAAAACGTGATAAAGACCGTTGTAGCCGCCCTCTTTGTCAAGGCGCATAACATTCTCTTCTTTTTCTACTACTAATATGGTAGAGTGATCTCTGTCATCATCAGAGCAGATGCTGCAGATGTCAGCTTCACTATAGTTACAGCAAATCTTGCATCTGTGAATATTTTCAAGAGTCTCCTCGATGTCCCTCGCTAGGCTCATGGCCTTGTCCCTATTGTTCAAAAGGTAATAAGCGAACTTTATCGAAGACTTCGAGCCAAATTGCGGAAAAGACTCTAAATTGCTAACTAGCTTATCTAGCCTATCCATTATAGTCCTGGAATGCCTAGGCCGCCAGTTAATTTGCCCATCTCAGAGTTCATAAGATCGTCAGCCTTAGCTATAGCCTCGTTTACTGCGACCATGATTAAGTCTTCAAGCATTTCAACGTCGTCTTGATCAACAACTTCTGGATCTATGGTGATGGACTTGATCTCTTTTTTACCAGTGATTTCGACCTTCACCATGCCCTTATCTACTTCTAATATAGTAGCTTCAATCTCTTCTTGCTTCTTTTGCATATTTTCTTGTGCTTTTTTAAGCTGCTTCATCATGTTATTCATGTTGCCGCCCATTTGTGGGAATCCTCTTTTCATAATTACCTCCTACTTAATTATAAGCTTGCCGCCCAAGAACTCTTTAAGGTCCTCTCTGAGTTTGAGAGTCTTTTTCTCTTGGTCGGAGCTTTCAATTTTGATATCGATTATATCGTTAAAATATTTGTTAATAGTCTTTAATATGGCGTCCTTGTTCATATTGACAAGGGCTACACTTGTGTCTAGAGCTATGTCACGAGACTTTTTAAGTACTAATACGCCAGAAACTGTTTTTGAATATTCAAAATCCGTGAATATGGACTTAAGTACTCTCATGTCGTCATCTTTCAAGAAGTTTTCGTAAAGCGCCTTGTTCTTTTCGAAGTCCTCTTCGGGTTCTTCGTCTTCATCTAGATCAATGGCTTTCTCTTTTTCAGCGGGGATAATGGTCTTGCCACTTTCGCTGTCAGAGTCACTTTCTTCGCTTTCTGCTAAGCCTTGTGAATTTTGCTCATCAAGGGCTTTTGCTTCGTCATTTACTTTTACTTCATCAAATGGCTTTGCCTCGTTTATATTTTTTGCTTCATCAAGTGATTTTGCCTTGTCTAGTGATTTTGCCTCGTTTTCTTTTTTTGCTTCCTTTGGCTTTTTTACTTCCTCTTCCATTTCTGTGAAGTAAAAGCCTTCATCTTCATAGTCCACCATACCCATCTCAAGGCTAGCTAAGTCGTCAAAAGAGTTATCTTGATTATCTTGAGCTGTTTTTGACGAAGTGGCTTTGGCATTGCCATTAACGTGGTAGCTTACAGGCTGCGCTAAATCACTAACTGTGACGGATCTATCAAAGTTCATCTTCATGACATCGCTGTCAAGGCTCATGACCTTAAGGCCCGCCATCTCAACGAAAATCCGCTTTTCCTTGACAAACTTCATCCTCTCAAGGTAATCCATGTAGATGTCGATCGCGTTTATGATGTCCATAAGCTTTATGTCAAAGGTAAAATTGTATTTGCCAAGCTTATTAACTTTGTCGTATAAAATCTCTCTAAGCGCCTTAATTATGCCATCTATGATCATCGCTTCGTCCTTGCCATCAAGGAAGAGCTTGTCTAAATTGGCATAATACTTTTCGAGATTGCGTGTAAATATCGCCTCTACTATGCCAGTGGAGTAGCTCTCATCAAGCAGTCCCAAGGCTTTCAAGACGCTCTCCTTAGTAAGTGTGTCTGAGTAGCTGATGGTGCTCTCAAGCATGGATAAAGCGTCTCTCATCGAGCCAGCGCCTGCTCTAGCGACGATTGTGACTGCCTCATCCTCATATTTTTTGCCGATAGTCTCAAGAACGCGAGATAAATTCTTCGCGATGAGATCCTCGTCTATACGCTTAAAATCGAAGCGCTGAACACGGGAGATGATGGTCTTAGGTATCCTCTCTGGCTCTGTCGTCGCAAGTATAAAGATTAGGTGCTTTGGTGGCTCCTCAAGTATTTTTAAAAGCGCATTGAAGGCGCCCTTCGATAGCATGTGAACCTCGTCTATGATGTAGACTTTGTATTTTAGTTTAGTTGGTAGATATATCGCCTTGTCACGAAGCTCGCGGATATTGTCAACGGAGTTGTTTGACGCAGCGTCAAGCTCTATGATGTCGACGGCCTTGCCGCTCATTGCCTCAAGACAGTTCTCGCACTCATTACAAGGCTCGGCCTCATGTGGATCAAGGCAGTTGATTGCCCTCGCAAAAACCTTTGCAAGAGATGTCTTACCTGTTCCGCGCGTGCCGGTGAATAGGTAGGCGTGAGATAGTCTACTTAGTAGTATTTGATTTTTAAGTATGGTTGTGATGTGATCTTGACCGATGATTTCGTTAAAAGTCTTGGGTCTAAACCTTCTATATAAAGCTTCGCTCATCTCGTCCCTCCTATAAATACAATTATAGATATTATATCACAAAAATAAAAAAAAATAAAGACGTGAGTTGTCTTTACGAAGTGGCTAGTCCATAAACATGGTTGTGGCATGAAAAAGGGCTCTCGTGTGAAAGCCCTTAATAGTTATTTAATATATTTCTTCAATGCTCTTTCATATTTTTCATAGAAACCATAAGCGCCAACGCCAATAAAAGTTTCGAGAATATTACCTTCGCTATTAAAGATAAAAACTGTTGGAACGGCTTTTATCTTGAAATTAAAATACTTCTCAGCCGCTTGACTAGGACATAGATTTTGATATTTAGCGTCTGCTTTTTCTAATAAGCCCTTTGCTTTAGCTATATTTTCTTCTCTAGTCTTCTTGTCATAATCACTTGATGTGCTAGTAAGAGGCTCAATGTTATGAATAACGCCAAGGAAGCCAGCTTTGTCTTTATAATCGTTTGCAAGCTTTGTTAAGTCAGGAAGTTCTTTTTTGCATTGTGCATAATCAGTCGACCAAACATTAACTAGAGTGTATTCATGCTCGGCTAGTATATCGGCAATGTTACGTTTATTACCATCGAAGTCTTCTAGCTCAAAATCAAGTAAGCAAGGCATTTTAACTTTATCTGATGAAATTGCTACAGTTTTTGTAGGCGCGTCATAGCTGACGTCAAAACCCATTAGCTTAGCTAAATCTCTTAGCTCGATGTAATTTGTTTCGATAATAAAGGCAGAATTAAGTTTTTTCTCTTTGCCATCGATAAGGACATCCATATTTCTCATAGTCGCCCAAAGCTCTTTTTGAGATGAATAAGTCTTGATATCTGATAGGTCTTCATATGGCTTATTCGTTTCGATACTAACAAGATGTTTGTCATTGTCGTAGTCAACGTAGAATTGTGCCTTTGTTCCTCTAAGCGCAGCAGCTGCATCACGAAGCTTTAAATAATTTTTCCCCTTTATAATATAAGCTCTAATCTCACGCGCTTCGCCGTTAACCGTAAACTTTTGAGTGCTCTCCATAGCCTTTTCTTCACTCGCAGCCATTGACATAGGCATAAATGTCACTAGCATAAGAACTACTAATAATAACGAAATTTTCTTTTTCATTTTTTCCTCCTTAATTTACCATGATAATAAAGTATATTGCTTGTAAATATATTATACCACTGAAAATAAATTTTGGCAAGAGAAAAGGCTCTCATGTGAAAGCCCTTAATAGTTATTTAAATTGTATTCATAATTATATGGTCCATATTTTTGCTCAAAATTAAGCTTAAATATAGGTCCATCCCACTTAACTTCATATATATCAGCGTCCATGACATAGCCTTGATCACCCGTGAAGAAATCGTCTTCGATCTTGCGAGCGAAAAAGGTGTTCTCTCTTTTGTATAGGTCAAGGCTTGTACTAAAAAGAAAACTATCTTCGTGGACTATGGCAGTGTTTTTGCCATCATCCGACTTGAACTCGTAGTAGCCGTTGTCAATGCGTGAGAAAAAATAAATGACGCAAGCAAATAGCATAAATAGTATCGCGAGTCCCATAGCTATGGATATGATGATTTTGCTAATATTCTTTTCGTAGCACTCCCACAATAGTCTAAGCAAGTAGATGCACCATATAAATAATATTAGGCAAAGTATAAAAACAAGGTCTATAAAAACTATATGCGCTGAAAAAAATTTTATATTTAAGTCAAGTGAAGTGCTTAAGATGATTACTCTCATAAGCACTACAAAGACCATGTATATAGCTGTTCCTAAAAGAAGAGATTTAAATTTGCGTTTTGCAAATTCTTCTTTGAGTAAATTTAGCATTAGTCTAAAACTTCTACTTTTTCTATAATGTATCTCATGTACTCATCTTTTGACATAGATCCAGATGCAAGGCTTAGACCTAAGTTTATGATATCTTTATTAGTCAAAGTATGATTAATATTATTTACTTTTAATAAATATAATAAAAGCATCATTGCAATTCGCTTATTGCCATCATAAAAACAATGATTTTTTATTAATAAATAAGATACTGTTACTATTTTGCTTAAAATTGTTGGATAAAGTTCTTTGCCGTCAAAAGTTTGATAAATACTTTTTATTGATGACTCCAAAAGGCCAAAATCTCTTATACCTTCTAAACCACCATATCTATTAATAAGCTTTTCTTGAAGCAAAATTACTTCATCTACACTTACGTATATCACTTTGAAAGCTCCCTAAATGCTTCATCATACTCATTCATAATGTCTTCACTTATCTTTTCTGTATTATTGATCTTTAAATTCAGTGGCAAAGCATTTTCTCTAATTGATTGCTTTACAAACATGTTTATAGCTGTCGATACGTTTAGTCCAAGTTCATCAACTAAGTTTATAAATTTTTCTTTATCGTTCTTATCCATCGCTATCGTTAAATTGCTTTTTGACATAATATCACTTCCTTGTGTATATTATACAGCTATTGCACGTGAAAATCAAGTGTATTCTCAGTATTTTAGTCTAGAACTTCTACTTCGTAAGCTGAATCGATTGTAACAAGTGCACTCGATTCCAACTCTGTATTATGAGCTGTGCCGTCGAAGTAGACTATAACTTCCTTACCTTCAATATCTTTTGGATCAAGCGGCTCTCTGTCCTTTTGAACGACTACATTATCAAGCTTTACCAAGAATGGATTTGGATATTCGGTATTTTTACCGAAGATATATTTAAACTCTTCTGGCACGTCAATATCTTTTATTCTAAGCATAGTAGCATCCTTTGTAGTCTCGTCATAAACTACTTCCTCTACAGTTCCTGTGAAATTTGCGACGTATTTTTTGGTCTCGCTCCAATTGTCGCCCGTAGAGAACAAAAGGTATTTTCCTTCATAATAAATAGTTATGAAGCCCTCGTCAGCGTATTGGTACTCGCACTTGTCAAAGTTTGACTCGCCGTCATTCTTTGGAAACTCATTGGTAGGAACAACTTTGTCAATCTTGCCGTCCATGGTTCCGCAAGTGACTAGATTATTTAGACAGCCAGTATCTTTGTATAATTTTCCGTCCACCATAACAGCTGAGATTATAGCTCCTTCGTCAGTATGATCTGGCTCGTCGATTTCGTTTGCTTCATTTGTTTCGTTTGCTTCGTTTGCTTCGCTTTTTTCGCTTTTTTCATTTGGCGCCTCATTTGGCTTTTGACACGCAAAGGCACTAATCAACATTAGCAAAGACATTATTATAAGCAAAAACTTTTTCATATAATCACTTCCTTGTCTGTATTATATCACAATAAAGCATACCGTAAATGGATTTTCATTAATTGTTACTATTTTGTAAGAAATAAAAGGGCCCATAGCACTGCCATGGACCAAACGTAAAAACTATTTTTCTAAAATCAAAACGCCTGAGCAAAAACTTATTTTTTCAAAAATTGCCTTTGGAAAATCTTTCTTGATGCTCTCATAAACAATGTAGTGCTCATCGTCATCCCAATAGTCTTTTGACTTTTCCCTACAAGCCTCTAATGAAGTAAGGTCTAAAAAACTCACGTCGCCAATGAAAACTTTGCCACCATCGTTTAATAAAGCAAGTAAAGCCTTTAAAAAATCTTTTTTCTCAGAGTCAATTATGTGATGAAGTGAATATGTTGCGAGTATCGCGTCGTATTTTTCACTTAATATCTCCTTGTCTAGTGCTTTTGTGAAATCGCCTTCATATAATTTTGCCCTCGGCATCTTTTTTTGCGCTATATCAAGCATATTCTTTGAAAAGTCTTGACCGTGTATCTCAAGGCCGTCATCATAAAGCTTTTTCGTTAAAACTGCCGTGCCGAAGCCTATGTCAAGAACTTTTTTTGCCTTCTTAGTTCTTACTGCGTTATAGATGTATGCAAGAACTTCTTTATATCCAGCAAAGGGATAAGTATCCTCACTCTCAGAGATTTCAACAGTTTTGTCGTAATCCTGGGCCCATAAATCAAAACCAAATTTGTCTAGCATATGTCCTCCTATAATCTTTCTTTTAATAATTATACCATAAAATTTATATAAGCTCGAAGAATTTAGGTGGGTTTCCACCTTTTTTCTTCGTGTTCGTATCAATTTCGGTCTATTAAGTTTGTATATTTATTTTGATTAGTACATGTATGTCTCTTACATCTAAAATAAATATTTTAGCAATTATCTACGAAGTGGCACAGCTATTCTCAAGGCATAAAAAAGTATGCACCAAAGGGTACATACTTCGTGTAAATATCTTAGTCTTCTAATGCTGCATCAATCTTAGCCTTGTCGAAGCCAAGTATCTTTTCATCACCTATAATGATAACTGGTACGCCTGTGAAGCCCATCTTCATCATTTCCATCCTAGCGTCTTTATCTTCTGAGATGTTCTTTTCTGTGTACTTGATGTTCTTTCCATCTAAGTAGTCCTTAGCCATGTGGCAGAATGAGCATGTAGTGCTTGTATAAATTGTAATGTCTTTCATTAATATCCCTCCTAAATTTTGTCTATCGATTGTCAATAGATATATACCCAGGGCTAAAGCTTTTAAAACAAAAAGAGCAGAAATTAATCTGCTCTTCTAATATATTTCTACTACTTAGAAATTATAGTTCCAGTTTTTCCTTCGATACCTTCGCCTGCTTTTTCAAGTGATGTGATTAAGCTGACTCTACCAGGTTTGGACTCTGCAAACATGATGGCTGCTTCAACTTTTGGAAGCATGGATCCTTTTGCGAAGTGTCCTTCTTCTGAGTACTTTTTCATCTCATCTACTGTCACTTTATTAAGCTCTTCTTGGTTTTCTTTACCGAAGTTTATGGCAACTTTTTCAACTGCTGTTAATATGATTAGTTGATCTGCATCAACTATCTCAGCTAGTTTTTCTGAAGCGAAGTCTTTATCGATAACTGCTGCTACTCCTTCGTAGCCGTCGCCGTCTGCGATAACTGGGATTCCGCCGCCGCCAACTGTGATTACAACGTCTCCTGCTTCGATAAGGTGACTGATTAGATCCTTTTCTACTACGTCGATAGGCTTTGGTGAAGCTATAACTTTTCTGTAGCCTCTACCTGCGTCTTCAACGTATGTGTCGCCTGTTGCGGCCATAAGCTTATCTGCTTCTTCTTTTGTATAGAATAGGCCAATAGGCTTTGTAGGGTTTTGGAATGCTTTGTCATCTTTATCTACTAAAACTTGTGTGATAACTGTAGCTACGTTTTTCTTGATGCCTCTTCTCTTTAGTTCTGCCTTGATGGCATTTTGTAAGTGGTATCCAATGTAGCCTTGGCTCATTGCGCCGCACTCTGCAAATGGCATATCGCCTTTGAATGCGTTGTTGATAAGGCCTACTTGAGGGCCATTACCATGAGCGATGGTAACGTCGTTACCTTGTTCGATTAAGTCGACGATTGGTTTTGCTGTCTTCTTAACTAATTCTTTTTGTTCTGCACAAGTTTTTCCTAGAGCGTTGCCTCCTAATGCAACTACTACCTTCATTCTATAGTTTTCCTATAGTGGCAACGATAACTGCCTTTATAGTGTGCATTCTGTTTTCAGCTTCGTCAAATACTCTTGAGTACTTGCTTCTGAATACTTCGTCTGTAACTTCCATTTCTTTTAAGCCGTATTTTTCACCAATTTCAGCACCGATCTTAGTGTTAAGGTCGTGGAAGCTTGGTAGGCAGTGTAAGAATATAACATGTTCGTTGCCTGTAGCTTTGATCATGTCCATATTTACTTGATATGGTTTAAGAAGTTTGATTCTTTCTTCGAATTTATCTTCTTCACCCATTGATACCCAAACGTCTGTGTAGATAACGTCTGCGCCTTTAACTGCTTTCTTAACGTCTTCTTCGAATTCGATAGTTGCGCCTGTTACTTTGGAAACTTCTTCCATTTCCTTAACAAGGTCTTTTGATGGCCATAGTTCCTTTGGAGCTAGGGCAACAAAGTGCATACCCATCTTAGCAGCGCCTATCATTAGGGAGTTACCCATGTTGTTTCTAGCGTCGCCTACGTAAACGAATTTGATTTCGTTAAATGGCTTTGGTACATATTCTTTAACTGTCATGAAGTCTGCTAGGATTTGTGTTGGGTGATAAACGTCTGTTAAACCGTTCCAAACTGGTACTCCTGCGTGTTTAGCAAGTGTATCAACTGTTTCTTGTTTAAATCCTCTAAATTCGATACCATCGTAGAATCTACCTAATACTTTTGCAGTATCTTCGATTGATTCTTTCTTGCCCATTTGTGAGTCTTGTGAGCCTAAGAATGTAACTTGGCCACCTTCGTCCATACAAGCAACTTCAAATGAACATCTAGTTCTTGTACTAGTTTTTTCAAATAATAGTACGATATTTTTTCTTTCTAGTAAATCTCCTTTAATACCTGCTCTCTTCTTAGCTTTTAAGTCGCTAGCTAGGTTTAATAGGTAGTGAATTTCATCTGGTGTAAAGTCTTTTAGTGTAATGAAATTTCTTCCGTGTAAATTAACTGCCATTAATTTTAACCTCCGTAATTTAGAATTTTATTAATATATAATTTGACTATTTAACGTCTTCTCTGTAAAGTGGCATAGACATACATCTTGGGCCGCCTCTACCTCTTGAAAGTTCATATGATGGCATTCTGTGTAATTTGATTCCTTCTTTTTCAAGTAAATCATTTGTTACTACGTTTCTGTCATATACTACAACTTCGCCTGGAGCGATTGCTAATGTGTTTGAACCGTCGTTCCATTGTTCTCTTTGAGCGTCAATTCCTAGTCCGCCGCCGCATCTGATTAAATCAACTTTGTCTAAGCCTAGGTAGTGAGCTAGAACTTTGTCTAATGAGTTCTTTTCTTCAGTGATCTTAACTTTATCTCCGTCCTTAACCATTGAATAAACTACTAGAGGTCCTTCAATTTCTGGGTGGATAGTGAATTTGTCTTTGTCGATCATTGTGAATACTGTGTCAAGGTGCATGAATGCATGTGATTGAGGGATATTAATTGCAAGAACTGTCTTGAATTCATCAGCTAGCAATACGTTTTCAGCTAGTTTTTGAAGTGCTGCTGCTTCAGTTCTTTGAGAGATACCAACTGCTAATACGTCTTTAGTAAGTATAAGTTGGTCTCCACCTTCTGTGTGGAACTTGTCCTCTCTGTCATACCATCTAGGTACGTCTACGCCCTTGAACATTTCGTGATGGTCATAGATGTATTTACCAAATAATGTTTCTCTTCTTCTAACGTTTGACCACATCTTGTTGATAGCAACACCATGACCGATGTTTGCAAATGGGTCTCTTGTGAAGTAAGCGTTTGGCATTGGTACTGTTAAGAAATATCTGTCAGCGTCAGAGAAGTCAGCAAGTGTTTCTTTGCTTCTCTTAGTAAGCTCAGTCATTCTAGTACCAGCGATCATCTTCATAACCATGTCCTTTTCAGACTTTTGTTGTAGCAGGATGTCTTTCATGATGTATCTTTCATTTGCTGTGTGTAGATCGGCTTCATCTAAGAATTCTTCGATTAAGCTTTCTTTTAGGTTTTTGTCCTTAATTACATCAGCAACTAAGTCTTCTAGATAATAAACTTCGCAACCACTTTCTTTTAATATGTTTGCAAAGTAATCATGTTCCTTAAGTGCTTGATCCAAATAAGGTACTTCGTCAAAAAGTAGTTCTTGCATAGTATCTGGTGATACGTTGTTGATTTCTTCACCAGGTCTATGAAGGATAACTTTTCTAAGTTTACCAATTTCTGAATAAACTCTAACTCCTTTTTCCATAAAATCACTCCTTTTTTATTATTAGCTTACGCTTATATTCTATCACAATGGATATCTTTTTACAAGAACTATTTACCCATTCTATTAATTAATTAAACTAAAACGATAGTGAATTTATTCTATAAGAATAATCTTTGATATACATATAATATGAAAGAAGTTTTAAAATGTTGGTATTGTTACTATTTTGTAAACATTATTTACTTCAATTGACTTGTAAAGAAAAAATTTATATTGTATAATTGTTTTGTAATTCGAAGAAATCATTTTAATTTTATGGAGGGAAAAATGAAAAATCTAAAAAAACTTTTAATTTTATTAATGATGACAAGCTTATTCTTATTTAGCTGCAATAAGTCATCAGGAAGCGATTACGTTGTTGATCAAAGTGAGATCAAATCGACTGAAGAAGACATGGACAAAGGTACTGTTGCCATCAAGACTAGCGGTGTTAAGTACACTTTAAACCCTGAAGTTTGGGGCAAGCCTTTCGAGAACATCCACGTTTACAACGAACTACTTGAAAAGAGAGACCACGCTGGCGACATCTACGGCGGCGTTAAATCAAGCTTTGCTAATACTGAACAAGCAGATGCATACGCAAAACTACTTATGGATCAAACACTTAGTGAAGAAGATAAAAAAGCAGAACTTGATAAAGTTATCAATGAATTTTCTAAGATGTGGGCTATAAATGTTATAGCTGATGACAAGATGCCAAAGGATGACGAAGGCTTAAAGGCACTAACAGGCTTTGACAATAACGAAAAGCTAGCAAGCACTGACGGCTTCAACTACGTTTGGTCATACATGAACAAGGCAGAAGGACTTACAGGCGAAGATCAAGAGATCTACGACAAGCTATATGAAGACCTTGACAATGTTAAAAAATCTATCAAAGTAGCTAAACCACTTAGTGTTGATGGCGAATCAGGTGCGGCTGCAAAATTCGATTTCGATACAAAAGACATCTACGGCAAAGACTTCTCCGCTAAAGAATACCTAGCTGAACATGAATACACTATCATGAACGTTTGGGGAACATTCTGCGGACCATGTAAAGCTGAAATGCCAGACCTAGCTAAAGTTTACGAAGAATACAAAGACAAAATCGGTTTCTTAGGCGTTGTATCAGACGTATCTCCAGAAGATGATAAGATGAGCGACGCTATGAAACAAAATCGTGACGATATTATCGCACTTGGCAAAAGAATCATTGAAGATAAAGGATGTAATTATCCAAACCTAATCCCAACACAAGAAATGAACGACAAGTTCCTAGCAGCTGTAACAGGCTACCCAACAACATTCGTTCTTGATAAAGAAGGTAACATCGTTGGCTCACCTATCATCGGCGCTCAAAGCTACGAAGGTTTCAAAGAACTTTGCGAACAATTCGTTCCAAAAGAAATGAAATAAGATGAAGAAGAAAAAAGTCACACAATATGTATTCTTAGCCATGGCCATAGCATTCTTGTTCATAGGCGTGAAAAGACTTGATTACCTAACAGTTTTTAAGAAAGCTGCCAACATCTGCTTTGAATGCATAGGACTAGGTTAGAATTATGAAGATAGTTAAAAAATCAAAAAGATGGATGTCGCAAGTACTATTCTTCTTCGCATCCAATCCAATACTGCCAAATTATTTAAAAGGCAAAATATATCAAGGCGACTTGAAGAAGTACTGTGTACCAACACTGAACTGCTACTCATGCCCTGCTGCGCTTGGAGCCTGCCCCATAGGCTCCTTGCAAGCATCCATCGGCTCGCCCGCACACGCAATAGCTTTTTACGTACTAGGATTTTTATTCTTATTCGGAATACTTTTAGGTAGATTCATCTGCGGCTTCCTATGCCCATTTGGACTAGTTCAAGACCTTTTATACAAGATCAAGACAAAGAAGCTTGTGATTAAACCAAAAGTCGCTAAGTACCTAAGCTACATAAAATACGTCGTGCTAGCAGTCTTTGTAATAGGCATGCCACTACTACTAAAGGATGATTATGGAATGAGTAACCCATACTTCTGTAAACTTATCTGCCCACAAGGCATACTAGAAGGAGGCCTTCCATTAATCGCTAAAAATGCAGATTTAAGAAGCATGCTAGGAACACTGTTCTTCTCAAAACTTACTATTTTAATAGTAGTTGTCCTAGTAAGCATATTCTCATACAGAGTCTTCTGCCGCTTCATCTGCCCATTAGGCGCTATATACGGCCTATTCAACAAGATAAGCTTCTATAACTTCTCCATCGACTCATCATGCATACACTGTAAAAAATGCGAGAAAGTTTGTAAGTTTGGCATAAAGACATACGAGAACCCAAATTCACCAGAGTGCATCAGGTGTAACGACTGCGTAAGACATTGCCCAGTAAATGCAATAAAAGTAAACCATCTATTCGGCCAAGTAGGCTGCAAAAACTGCTCAAAGAAAGAAAATTTGACAAAGTAGCTACTTTATTGTATAATAATATAATAATACTATTGTAAACACTTGAAGGAGGATACGATGGACGAGATTATTCGTGATATAGAGCTGTTTTTAAGGAGAGCAGACTTTGCAGTCAGAGTCGAAGGTAGAAAGGTTTTGTCAGAGATATCAGTGACACCACCACAATTCTCAGCACTTCAATTTATAGTCAAAGAAAAAGACAACCCAATCAGCATAGGCGACTTAAGTAGATCCATGGGTCTTGCATTTTCAACCGTAACCGACCTTATCGATAGGATGGAAAAGCTAGGCTTTGTTGAAAGGCGCAAAGACGAACACGACAGAAGAGTCATACGCATCTACCCACTTGAAAAAGGCATAGACGTCTTGGACCAAGTAGTTGCTCACAGAGTTAACTTCGTTGAGGGCGTTATCGATGGTCACTACACAGACGAAGAGAAAGAGCACTTACAAAGAGAGCTGCAAAAGCTGTCCGAGCTGCTTAGAGAGAGCAAGAATAAATTAGAAAAGAAAAATTAATATTTACTTGAAGAGTCATACGAGAGTGTGGCTCTTTTTTTCTATGAGAATGGCTGGAGAAGCAACTTTGCTAAAATGAGTGAATTGATTAGATAAAGTAATTTTGATAAAGATGGTGATTTTGATAGAGATAGTGTTTTTATTAGAGAAAGTGATTTTGATAGAGATAGTGTTTTTATTAGAGAAAGTGATTTTGATAAAGATGGTGATTTTGATAGAGATAGTGAATTTACTAGCAATAGTGATTTTGCTTATTAAGCAATTTTGCTATGCTTAGTAATTTTTAATAAGATAAGAAAAATGCTTATCATGGCAAGGCCATAAGCGCAGGCAAAATAATTATCGTGGCAAGACCATAAGCATGGCATATAAAAAGATCCCGAAAATAATCGAGATCCTCTGATAAATATATTAAATTAAATTAGATTGAGCAAGGACTATAACCACAGTCTTGGCACTCTCTGCAGCCGCCTGAGTGGTTCATCTTGCCGCCGCACATTGGGCAAACATCAGGGTTTTCTGCAAGTGCGTTCTTTGCAAGTGCATCGATTTCGCCTTGTAGCTCGTCTATCTTTTCTTTAGTAGTTTTTTTATTGTTCGAGATCAATATGCCGGCTCTTTGGCAGCCATCTCTATAGATAGTTACTCCCTTAAGGCCCTTTTCCCACGCGAACATATATAGCTCTTCGACTTGCTCTACTGTAAACTCGTTTGGAACGTTACATGTTGATGATATTGACGCGTCGATAAACTCTTGCCAAGCTGCTTGAACAAGTATTCTGTCTTTGTAATCAAGGTCTTTACTTGTTACGATAAAGTCCGGAAGATCCTCTTCGTCTCTGATACCGTGTGCGTCCATGTATTCACGAACGATTTCTGTATAAACTTTGTAGTAAGTGTCTTCGTTGTTTAAGCTTTCTGTCTTTCTTGTGTATGAGATTTGGAATATCGGTTCAACGCCGTTGGAGCAGCCAAGTAGTGTCGAGATTGAGCCTGTTGGCGCCATTGTTAATAGCTGTGAGTTTCTTACACCATGTTCCTTAATTAATTCGATTACGTCTGGATCGGCGTTCTTTTGAAGGAATTTTGATGCTAAGAATTCTTTTTCTCTATACATTGGGAATGGTCCGTCTTTTTTCGCAAGCATAGCTGACTCTCTAAGCGCTTCGTTTATCATGACTTTACCTATCTTTTTGATTAGGTCAATGGATTCGTCTGAGCCGTATCTAATGCCCATCTTGATAAACATGTCAGCGACACCCATTAGTCCCAAACCGATTTGTCTTAGGTTTTTAGCTACTTCTCTTTGCTCCTTAAGTGGATGAAGCTCTGCGTTTTCGTCAAGCACACCATTAAGATATCTAACGCCATGTTTAACGGCTACTTTAAAATCTTCAAAATCAAAGTAAGCATCTTCTTTGAACGGATACTTAACGAAGTTTGAAATATTGATTGAAGATAGGTTACAGCTACCAAAGGCTGGTAGTGGCTCTTCTGCGCATGGATTTACGCCTGCGAACTCAAAATCGTCGAACTCGCTCATTAGGTGCCACGAATCAATTCTGTCTTTAAATAAAATGCCTGGCTCTGCGTCGTTCCAGTTATTGTAGGCTAGCTTTTCGAATAAATCTTTCGCTCTAACTTTTTTGTTTATCTCTTCGCCATTGGCTTCAACAGTGAAGTGTAGGTCGTATTCTGTATCGTTTTTAACTGCTTTCATAAATTCGTCATCAACATTGACAGAGATGTTTGCGTAAGTCACCTTGTCAAGGTCATTCTTCACGTTGATGAACTCTTCTATATCAGGGTGAGATGAGTCCATGTTTAGCATAAGCGCGCCACGTCTGCCGCGCATACCTATTAGCCCAGTAACTAAGCTGAATAGGTCCATAAATGAAACGGATCCAGTCGTAGTAAGCGCTGCGTTATTGACTCTTGCTCCCTTTGGACGAAGTTTGGAGATGTTTACGCCGCAGCCACCGCCATAACTATAAGTTCTAGCAAGGTACTTTGCTGTGTCAAAGATAGATTCGATACTGTCTTCGACCTTCGGCATTACATAGCAGTTCGATAAAGTGATCTTCCTGCCAAGCTTGTCAAGGCCGCGTCCTGCAAGTATCCTGCCCGCTGGCATAAACTTTTTGTCCTTGATCGCCTTTTTGATGTACTCGCTGCCGCCACTAACTCTAGTAAGGAAATCGTTGAAAGTCTCGCTATCGTAGCGATATTTCTTCTCGTAGATGTCCCTTTGAAGAGCACTCATGTCCCAGCCCTTTTCTCTAAGCTTAGTTCTTTCTTGTCTGTAAAGAATGTATTTCTTCGCAACCTCAGGTCTATACTTCATTAGAGCAAGTTCAACTAAGTCTTGAATGTCCTCTATGTTGACAAGGTCCTTGTCCTTGACCTCTTCAAATACTTCACTCGCGATCTTTGATGAAACCTCTTCATCGACCCCTTTTTCAGTTTCCTTCATCGCCTTTTCGATGGCAATTTTGATCTTATCTTGCTCAAAATCGACAACATTGCCATTACGCTTTTCTACCTTTAACATAAGTCCTCCTATCTATATATTGTTTAAAAATTATAACTATATACTAATTATAGTATAAGCGGCATGATTTTTCAAGATAATAATTATGAAATTATCTTCATAAATTTATAGATAGATCAGCTTTATGCTAACGGCCTTGCTTGTAGAAAATTGAGTAAAATAAAAATACTACTAAAGAATGATTTTTTGATTTTTCGCGAAAATGGATTTTCTACTTCCCAAAGTCAAATATTTTTAGAGTTTGGGAAATAGGAATGGTGAAAGCTGCTTGATCGCTTGATTATAGAGCATGGAAAATATTAAAAGTATTTTTGCTCTCTCACAGTAATTGATACGTGCTTAGTGGCCCTAAGGGCGGTGGGTTACCCACCGAGAAAGACTAAGCTCTCGCAATAACATTAGCTAGTACTTTTTTGTGATTATGGTTTTGTCGATAGATTTTCCCAAGCAATCTTGAGATAAAACAATTAATTATCAGCGCAGATGTATAGATCATTATTTTTACAAAGATTAAATAGTTAGAAAAGTGATTTTCACGAGCGCAGGATATTTATCAAAAAAAGATATCTTCCATAAGCAGCGCATTATGTATAGCTCATTACTTTTACGAAGCAGACATAGTAAGAAAAGTGTTTTTCACGAGCGCAGCATTCGGAGAAAACTGTTTTTAATTTCTTTGCGAAGTGAGCCGCCCGCGAGACCATTTAGCTGAGCGCAGCGAACGGATATGGGCTCGCAGGCGAACAAGCTTAGAAATTATCAGTTTTCGTAGACCAGCAAGCGAAGGAAAACACTTTTCGATGTGCAATTGTCAATTTGTTGAACTAAGCTGCGTGGAACTATCTTTTCGATGTGCAAGCGAAGGAAAACACTTTTCGATGTGCAAATAAAAAAGTAGCTCGTAATGCAATATTACGAGCTAATTCATATAATAATTAATTATTTATCAATATAGGTAACACTATCGACAAAACCATCACAACACAAAGTATCATTGCGAATGTTCTTGCGAGTGACTTACTCTTTCTCCATTTGCGTTTCAATTTACTCATACTCTCCTCTTCCTCTGTTTATTCTAGTCTTTCTTTTATCACAGAGAATATTATACTATGTTTATAAAATTTGTCAAGGCTTTTTACAAAATATTTTCGCAAAGCTAATAATTTTTACAAATAAACAAGTTTTATTAATTTCATGTAATTATAGTCGACGATGACGTTGTAGTAGCCAGCAAGGTACTCGTTTGTCGCGTCGTCACCTGTGTCTGCAAGCAAATTGCCGCCGGCGATGTTATTAATCTTCGACTGTGTCGCGATGACTATAATATTTTCCTTGCCAACTTCTCTGATTACTCTCGAGGAAAATTGCTGATTGCCGCGGCCAAAGATGTAGCCTTGTCCGCCTATAATTGTAACTATAATCTTTCTCTTAGGATACTTTTTTAGTGCCTCATAAATATCCTTTTCGCTCGCATCTTTTTTGATGAGCTCCTTATTATATACAAGGTCGACGCCAAGTAGCGAATTTTCAAGGCCTAGTAGGTTCATAACTGGGCGAATGCTTGAGCCGCTTCCGACTATATATAAGGTGTCGTCCTTCATCTCATCAACAACGTATTGAGCGATGGATTCAAGATCTGTGTTCTCTGATGCACTTTGCGGGCTCTTTCCGACTTGCATCATCCTTCCCTTGTTAACTACATTTAGCGCGCCATATAGCTTCACGTTCAAAACTTCGTTTCTGAACGCTTCCTCATCTATATCCATGACTTCTGACTCAATTATCTCATAGGATTCATCTAATAAAAAGGCTCTGATGACTTCTGAAGCTGACTTTGGTGAAACGCCAAAGACGGAGCTATGCATCTTAGTGCCTGCAGGTATCCCGATTACAGGTTTTCTAAGGCCCACAGCGTCGTATACGTCACGAGCTGTGCCGTCGCCCCCTGCAAATACAATTAGGTCAACGTCCTTCTTAAGTATCTCTTTCAAAGCCATTTTCGTATCTTCCGCCGTAGTACTAGCCTCTGTCTCGTAAACGACCTCGTAATTCAGTCCAAGCTTTTTCATCTCATCCTCGCCGAGCCTGTGATTAGCTGTATAAACCTTGAACTCGTCCTTTATATCAATGAGGTGACTGAAGGCCTCTTCGCACCTCAAATGCGCTTTTTCACTCGCGCCACGCTTTATCGCTTCTTCGTATATAGCCTCGCCGTCTGAGCCCTTTAGGGCAACCGAGCCGCCAACGCCAGCCTTTGGATTAACAATTAAACCTATCGTCTTCACTGTAAACCACCTTTCCGTCCTTTATTGTGTACTTCACCTTTCCCTTTAATTTTTCACCTATGAATGGCGAATTTTGAGACTTAGATGAAGATTTTTCATATATATACTCTTCCTTAATGTCAAAAATCACTAAATCAGCCCTCGAGCCGACCTTTATCACGCCCTCTTCAAGACCATAAAGCCTTGCGGGATTGACAGTCATCATCTTTATAATTTTTACTAGATCAATACCATGCTTATGGTGAAGCTCATCTATTGCAAGTGGCAGAGCTGTTTCAAGACCAATGATGCCGCTCGGAGCGCTGAAGAAATCCTTAGCCTTTTCCTCAGCCGCATGAGGCGCATGATCAGTCGCGATTATGTCAATGGTACCGTCCTTGATAGCCTCGGTGATTGCCTCTCTATCGGCCTTAGTCCTTAATGGCGGATTCATCTTTGCTAATGTTCCGTGCTTTTCAACAGCCTCCTCTGTTAATGTAAAGTGATGAGGAGTGACCTCTGCAAATATTTTATCCGTGTATTTTTTATAATTTCTGATAATTTCAAGTGCATCAGCAGATGAAATGTGTTGGAAGTTTAATTTTGAATCAGCTTTTACTGCTAGATACGCATCGCGCGCCACCATAACAGCCTCGGCAATGGCTGGAGCTGTTTCGTTTTTGCCCGCCTTTTTAATAAAGAAGGGGTCCTCTTCATGTAAACTGATTGGCGCATCATATTTTTTCGCTTCAGTCAGAGCGTCGTATAAGAGTTTCGCCTTCATTATTGGCTTGCCATCATCAGTAAAACCGATTGCCCCTTTCTTGTGAAGCGCATCCATATCTACAAGCTCTTCGCCCAGCATGCCCTTAGTCACGGTAGCATTTTGATAAATTTTTACGCCTAAGTCCTTCGATCTAGCTAAAATATCTTCAAGCGTTTCAGTATTATCAACCACAGGCTTTGTGTTTGCCATAAGAAGTACTGAAGTGAAGCCGCCTCTCTTAGCTGCAGCCGCTCCCGTAGTCAAATCTTCTTTGTAAGTTTGACCGGGGTCCCTAAAGTGCACGTGCGTATCTATTAGCCCGTGTGAGATATATAGACCCTCGCCATCGATCACGCAGGGATCATCTTTTTCAATACCCTCTTCAATGGCACTCACTATGCCATTCTCAATGAGCATATCGACACGTCTTATGCCATTTGCAATTGTATCAATAAAATTAATATTTTTAATTAACATAAAAAACCTCCATCAGCATTTTAATATTTATACCCAAAAGGGATGAATTTTGTGCGCCTTTATGTTATAATATAGAAAAAGGAGGAATTATAATGGCAGAAAAAATTTCATGGCTAAGCCTTTCAAACGATGTGCTTGAGGACGTTACAAGCTACAACGAAGAGTACAAAGACTTTTTAACAAAAGCAAAAACTGAAAGACTAGCAGTTAAAGAAATCATACGCATAGCTGAAGCTAACGGTTTTAAGGACTTAGAAGAAGCTATCAAAAACGGAACTAAAGTTAAGAAGGGCGACAAGCTTTACTTAAATAACAAGGAAAAATCAGTTTTAATGTTCGTTATGGGCGAAAAGAAACTTGAAGAAGGCCTAAGAATAGTTGGCGCTCACATAGACAGCCCAAGGCTTGACCTTAAGCCAAATCCACTATACGAAGCAAGCGAACTTGGCTTTTTAAAGACTCACTACTACGGCGGAGTTAAGAAATATCAATGGACTACAATCCCACTAGCTTTACACGGCGTTGTTTATACAAAGGATTTAAAGAGAGTAGATATATCTATAGGTGAAGACGATGACGATCCAGTATTTACAATCACAGACCTACTAATCCACCTATCACGTGAACAAATGCAAAAGAAACTTGCTGAAGGCATACTTGGCGAACAATTAAACGTGCTTATGGGCTCAATACCATTGGCAGATGACGATGACGACGATGACGATAAGAAAGACAAATCAAATCGCGTTAAAGCCAATGTTATGAGAATCATCAGCGAAAAATATGGTATAGAAGAAGACGATTTTAAAGTTGCCGAAATCGAAGTAGTTCCAGCAGGCAAGGCTCGTGACCTTGGTATAGACAGATCCATGATCTTCAGCTATGGCCAAGACGACAGAGTTTGCGCATTTGCAGGACTTAAGGCAATACTTGACATGAAGCAAGGCGAGCACACAGCTCTAGCAATGTTCATGGATAAGGAAGAAGTTGGCTCACAAGGCAACACTGGTATGGCAAGCTACGTTCTTGAAAACGCTCTACATGAGTTAGCAGCACTAGAAGGCGAATACTCAGCTCTTACAGTTAGAAGATGCCTAAAGAACTCTTGGGTACTTTCATCAGACGTAACAGCAGCTTATGACCCTAACTTCGACTCAGTTTATGAAAAGAACAACACAGCTGTATTAGGCGGCGGTATCGCAGTAGCTAAGTACACTGGATCAGGCGGAAAAGGCGGCTGCAACGATGCAAACGCAGAATTCTTAAGAGATGTAAGAGATATCTTTGACAAAGCAGGCGTTGCTTGGCAAACAGGCGAACTTGGTAGAGTTGACGCAGGTGGCGGCGGAACTATCGCATACCTACTAAGCAAGTACGGCGCAGAAGTAGTTGACTGCGGTACAGCAGTTTTAAACATGCACGCACCAAACGAAGTTACTTCAAAGTTCGACACATACATGTCATACAAAGCATACAAAGCATTCTTTGAATAAAATACATGAGGCACCTTAATTGGTGCTTCTTTTACATATTATATACGAGGATAATTATGAAAGATTATAAGATTATAGATGAAAAATATTTGATAAGCACTTACCTAAACGACTTAGGCGTCACAAACATCATGAGCCTTAAGCCCATCGACATAAAAGGATATGAAGACTACTTTGTAAAAGAGCTTCCAAAAGTCCTTGAGCATATCGGCCTTGATTATAGCAGCATAAACGTGACACGCCAAGTGCACTCGAACAATATCACCCACGTTAATGGCGATGGCAATGGCGGTGTAAATTTCTACGACGAGACAGATGGACTTATAGGCGGCCATGGCGATGTGCTTGTGATTAAGAGCGCAGACTGCCTACCCGTAATAGTCTACGATAGCGTAAATAAACGCATCGCAGCCGTTCACTCAGGCTGGAAAGGCACAGCAAACTCCATAGTTAAAGAAGCAATCACGAAGATGGTGGGACTTGGCTCGAGCGCCGCAGATTTGAAAGTCTACGTCGGACCACATATACAAAAAACTTCATTCGAAGTGATGGACGATGTAAAAAATGTATTCGAGAAGAATTTTAAATACAAAGACATTATTTTTAAAAAAGATGAGAAGCATTACCTTATAGATTTAGGAAAAGTAGTTAAGCTCGATGCAATAAGTATGGGCGTTAAAGAAAAAAATATATACGTCTCAAGCCTAGATACAGTCACAGACGAGCGCTTCCACTCGTATAGACGAGACAAAAAAGATTATGGACTTATGTATACAATGGTTTGTATATAAAAAATGAAAAAATTTGTCCCGGATATTGTATAAAATTCGGGACAAATCACTCAAAAAAAACAATGCTAGCTAAATTAACTTAGCTAGCATTTTTATTTCTTCCAACACATTGTAAACGTCTATATCAAGCCATTCTATGATTTCATTCCAGTAAATGGCGCATTTTTATCCAAGTGTTTGGCGCATTTTTATCCAAGTGTTTGGCACGTTTTCATCCATGTATTTGGCATTAAAAAAGAGCAGCTCACACTGCTCTTACACATCTCATCTATTCATTTGTTATGTTCTTAATCCACTTCTTAGAAATTACTCTCGGTAGTCCTATGGCTGCCTTGGCAAATTCTTCGCCGCACGCCATCAAGTACACGTAGTGAAGAGGTAATTTTAATACTACTGCGCCAAGGAAGGCTAGTGGCACTCCTATGAGCCAAACGCAGCTCATCTCAAGCGCCATGGAGTATCTTGTGTCTCCGCCGCCTCTAAATATGCCGACTATAAGGGTCGAGTTATGTGTCTTAACGAAGAGAGCAATACCCATGGTGATGAATAAATCTGCGGCTATGGCTTTTGATTCTGGCGTTATGTTTGGGAAGATAACGAAGAAGGACTCTCTAAATATGATCATCAAAGCGCCGAGTACAATTCCTGTCAAGGCTGAGAGCTCTAGTAACCACGTTCCATATCTATACGCCTGATCCTCGTCGCCCGCGCCGATTGAGTTGCCGACTATAACTGTACAAGCGCCGGCTAGTCCCCTAGCTAAAACAAAGAAGATGTTTTGCACTGTCATACCTATCTGCAAGGCTGTAACGCTCCTTGTGCCAAGCTTTGCGTAGGCTATCTGATAAATTATTTGTCCTAAGGACCAGAATGTTTCGTTCAAAATTACTGGGCCCGCTGTCTTTAGATAAAGTTTTTTGAAATGGCTGTCGAAGGTAATGAAGTCCTTAATCTTGCCTTTTAGTGGACTTCTGTGCTTTTTAAGTGTTATATATAAAACGATAAATTCAAGTATACGAGCAAGGATAGTACCTAGGGCGCCACCCGCTACGCCCATAGCTGGAAAGCCAAGTTTACCAAAGATGAAAACGTAGTTAAAGAAGGCGTTTCCGAAGAAGGCAAATGTCGATGCAATTAAAGGGGTCTTTGCATTGCCTATGCTTCTCATTGATACTGAATAAATAAAGTTCACTGCTGTAAGTATATATGAGAAGGAAACTACTCTAAGGTATGTAACGCCGTAAGGGATAACGTTTGCGTCATCTGTGAATATCCTCATCAGCTGTTCTGGTATAGCTAGCGCCAGTATTGTGAATATACTTGCCACGATCACGGATAGCATCAAAGCCATACCATGTGATTTTCTCACGCCTTCGTAGTCTTCCTTGCCATTGTATTGAGCAATCATAACTGAAGTACCTGTCGCTATACCAAAGCAGATAATTGTCATAAAGAAGAAAATCTGGTTAGCAAGACCAACTGCCGATATCGCATAGTCCCCTAGTGACGATATCATAGTCGTATCCAGTGTATTAAGTACACTTGCGAGTAGATTTTGAAGTGCGACTGGCACTGCAAGGCTATATACTAATTTTAAAAACTTTTTATCCTGAAACATTTCACGTAAATTTTTCATATAACTCATCCTTTCAATTCAATAATTTTATCATTTACAAGATGACTTGTCAAGACATTTCGCCTTACGAACGGAAAAGATATTCTATTATATATATATATAAGATATATTTTGCAAAGAAAAAAGAGCCTGTCTAGAGGCTCATATTTCTAATAACTAATTAAAAATTACTACTTTTCTTCCATTACTAGTATTTCTTCATCAGCTTCGTTTTTTGCGTCTTCAACAGCTGCTTCGTAAGCTTTGTAAACTTTTTCTTCGATATCAGCTCTTGCTTCTGAGTTGATTGGGTGGGCTACGTCTCTGTAAGTACCATTAGGTACCTTTCTTGAAGGCATTGCGATGAATAAACCTTCTCTTCCTTCGATAACCTTGATGTCGTGAACAACAAAAGCGTTATCAAAAGTAACAGAAGCTGTTGCCTTTAAGTTTAAACCTTCCTTGTCAACTAGTCTTACTCTTACGTCTGTGATTGTCATTTTCTCCATCCTCCTAATTCAGCTAAAATTTGCTTGATTTTTATCATAATATATATTATGATAGTTATATAAGCGAAATTATAAAATAGCTTATATATATATTATACTAAAGAGTTGAATTATTTTCAAGTACTTTTTATATATTTAGGAGGAAAAATGGGATTTTTTTTGAAAAAACACAATATTGATAATATATTTTTCATAGGCATAGGCGGAATAGGCATGAGTGGACTTGCTGAACTACTTATCTCGGAGGGCTGCAAAGTTAAAGGCACTGACACAGGTGAATCACAAATCATAGAAAGACTTAAGAAGATGGGCGCCGTTGTATACAATAAGCATGAGGCAAAAAACGTAGAGTCATCAAAGGTAGTTGTTTACACAGATGCGATACGTCCAGATAATCCAGAGCTTTTAAGAGCAAAGGAGCTTGGCCTTGAGATCTATGACAGAGCAAGCTTCTTAGGCGAAGTGATGAAGCTCTTCCCTAACTCAGTTTGCGTTTCAGGCACACACGGCAAAACTACTACAACATCGATGATTGCTTCAATCACAACACATACACAAATGGATCCAACCATACTTTTAGGTGGTGAACTTGACGAAATTGGCGGCAATATCAGGATAGGTAAAGGAAACATCATTGTCAGCGAGGCCTGCGAGTACAAGGCAAACATCTTAAAATACAATCCTACCATGGCCATGATACTAAACATCGACGAAGACCACTTAGACTTTTATAAAAACATCGAAGACATCATCGCCACATTCAAGAAATACGCTGACGACGTGCCATCAACTGGCTACGTCCTATACAATAAAGACGACGAGCACGTCATTGAGGCCATCAAAGACGTTAAGGCTAAAACCATCAGCTTCGGTGTTGACTCAGACGCCGACTATAAGGCTGAGAACATCACTTATGATGACAATGGCTGTGCGAACTTCGATTTAATTCACAACAACGAAAAAACTGAGATCAAGCTAAGCGTTTTAGGTAAGCACAACGTTTATAATGCGCTTGCTGCCATCGCCATGGCGAATACTTATGGCGCTTCACTACAAGATATTAAGAAGTACATCCTTCTATACGCTGGCGTTCACAGAAGGATCGAGACAAAGGGCTACATCGGAAGCGTGCGCATCATAGATGACTACGCACATCACCCAACAGAGATCATGGCGACACTTGAAGCCGTGAAGAAGATGGCTAAAGGCAGGATCATCACCATATTCCAGCCACATACCTTCACTAGAACGCAAAAGCTTCTAGAAGGCTTTGCCGAAGCGTTTAAGAGAAGCGATGTAACCATCATCACAGACATTTACGCTGCAAGAGAAAAGGATACGAAGCTTGTTCACTCCAAGGACCTGATCAAGTCGATGAAGGAGCACGGCTACGATGCGATGTATATCTCAAAATTCGAGGACATCGAAAATTATCTTCTTGACAATCTAAGGGAAAACGACATCATCTTAACTGTCGGCGCGGGCAACATCTACAAGCTTGGCGAAGACCTTTTAGAGATTAAGGATAAGTAATATAATTATAGAATAGTTTTACAAGGCACACAGCGATGTGTGTCTTTTTTATGCTTATGGCCTTGCCATGATAATTGTTTTGCCACGATAATGGTCTTGCTCCTATGCTTATTTTTTTCACTTTTCTAATGGTTTTGCCACGATTTTTATTTTTGCTATCTTTAGTAATTTTGCTTTTGAAAGTAATTTTACCATATCAAACGCTCGTCATATGCCAATCTCCCGTCATATGCCATTTGCGCGGCGGACTACAAGTGCTCGTCATTCGCCATTCGTAAAATTAATACTTAAGGCGTTAAGTATAAGTCTTTCTTATGCTAGAGATAAATAATTACCATCACAGGATTGTTCTATTCCATTTACATGGTAAATAATTCTATGTTATAATAAAGAAAAGGGGGAATTAATATGATTAATACATATTTAGCATTTAAGCTAGAGCCCATCGTCAAGGCGATCAACAGTGTTTTATGGTCAAAGTTTTTGATGTACGCGCTTCTAGCTTTAGGTATATTCTACACTATATATCTAGGTTTTCCGCAGATTACTAAGCTTGGTCTTGCGTTTAAATACGCTTTCGGCGGATTATTTAAAAAGAAAGATAAGAGTAAAGAAAAAGATGATAGCGAGGTCGAGGTAAACTCTTTCCAAGCGCTTGCTACGGCGATTGCCGCTCAAGTTGGTACTGGTAACATCGGCGGTGTAGCTACTGCTGTTGCATCTGGTGGACCGGGTGCGATTTTCTGGATGTGGGTTTCAGGTATACTTGGCATGTCAACTATATTTGCTGAGGCGGTTCTTGCGCAACTATATAAGGAAGAAAGAGACGGCGAGCCTGTCGGCGGACCATCGTACTACATTTCCAAGGGTCTTAATTCAAAGGTCTTGGCAAGTATATTTTCAGTCGCTATAATTTTAGCTTTGGGCTTTGTCGGCAACATGGTTCAATCGAACTCCATAGCCCTAGCAATGTCGAATGCTCTAAATGTTAATGCGCTTTATATCGGTATCGGACTTGCGGTTATTGTTGGCTTTGTCGTTATGGGCGGCGTCAAAAGAATCACGTCTATGGCTGAGCTTGTAGTGCCTTTCATGGCGCTTATCTACATCATCGGTTCATGCGCTATCCTTTATATATACAGACATCACTTGGGACTAGTTTTCTCTGGCGTATTTAGGGAAGCCTTCTCAACTCAAGCTGTTATCGGCGGTATGGCTGGTACTGTTATGAAGGAAGCGATTAAGAACGGTGTTGCGAGAGGTCTTTTCTCGAACGAAGCTGGTATGGGCTCAACGCCTCATGCTCACGCGACTGCAAATGTTAAGGACCCTTGTATACAAGGTTTTGTAGCGATGGCTGGCGTTATTGTTGACACTATCGTTATCTGCTCAATCACTGCGCTTATAGTTCTAGCAACTGACGCTCACATGTCTGGTGCAAAGGCTGTTGCCATCACTCAATATGCGTTCACAGCGGCTTTTGGTAAGGCTGGAACCATATTCCTAGCAGTGTCACTAATGTTCTTCGCCTTCACAACCATTGTTGGTTGGTACATGTTTGGCGAGATGAATATCCGCTACTTATTCAAGGGAAAAGAGGCCATAAACGTATATAGAGTGCTTGTACTTATATGCATAGTCGTTGGCTCGGTATTCGGCTCAAATCTAATTTGGGACCTTGCCGATACATTCAATGGCTTCATGGTCATCCCGAACCTTATCGCTCTGTTCTTACTTGCGCCTCAAGTAAAAAAGGCGTACAAAAACTATTTGCGTAGAAAAGACATGGGCGAATTGGATTAATTTTGTATATTGAAAGGCTCTCAACATATGCTGAGAGCCTTTTTAAGTATATAGAGCTATAATATTATTATAAAACTATTTGTCAAAATTTGCTTTTAGTAGAGCTTCGATGCTGTCGTAGCCAGATGGATCAAGCTCAGTCATGTTAGCAGTATAGTCACCTTTTGAATCGATGACAAGGACTTTATTTTCCTTATCAAGCTTGTATTTAAAAGCAAAGATGCTGCTTAAGTAGTCTATGTCAAAGTAAAGAGTCTCACCTAAGACCAAGGCTTCTTCAGGCGCGTGCTCTTTGTAAGAAAAACTATAAATTCCTTCGTCGTCGCCATCAAAAGCGTAGCTGATATTGTAGCTTTCGTTGTAAGTAAAGGAAAACTCCATGCTTCCAGGGTAAACGCCGTAGATAATTTCGTTGTCGTTAAGTAGTTTTGAGTAGTCAGTCACTTGATCTAGAGCCTTGTCATCAGCATATTCGCCACTCTTCCAAGCGCGAACCATGATCTTGTTAATGCCAGATGCGTTAAATAACCTTTCGCCAATAGTCTCTACGTAGCCGTAGTCTTCGCCGTCAACGCTTACAGCGTATTCGATTTCTGCATCTTCATCTATTTTTTCTTCTGTTTTTTCATTTTCCTCGTCAATAGGCTCCTCGCCCTCTCTGGTCTCAGGCACTGCCTCTTCATTTGCATCCGCCTCTTCTATAGCCTTCTCTATAGCTTCCTCCTTGCTTGGTCCGCCGCACGAGACCATAAACATGGATAGAGCGAGTAAAATTAATAATATTTTCTTCATATAATCACCTCTTATATTTCTTAATTAAATAATACCACGAAATGCACTAAATGTAAAGAAAAAGTGACCTAGTATAACTAAGTCACTTTGACTATGGTAATGAATGTCCGATTTTCTATTTCAGAAAAGTGCCATTATGGCAATAATTCTAAATAGAGACTAAATAATTGTATCCAAACTGTCTTTATTTAATAAAAAATCAAATAAATTTATAGTCACTATACCATTGTCATCTAAAAACGCTTTTACTCTGTCTTTAACTATGATTATCTTTTTGAATGAGTCATCAATATTTAATAAAGATTTCTTCTCTTGCTCTGCTTTTTCTGCCGATGGAAGTGAATACGCTGACTGGATATAGTACCTCTTAGTACCTAAATTAGCAATAAAATCGACTTCCCTTTGCTTTCTTACGTCCTTATCATTCTTGTCCTTTTCTCTAGTCATTACAACGCCAACGTCAACCATGTAGCCGCGGTGTCTAAGCTCATTATATATGATGTTCTCCATCAGATGCGTTGGCTCTATCTGCCTAAAGTTTAATCTTGCATTTCTAAGACCCACATCTTCAAAATAGATTTTATAAGGCGTTCCTATATATTTTCTGCCCTTCACATCATATCTATAAGCTCTTTTTAAGATGAATGAGTCTTCAAAGTATTCAATAAACTTGTCAATGGTATTCGCGCTAATTTTTGTCTGTTTACTTGATTCAAATGTTGCCTCTATCTTTGATGGATTTGTTAAACTTGACATGCCCGATGCTAATACATTTAAAAGCTCCGCTAATTCACTATCTGAGCGAATGTCGTACCTATTGACAATATCTCGTAAATAAACATTGTCAAGCTGAGTTTTTAAGTAATTTATCTTGTCTTCGTCACTATCCATAGAGCAAAGTGCTGGCAAGCCTCCAAAAACTTGATACTCAGCGAAAGCATCTTCCTTGTCTAGGCTAGTCGTTTGCATATACTCCGAAAAGCTAAAAGGCATAACATGAATTTCATCGCCGCGGCCTGCAAACTCAGTTATTATGTCCTTCGACAAAAATTTTGAATTGCTTCCAGTAACGTAAACATCAAAGTTGTCTTGACGCAAAAAACCATTTAAAACTTGCTCAAACGATGCGAGTAGCTGCACTTCATCAAGAAGTATGTAGTACTTATCCTTAGTTTGTGTCTTGTCCTTGATATAATCTAAAAACTTCTTTGGATCAACAAGCCTCTCCCCACTCAAAATATCTAAGTCCAAGAGATCTTCACCAATCTTAAGAAGGTCATCACCCGAATCAAAAGCGAATTTAATTATACGCTCCTCATCTACACCGCTTTCAATTAAGTAATTGTAGAAGATAGTGTTTAATAAATATGACTTGCCACTCCTTCTAATTCCCGTAATAACCTTAATAAAGCCGTTGTTCATTTTGCGAATTAATTTATCTAGGTAAAAATCACGTTTAATTTCCATTCTTTCACCGCCATTCTATTTCAGAAAAATGCCATTATGGCAATAATTCTAAATAGATTATATCACATTGCATAAATAATAGCAATCCTATTTCAGAAAAATGCCATTATGGCAATAATTCTAAATAGGATTTATTTAAAGCTAATTAATTCTTCTTCTTTTAATTCGTAGTAAACAATAGATTGCTTCTCTCCAAGCTGATTCGTCCACGAATCATAATCTACACGAATTTTCTTAAAGCCAAGCTTTTCATAGACATGCTGAGCTCTTTTATTATTTAGGTTTGTCGTTAGGAATATGGTCTTCGCGCCCATTTTGAAGAGCTCTTCTATAAACAAAGTAAGTATTACTCGTCCAAGACCCTTCTCTTGATAAGTGCTATCGCATATCTTTATACCTATCTCGCATCTATCATCATCAGAAAACTCATAATTCATCTCGCCGATGGCCTTGCCTTTGTACTCAATCATCAAAACTCTGTGAGCATCAGTGTAATTTTTGATCTGCTTCTTAATCCTCTCTTCGTTAGTGTTCACTCCATTCGGGAAGCCCGCGTGAGCCATGACAGAGCCGTCGTTCCACCAAGATGCGAGCTGAGCCGCATCAGTATCAATCACATTTCTAATTAATATGTCTTTGTAAATTATATTCATTTGTAAGTTTCCTCCTTGATTTATATATTCTTCTTGTAATATATAAATAATACCACGAAACGCGCTTAAAGTAAAGAAAAAGTGACCTAGAGTTAACTAAGTCACCGTGATTATGGTTTTGAATGTCCGATTTTTTGTCTCCAATGTCCAATTTTTTATCTCCAATGTCCGATTTTCATCTCCAATGTCCGATTTTCTATTTCAGAAAAATGCCATTATGGAAGTATTTCTAAATAGCTTTTTTAAAATTAATCCAAATACTTAAGAATTACTCTCCATTCGCTCACTAAATCATCCAGCCTATACCTCGCATTTGCTGGACTTGTCGATGGCAGCTTCACTCCCTCGAGTCCCAAGTCCTTCTCATGATATTTTTTATAATATTTATAAGACGTTGCTCCATTAAGAAAAACTTCTTTAATATCCGCGCCTTTAATAATGCGGCTTAAGTCCGATGGCACTACATTTTTTATGCTTGCATCGCTTGATCCAACTATGTCACACTGGTAAATGGAGTCGTAGAGAGCAATTTTCTTTCTCGATAAAAAGTCTTTGCGCGTGGCAATGCCATTATCAAAGTCTTCTTTAAACAAAATCTCCATAACGCGCCAAAATCTATTCTGCGGATGGCCATAGAAAAAGCCATATTCGCGAGTTTTAACCGATGGAAATGAGCCAAGGATCAGAATTTTCGAATCCTTTGTAAAGCATGGCTCAAGCGGATGAACTATAGTCTCGTAATTGTCTTTTGGCATAAATATCACCTCTATATTAAAAGAAGGCAAATATATTTATTTAGCCTTCTCATAATTTATTTTACTCGGCACTTAAGGCTTCTACTGGGTCTTTCTTAGCTGCTATGCTTGACGGTATAAGTCCTGCTATCAAGCTAAGCACAACTGATATTGCAATCAAGATAAGTGCCGCTTCTTTTGGAAGCGTGGAGCTAATAGTAGCTATGCCCGTTGCCTTAACCATGATCTTTGTTATAAATATATTTAAAAATGAGCTTATGCCAACACCTATGAGCCCTGAGAGCAAGCCTATAATTAAAGTTTCTGACATAAAAACTTTGTAGATGTCGCCCTTACTTGCACCAATCGCCCTTAGTATACCAATCTCTTTTGTTCTTTCAAAGACGGATATATATGTGATGATCCCTATCATTATCGATGAAACGATAAGCGAGACGCCTACAAACGCTATCAAAACGTATGATATGGCTGCAAGTATGTCTGTGATGGATTTTGAAATGGAGCCGATAAAGTCATTAAAGTTAAGTTTTTGTGCGCTTTTCTTGCCTTCATTGTATTCATTAATAAGCTTTTTGACTTTATCCCTATTTTCAAATTCGTCCACATATATCGATATCTTCGATGGATTATTCTCATCGATATAGCCGAGATTTTCAAGGTTTTTCTTGTAAGAATAGTCTTTCAAAAATTCATCATAAACGTCTAAGTAGTCTTTGTCAGTGCCTTTATAAAGCATATAGTCAAGCATGGCTCTGTCATTTGTCTCTCTTGTCTTAGGAGCATCTGGTGCTATCGCATTCATGGCCGCATTAAGCGCTTGCATCTCTACTATCATCTCTTTTTTGTTTTGCAAGATCCATGCGTTGAACTTTGCAAGGCTTTCATCTGGCAAATTCTTTAGATAGTCTTTTGCCTGATCTATCTTTTCTTTTTCAGTATCTGCCTTGAATTTAAGTCCATTCAAAACATTTATATCCTTATTTTCTAACTGCTTTTTAATAATTTCTTGCTCTGAAACATATTTAATCATCGCATCTGTAAATTTACTGCTATAGGCAAGCGGCGTTTGACTTATATTGGAGTCGTTGTCAGTCTTTTTCCTTGCAATACCAGCTATATGCATGCTGATAGCAGAGTCTATAAGCTTTTCTTTCTTCTCTTCATCATCCTTGATGCTAATGTAGCTAGCATCCTTCTTTTCGTAATAGTCCGCTGGAGTGACTACCTTGTACTCATGACCGATGATTTCCTTTGGATCAATCTCAACTCTTTTTATGTCAACCTTTTTATTATCGTCCATATCAGAAAGAATTTTCTTGTATTCCTCCGAGTCTAAAAAGCCTAGCTCGTAGAAATTACTTCTTAAAATTTGATTATTATAATCAGTAAATAATACTAATTCATCCTCTTTTTCAGGCCACTTGCCCTCGATTAGCTCGTATTCATCTAAAACCATTGGTGAGATATTGCCGTCTTTGTCGCTAATAATCTGCGAAAAATTGTCATTGCTCTTTGATGCTGACATGCTGAAAATTTGATTAAAGCCAAAGCCGCTCTTCTTTTCAAAATCAGAGCCATTAGTATTAATCACTTTGCCCTTAGCATCCTTTGTATAAATATCAAAGCCTCCATCATAAGCGTAAGAAATAAAGTGCTTGCCTACCTTTTCGTCTAGCTCCGCTTCATTCTTGTCTAGGTAGTCTTTGAACGAGGCAAGGTCATTCTCATAGCCGCTGCCTGATATCTTCGACCTATTTGTAAGACCAATGTCATTTGAGCTAAGTTTAGATCTATCTGTAGTCTTTGAAACATTGTTATCAAGCTTCGTAAGACTAGATAGGTCGATGGATTTGCTCTCAATATCGATTGGGAAAGACTTCAAAGCATTCCTTTGATTGTCAGCAATGTAGTCACTTGCACCATTTGATATAGATATGATGAGGGCAATCCCGATGATGCCGATGGAGCCAGCAAAAGCTGTAAGAAGCGTTCTTGCTTTTTTACTCAAAAGATTGTTAAATGATAGTCCCAGAGCCGTTCTTAGCTTAAGAGCTATCTTCGAAATTTTAAAGCTGTCGCCCCTTTCTTCCGCTTCATAAGGATCCGTGTCAGAAATTATCCTGCCGTCCTTTATACCGATTATCCTTGTCGAGTACTCTTCCGCCAATCTTTTGTTGTGCGTAACCATGATGACAAGCTTATCCTTAGCCAGCTCCTTTAGTAAATTCATTATAGATATAGATGTTTCGCTGTCAAGAGCGCCTGTCGGTTCGTCCGCAAGTATGATTTGTGGATCATTAACCAAAGCCCTCGCTATAGCTACCCTTTGCATTTGACCGCCAGATAAGGCGCTCGGTCTTTTGTGTATGTGCTCCTTAAGTCCGACCCTTTCAAGAGCTTTGATAGCCCTTTCTTCAGCATCGCCAGTATTTTTATTCGATAAAGTCAAAGACAGCTTTACATTGTCAAGTATACTTTGATGATTAATTAAGTTGTATGATTGAAAGATAAAGCCTATCCTAACGTTTCTGTAGTAGTCCCAGTCCTTGTCCGAAAACTGCTTCGTAGATCTGCCATCAATTACAAGGTCGCCCTCGTCATAACGCATAAGACCTCCGACTATATTTAAAAGAGTTGTCTTGCCTCCACCCGATTCACCAAGTATAGAAACAAACTCACTCTCTCTAAACGAAATCGATACATTGTCCAAAGCCCTTTGCGAAAAGCCTTCAGTGTGATATATTTTTGAAATATTTTTAAGTTCTAACATATTTGCTCCTTTCTTATACTTATTACCCAATAGCCACCTTTGTAAATAAATGTTTTCATAAGCATAGATAAAAGGTAAACGAGACAAATAAAAAAGAAGAAGGCTCTTAACCTTCTTCAGATTGATTTATATTTATTATAACTAGTTCTGGTCGATTAAATATCCTCGGCACTCTCGTCGATTCGCGTGCCAATCCCCGGCTAACTATCATCTCACAGCCATTGTCAAAGCTATATCTTCCTCCCGCATATTTCGGTAGCCAGCCCTCATCCGGCGCAAAAGCGCCATTCAAAAGGCCTGGTATGCGCCACTGACCGCCATGCGCATGGCCCGCGAGTACTAGGTCAAAGCCGGCATCCTTATACAAATTCACAAAAGACGGACGATGAGTCAATAGCATCGTAAAAGCCGTATCGTCTCTTTCGTTTTTAGCGCGTTCAAGCTCGGCCACCATGCCATCACCTTTGCCTGTGTAGCGCGCCTCGTCTGGATCGTTAAGGCCCGATAGACTGATCTCATTAACATTAACAGCCGTGCGAATGGTCTTGCCACCGATGTCCTCAATGCCATTTGCTTCAAGCCACGCAAGCATCTCGCCCACGCGGCGGCTCCAGTACTCGTGATTGCCAGTGACGTAGTAGCACGGGTAGCGCTTCGCCATAGCTGTGAGAAAAGTTTTCGTGTTATCATCGGGTATCTCGTCGTCGAAGATGTCGCCGCCCAAAAGAATCATGTCCGGCTTTTCTTTATCCACAGCATCAATCAGCGTTTTTTGATTCGCGCCATATTTGCACGAGTGAAGATCCGTGATGAGTGCTATGCGCATGGGCGTATTGATTTTATCTGAAGTGATAGTGTAGTAAACAGTTTTTAGTCGCACGTCAAAAGCTAGTAGCGCTAGAGCTATTAGCATGGTGAAGATGATGTATTTGATGTGTTTTTTCTGTATTTTCATTTATTGCTCCTTTGCTTAATTATACCACAACGGCTGCCATTTGCATATAAAAAAAGCACCTACACCGTAGATGCTTTGTGTAAATATTTACTTGTTCTTTAGCTCTTCTAAGTTATTGTTGATCTTGTTTAATATCTTAATGATGATAAAGTTTTGCTGCATAAGTCCTGAAACAAAGCTAAAGTCAGATGTTCTGTAAATTTCGTATAGCTCCTTGATGTCGTCATCGTCGAGCTCTTCTAGTTGATAGCGCTCGATAAACTTTTCTAAATCTTCCACTTTCTTCTCTTCCTTTGCTCTCTTATCTCCAAACATTGATTAACCCCTTTCTATATATTATTTCCTATTATAAATCTCGTCATGCACCTTGTGAAGCAGGTACGAAAACTTCTTCGACTTCGACTCCATAAGACCATGCGATGTATTCTTCATTATGTAAGTGGCTTTGTAGGGCGCATTTACATCATCGTAGTAATCTTGTGCGAGCTTATAATTTACCTGGTAATCCATATCACCGTTGATGTTTATGTATGGCACTTGATAATCATATCTACCCTTGAGTGAAAATGCCTTAAATTCATCCGACTTATAAAAATCAAGATAGCTTTGTCTATCTCTATGGAAATAAGAAAGCCAGTCTTTTATGCTGTAATTTGGATTGAACAAGATGGTGGCGAGAAGAGAATAGTCCGATCCATCTTTCATCATACTGAGCCCGTACTTATTTAAAATCTTGTTCTTCGCTTCAAGCGACTCCAAGCTGATTTTTTCTGGGTTTATCTTTTCAATGAGCTCGAGCGTTTCTTCATCGCCCTTCGCCCATTTAAGCGCTTGTGTCTTAAAGGCTTTTTCATTTTCCACTATATCCACAAGCTGTCCAGACCCGATAAGTGCCTCATAAAGCTCTGGGTAGTCTAAGACGAGATTTGCTCCATATATAGATCCCCACGAGTGCCCTAAAATACTTATCTTCTCTACTCCAAGGTGCTCGATTAAAAACTCAGTAAGTTCCTTAGCGTCCTTCATAAGCATCGCTTTTGTGAGCTTATCAGCATTTTGACTTTTATCATAGCTTTTACCGCAGTTCCTTTGATCCCATGTCACAACAGTGTAGATGTCAGCCCATTTGCGTGTGAAAGCGTAATCAATCTCACTTGTTGATGAGCCAGGTCCGCCGTGCAGGTAGAGTAGAACCGGATTGTTTTTACTCTCGCCATAGATATTAATCCACTGCTTTGTGCCGTTGATGTCGATGTACATGGACTCGTTGATGCCACCCTTAGGAGTGCGATTGTTTATAAAGTAGCCTATGGCGTGCGCCGCGAGTATTAGTAGCACAAGCGCAAATAAACTTAGCAGCAATACTTTTATAATTTTAATAGCTTTTTTCATTTTTATAGCATCCAAAATTTATACATGTCGAAGCTCACCATGACCAAGACTTGTGTTATAGCAAGTAGCGAAGACATTGTAAATTTGCGCTTTTCATCTTTTAATGCGTCTTCGTAATTATTCTTATATCCAAAAAATACAGTTGCTGCCAAAAGTATTATCAAGACTAAAAAGATTATGCTTTGCACTTTATAAGATGCTGCACTCCCGATGTCGCCTGTCCTATAGCCTTTGCTTAATCTAATAAATTCCACTAGTAAATTAATTAGCGCAAGTACCATCATAGACGAAGTAAGGTACGAATATTTACGAAGTGGCTCAAGCATTATTTTGCCCTTTCTCTTTTTTATTGGGTCAATTATGACTCCCCCGATAAAGATTTTTAATAGTCCATATACCCCAGCTATTATAAAGAAAAGCATGCATAAGACATTGCAGATGGCTTTAGGAGTAGAGACGACAAAGTCTGAGAATTGTGTCTCAACAACGCCATCTTCCTCATACCACCAAGTCTCTAAATCCTCTTCACTGTATGAGCTCACGCCCAGCGCGCCCAAAAAGGACAGTGGCCCTTCTATAATCCCACGAGTATTGAGAATTAGCCATTTAGGTACAGTTCTTTTAGTCTGAGCAAGCTTTGAGTCAGTGAACTTGCCATAGACAAGCTCGTACATATCGTAATTGTATGTGCTCTCGTGAGCTTGGTTAGTCATCACAAGCATGCCAATCCCGCTTATTGGGTCAAATTGCAGCATAGACGAGCACCCAAAAGTGTTTCCTCCGTGGCCAATGGTCTCGAGCGCATATTGACTTGAGAAAAAACCGTGATAATTCTTGGGAATATTTGTCGATCCGTAAAAGCTAGTCGCTGTATACATCTCATCGAGCGTACTTTGCTTTTTAAAAAGCGGCGATGGATGCGCCTCGTCAGGTGTAATCGCACGCGCAAATGTCTTTAAGTCAGCAATAGTTCCGCACGCACTTCCCGCTGGGTAGAGATGAATGTAGCAGATGCTAGGTCCGATAATCGGCTCACCAGCAGCATCGTAGCACTTTAGCTTCAGTCTTTCGTCAAGCATCCATGGCCTGTCATCATAAGTCGGACTTATCGAAGTATGCTCCATATTTAAAGGATCAAATATCGCCTTGTGAACATAGTCCACATAATCCAAGCCAGAAGCCCTCTCTACAATGTAGGCAGCAAGCGCAGCAGTCCAGTTTGAGTAGGCAGTGTGCTCACCTGGCTCATAAATTTGCTTAGGCTGCCTAATCGAAAGCGCCTCCTCAAGCGTCCCTATCTCACTAGACTTAGTAGTTTGAATGAAGTATGTATCTTGAAAACCAGCCTTGTGATTCATCAAATCAATCATAGTGATGGGCTTGTCAAAACTTAAATTCTTAAGAAAATTATCAGGCAAATAGTTTTTGATGTCCGCATTTAAATCAATAAGACCCTCCTCATAAAGCTGCATCACACTCACCCATATCAATAGTTTTGATATAGAGCCCCAGTCATAAACAGTATCCATCTGAGACTTAATTTTTTGCTCTTTATCCATGTAGCCAAAAGCGTTTTGATATAAAACTTCGTCCCTGTCGTAAACAATCACATTCATCCCACAATTAGTTTTTTCATGTTCATTAAAATAATTTTCGATAGCTTCAGAAATTTCATCGTAGTTCAGCCCAGACGGCAAAGACTTCTCCGCAGCCTTTAAAATACCGCCTTGCATAATTATCAGATTGATAAATATTGACAAAAGCAAAAGCTTCGATACAAATTTACAAATACCCTTCATGATACACCTCCACCTTATAATTAATTTAATTGTATCAATGAAATGTATGTGAAGTGTTAAGGAAGTGTTAAATATCTTAGTGGATTTGCATAAAAAAGAGATAGGCGTAAAACCTATCTCTACGTAAATTATTTATTCACTTTAAATACTATAGTGTACTTCACTAGCTGAGCAGAGCTCCACTTCTCATTAAGTACAGGAACAATCTGAACTAGCTCCCAACCTTCACTTGCCTTTTCATTTATGATCTTTTTCACTTCATCAAAAGCATCAGTTTTGCCAGCCTTAAGGCCGCCTTCAATTTCTACGTCAATAAATTCGTACATAATATCCCCCTTCGTATATATCCTTAAGATAAATTCTAATTAATATTGCCTATAATTCATTGCTTTCTATTTCAAGCAAAAGATCTACTAGCTCATACATATTGCTGCCACAAACTTCACTTTCTATTATATCGCCAAAGCTCGATAGCTTTTTCGCTCTATTACTAGCATCTATAATTTCCTCTTTAGATATATCACGCCTTAATTTTTTATCGTAATCTGGCCAAATCTTTCGTAAGGAATTCATTATCTCGCTTGTGCTTTTGCATTTTGGATTATCTGTAAAGTGGCATAGTAGCCAAAATTCAAAACACTTACTATTGACAATTAAAAGCCTCTTTCCATGTCCTTCATCTCTCCACTTAATAAGAGGTTCAAATTCATCTAAGCTTCTGTTGTTATGCTCTTCCCTGTCTAATATTATTACTTCTATATCATTAGGCAAATAATTTTTCTTTGGTCCAGCTTTTATTATATTCTCCTCATGATATTTTAAAATATTTAAAGGGTTCGACTTATTTCTATTCTGACCTATAATCCTTATGCTATAAGTATCAAGTGGGAACTTATCTTTTAATATATTTAAATAATCTTCCTCAGTATGTACACCTTCGCATGAAATATGAATCTTGGGCCTTAAGGTCTTTTCTCTTCCCTTTCTTCTTTGTTTCGCCATATATACCTCTAAATATTTATTCTTGGTGTGCCACCTAGGCGTCCTTGAATATATAAATTATCTAATCTGTTGTTCTTCTTAACATCTTTAAAATCGCCAATTGAATATATATTTGATTCGCTAAACTTATTTCTTTCAACAAGCCATAGCTCATCTCTTCTAAACAGTTCTTGTGTTAATAGATTTGTGTCATGGCATGTAAATATTAGCTGCGATCTAGAGTTTTTGTCGTAATTACCCAAGTAGTACTCAATAAGCCCTCTAGTCATTTTAGTGTGAAGGCTTCTGTCTACTTCATCAATTACCACAACGGAAGCCCCTTTACTTAGCTCAAAGAACAATGGTATCAGCTCTATAGCTCTAAGTGTTCCCATCGACTCCATTGATAAGTTAAAGTCTTTTGTACCTTTCTTAGTCATATGTCTTGTAATAAGTTCTGATGTTTTAAGTTTATTACTTTCATCTTTTTTAAATCTTAAAACTAAACCTTGACTATTCGATAAAATTACGTGTTCCGCAATGTTATTATCAAAGCTTGACAAAATTTGATTCATTATAAGTTCAGGTACATGTGCATTGTTTATGTCTATATCTTTAAAGTCAACTTCTGTAATACCAGTATCTAGTCTAGGTAAATACTCATTTAGGGCATCTATATACTCATCAATATCTAATTTATCTTGCAATAAGTATGATCTAGTATCTATAACTTTTATCTTCTTAAACCAATTAAAAACATCTTGAAAATCTTTTGCTTGCTGATCTATAGTGTTAGATAAAAAAAGCCTGTTTGATCTTGTACCAGCAGCAATTACACTTAATACACTACTGTTCTTTAATTTTTTGCCTAGAACAATATTGTCCTCTTGTCTATCGTATAAGGTATATTTTCTGCTGCTATTCTCAAATTCGAGCTTTTCACTTAGAATTCTCTTCTCATTTAAGCTTATAGAATAATGATAGATGTTATCATCAATCAAAATTTCTATATAAAAATCCGAATTGCCTTTTGAGTATTCATCATCTAATAAGTATCTTTTTACAGGAATTGATGTTTGAATATCTTGATAATTAACAACAAGTTCCTTAATAAATTTTAGAGCATCTATAAAATTTGATTTACCAGATGCATTGCCCCCAAATATTCCAAGTGCAGGTAATACATTCATGGAGAATTTAGGGATATATGCTCTTCTTTTTGTATGTTGCTCTTCTCTACTTGCTATAGATGTTATAAAATTTTTATCTTTAAAAGATTTCCAATTACTTATTTCAAAATCTAAAAGCATACTATCACCTCTGAGTTAATTATACTATAAAGTGAATATTTTTTCAAGCTTTTAGAAAGATTTTCTTTCTTTCAACAAGAAATTTCCACAATTGTTTATACTTGTTTTACAAAATTATTACTTGATTTGCACTATAAAAGCACCTACATTGTAGATGCTTTTATAGTATATGCTCACTTATTTCTTTTTTATGCTCATACCGACACTCATGCCAAGCATCATGCCGACCGACAATCCGATGGCTATATTGTCAGCATCCATTACTATGGATACAGCAATTCCTAAGCACATGCCAATAGCCATGCCCTCAGACATGTAGGTTTCTTCTGTTTTTTCGCCCTTTTCATCGCCTTGCCTCTTCTTAGCTGTTTGTATGATGTATACCACTACTACACAAACTAGGAGTAGGGGTAGTATAATTCTTAAAATTTCCATATTTTCACCTCCTATATAACAGTAATACTTTTATTTTATCATTTTATCGAAACAATAGCAAGGGTATCAGACCAACACCCCACCTATTCCTCTCTCGTCATATAATACTCATCGCAAAACTTATCCCACTTCTCTATGTAGTCCTCATGCTCAAGCAAAATCAAGTCTTTTGCTGCGTATATATTTCTTTTTCTTGCTTCGTCAAAGAAATAGTCGAAGCCATCGAAGTCTTCGCTAAAATAAGCGTAGACGTGCTTAAAACCAAGGATATATGCAAGGTAGAGGCGTGTGTGGCCGTCTAGGGACGCGTAGGCGCCGTCGTGCATCGCAACAGGGATGATTACGTCTTCTTCGCCACCCACAAAGCTCTTTACTGCTTCTAATTTATCTTTATCGACAAAGAACTGTATTGGCTGGATTTTATCTATATCAAGCTTAAATAGCTCTATGTCTTTGAATTGCTTCACGATTTTGCCGCTCTCATCATAAAATTTTGTGATATGCTCTGCATTGAAGCGAAACTCGTCTATGACCTCATCAAAATAAGCTTCATCGCCTATTATAATAGCCTCGCTCTGTGATATGATTTTAACCTCTATGGGCGCATCGCCATCTGCAAGGTAGCAGCCATGCTGATTAAGCGCTTCTTGGCTGAAGCGATGGTCGTCGTATGTGTTGATTCTAGTTATGTTCATTAACTCACCACCTAATTTACTTGTTAAGTCTATTTTCTAAGTATATAATTTATTTTATCATTTTATCGGAACAATAGCAATGGTATCGCAGCAATATATATGCTTTTGTGAAACGATTGACATGAATATGGTAAAGTAGTATAATAATATAAAGAACATCATAGTATTTATAGGAGGCGTTTTATGTATAAATCTAGACGAATAATTGCTTTTCTTCTTTCTTTGATGCTTATAGTTCTAACATCTGCTGCTTGTGCAAATAAGGATGAAGAGCGCTACACAAAGGCTGAGCTTGAAGAGATGGATGCGCATGAGCTCTATGAATTATTAAAAAAGAATGGTTTAGAAGCTGGCGCTGACATTAAGGAAATTCTTTCTGATAAGAAATTGGAGGAGTACATCAAAGAGGATTTTGATTTGCTTATAGAGGGTGCTTGCTCAAGAAGTGATAGTGCTTACAAAAATCTGGCTGATGAAGTGGAGAAAGTTTACAAAAAATTGATTAAGGAGTAGTTTTTACTTAGTAAACGAAATGAAAATGGCGATAGATTTTGCTTCTATCGCCTCTTCGTTTTATTCTAATTAAATAATTTAAGTATAAAAATCATAATTCCAACAATCAATAGAGTGACTGCTACCCATAAAAAAATAACTATAATTTGTTGATATGGTCTTTTTGCTCTTTCTTCAATTTTTTGTATCTCGTCTAATCTTTTGCCTTCGGTGAAAGCTACAATCTCCTTGTATGTGTGAACATCATTGTTTTTCTTGATTTTCTCAATTTTTAGTGCAAAAAACATAGCGCAAGCCATTAATATAAAATATGGAATAAATCCATACAAGCCAATGAATTTAAGCATTGGTATCAATGAAATTATTGCTATTAAGAAAATAATCACCACCATCCAAGAATAGAAGTTCAATTTTTTAACTTCTTCTGAATTAATTTCCTTTTTCATTTGTTCAAGATCTCCTTTAATTAAATTATCAATTGATATTTCAAAAACTTCGCTTAGTAATACAATACTGTTTATGTCAGGATAATTTTTATTGTTTTCCCAATTCGAAATAGTTTGTCTCGTAACATATACTCTTTCTGCAAGTTCTTCTTGAGATAAACCTTTTTCATTTCTGTAATGTTTAATATGATTGCCAAGCTCCATAAAATCCATACCTCCTTTCATGATAATTATAGTTGAGATCTTGTATTGTTTCTATCAAAGCTTCTTTACATTTGTATATTTTTTCTGTGTCAAAAGCTTTTTACATTAGCTATATTGCTGATTTCGCTGTGTTCTCTAGATTAAATTCATCACTTAAGCTCTCTTCTGCTTCTAGTATGATGAACTGCTCGTCCCACCTGCCTGAGAACAGCTTTTCCAATAAATAGGTGCCGCCGTCTACAAAGCCAAGCTTCGCATCAAGCCAAGCTGCATCTTCCTTGACGGTTCGAACGTAATCTGCTCTTCTGCAGTCATTAATTTTTGTATCGATGATGTCAATCTCGTGGTAATACCTCTTCCAGTCCTCGTGGTAGCGCTTTTTCGTCTCTTCGTCCAAGTTTTGAGTAAGCTTATCAAAAATCGCGTGAAAATTTTCTTTCATCGGATCTTTTTCGCGCACATATAGGTGGCCTGGCTCTCTTAAATTACTTTTTACTTCATCTGTGTTCTGCAAAAGAAGCGAAACGCACTCATCTATCTTTGGCATAACAAGCCTACACGGAGCCTTAATGCCCTTCCACGATCCGCCGCAGTAACCCATAGCGACCAAAATCGTGTCTACGTCCTTGTCCATTGTCATCAGCTTGTGGATGATGTGATCACGCATCTCTTTTGGGTCTCTATGATAAAGACGATTTAAATAAAATACCGGGTAATTCGTTTTAACTTTTCTTTGAGCCTCATCGATATAGTCTTTTAATGATGAACACCCTAAAATTACTGTTTTTGACATAGTGTCACTTCCCTTTAACCCAAGTACTTTATGTATATCTGACAAGGGTTGTTCTTGTCCCATAAATCTGGAAATACTTCTAATTCTTTGTATCCGACTGCTTTGTAAAATTTATTTGTTATGTCGTACTCATCATAATGGCCGGACTGAACGGTTTTTACCTGTGTGTAAGTGTAGCCTAAGCTCTTTGCTAAGTCTTCATAGGCCTTATTTAGCTCTCTTCCAGCGCCATGATTGTGGAATTTTTTCTTCACGCCCATGACAAAAATCTCTGCACAGTCTGGGCTGCTTGTGCCAAGGACGATGAAACCTACTAGTTCGTCTTTATAAAAGCTTGCTAGAAATGGCTTTTCTTGCGACTCTTTAATATAGTTTTCTGTGCTCTCTGGCAAGCCAAACCATTCTGGCAAGTCATAAAGCACTTCTCTCGCGATATTTTCTTTTTCTTTTTTATCTATAATTTCTTTTACAATAAATTTCATGCTATAATTAGTCCATTATCCTTTCATCGTAATTATATGCTATACGCCATTTTATAAGCTTGCCTATTTATAGAATATTACCACTTATGAATTTCTCCACTCATCTTAGATGCAAATAGAATATCGTAGATATAAAGCTGGATAGTCAGCATAATCAATATAGTAATAGTCCACAGAATTGCTGGCTCATATAGGCTATATTTGCCTTTTGTCTGAAATTTTCCAAGCAATGAATCGGAAAATGATCTACTAAGTAATTCATATACTCCATAACCTAGTACTGCTCCAAAAGTATTCGTAATCAAGTCGTTTATATCTGTAGTCCCAAATCCAAACATTTGAATGATTTCTATAGACAATGAAAATAGAAATCCAAGTAATAAAACTTTGGATAAGCTATTATATTGCTCATAGAGTAGTGGCAGAAAAATTCCTAATGGAAGAAACAAAATTACGTTTAAAATTGTATCTTTAGGTCCTCTAATCATATCTATAAAAGGTAGTAATGAAAATCTCGGTGAAAAATTTGCTTTTAAACAAACACCTGTTGCAGACAAAACTCCTACAAGATAAAAAGGAAATATAAAAGCCAAAATTATATGTCCTTTGCTTGGTCTATTGCCAAATGATTTTAATATTATAAAATATAATATTAATAAGACCATAATAGGCAGGTATCCACTTATTACGTGATTAATAATAAATTCTAAATCCATAAAAATTCCTCCCTGTTTATTGTAAACAAATTGTATCATGTATACTTTAGCTTATTTTCCTTATATTTCTTTTAATAATTTCAATGCCAAATACAATTTTCCAAGATCGTGGTTGGCGCTATTAAGTCCCTCTACCTCATAAGAGCTCTCATCTAAAACATCTCCTGCTTCAAGAAAGTTATAAAGCTCAAAGCCATAAAAATCACAAGCTGCTTGTACGCCTGCAAGCTCCATCTCTACTGCTATGCAGCCTTCTGACTTTCTCTTTGTGACAAGCCCACGCGTCTCACGGAGCATAACGTCTGTAGTCCAGACCTTTCCCTTGGTATATGGAGCTTTTTCCTTGATGAAAAATTCTTCAAGCTTATCGTGGTTTTTAATGGCAATGTAGTCTGAAGGAGCGGCATAATAATAAGATGCACCTTCGCCCCTGTAAGCCTCTGTGGGTACGATGTACTTGCCAACAGTCTTTTCTTTGTCAAGGCTGCCGCAAGATCCAAACATAATAAATTTATTCGCACCTGTAAGCCAATTAACTTCATTACATTGTGATGAAGCAAGTGCCGAGCCCATCATGCTAAGGTAGAAGGCAAATTCTTGACCTTCAAAATAGCTTTTATATATTGGCATTGAGCCATTCGGTGAGCCTACTTTAGCAATTTCTTGGCACTCAAAATTATCGAGTAAATATTCTACTATCCTTTTTGAAAATATTACCAAGCATTTATCTATTAAATTTTTCTTCTCGCCATAAAAATGTTCTAGACTTGTAATTGGCTCTGTGTCTATATCGTAACTGTCTATTATCATAATTTACCCCTTTCGTTTACACTATACCATTATGAGTAAAGCAATAATTATATTAAATGGTGTTTTTATAATATTTATTAAATTATTGATGTCAAATACTGTAATTATTAGATTTATAGAATAGTTTTAAACTTTAATATACTTACTTGCTCTTCCCTTGCCAACTTGCTTAATTAAGCCACTGTCTTTTAATTCTTTTAACGCTCTTTCTATAGTTCTTTGAGAAATATCTGGGCAAAGCACAACTATATCTGATTTAGATAATGGCTCTAAAGAATTTTCAAATATCTTCATTACTCTATCTGAAGAGGATAAAGATTTTTCTGATATTAGTTTAAATCTTTCATCGCATTGGCTATACGCTTTGTAGATGACTGAAAGCATGTACTTTATAAATGGCAATTCATCACTCGTTCCGTCATGCCAATCTTCACTTGAAGCTTGCAGCTCTTCATAGTAAATATCTTTTGTGTCTTCAATAATCATTTCTAGTGAAATATATCTTCCTACAAAAAATCCATTTTTGTAAAAAAGTAGCAAAGTCAATAACCTTGACATTCTGCCATTGCCATCAGCAAAAGGGTGTATAGCTAAAAAATCATGAATCACAGTTGGTATTAGTAATAATGGTGGAATTTTTAAGCTAAGGGCCTTATTGTATGCCTCAATCATTGCATCAATATACTTTTCTGTTTCAAAGGCTGATACAGGCTGAAATCTAACTTTTTTCTCGCCAAGGGAATTTACTTCAACGATGCTATTATCCATTGTTTTAAATTTCCCTTTATGTCTTTCTCCAGAATAAGAATAAAGTTTATTGTGTAAGGTCAAAATATTATTTTTTGTAAATTCAATATTCTCATAGTTTTCATGAATGATGTCAAGAACTTCTCTGTAACCATATATCTCTTCTTCGTTTCTATTCTTAGGCTCGCTTTTTTTATTCATTAACTTTTCTAGTCTTGTATCATTTGTTGAAATACCTTCTATGGCATTAGATGATTTTGTTGACTGAATTTTCGCTACTTCTACTATTCTATCGAGAACATCAGAAAAATTAGCTACGTATAGCTCCTGTTTTCCCTTATATTCATAGATTTTTGATATTAAATCATACATTTTTGCCGGTATATTTAAATCTAACAGTTTTGAATAATCAAATTCTCTCATAGAGTTCCACCACCTTCCTCGCCATTATAGCACAAATGGCGTATATAAATCAATAGTGGCGAGATTAATTTCGCCATATTAATGAATTTGAACATGATAAATCATATTCTTTCATCTGTAATTATATGCTCTACTCCATTATGCTCTGAGCTAAGATATTCTTTCATGAATGTCGGATATGCTTTGCATTTATCGAGCTCATCTATCGGCACCCAATGCATTGTCTCTTTAGCACCTGACTCTGTAGTGCTTTGGCTCGTAAAATTTATTTTGCCCATGGGTTTCATAATGTAGTAGAATGTAAGCTCATGAAAGTCCACTCCTTTTAGGCCAGAGCTTCCGATGAAGAAGTTCTCATGTATCACGGCAAGGTGATCTACTTCGTAATTAAAGCCTGTCTCTTCAAATACTTCTCTCTTCACGGCTTCTTCTGATGTCTCGCCCATGTGCACTGCTCCGCCAACTGAGTAGTAATAGTCGTCCTGATCATTTCTTGCAAGTAGCACGCATCCCTCTTCGACTATGATGGCTGCTGCTCTATATCTAAATGCTTTTTTATCGTTAATAATAGCGCAATTATGCTCCATAGTTTTCTCCTTTATATTTTCATCTAACGACTGTAACTTATGGTTCAAATGCAAACAGGTTTCCAAGCTGAATTGAAAATCCAAGTGATTTATACATTTGTATATCGCATTGTGCACAAGCAACAGTCATTGAACTTATATCACTTGACTTATATGCAAATTGGACTAGCTGGAGTGCTATTCCTTTATGACGAAAGTCAGAACATATGAAAAAATCTTCAAATATTCCACTTGGCATATAGTCAAAAGTTGAAAAACCAACTGTTATTGAACAGCAGCCTACCAATGCATCACCTTCCCATGCTCCGAAAAATAATATTTCCCTTTTGCTGATTGCATCTTTCAGACGCTTCTTGGATATATCATTTGGTATATCCTCTCCTATTTCTGCCTTATACTGCTTTTGAAGTTCCCACAAAAGATCAATTTGTGAAGCGTCTATTTCCTTATAATCCATTCATAACCTCCAGATAAATTCCTATTATATTATAAATTCAAATTCTTATTTTCTTGTACAATAATGCTATAGTCTACACATGGCTTGATGGTCAGTATTGATAAAACTATATTTTCCAAAATCTTCATAAGTTGAAATATATTTATTCTCAATTATTTCTAAATTTTTCTAACATTTTATTGAGAACTAATGCATTTTCATATTCTTCAACAAATGCATCTTCTTTATACTGAGGAAAATTTGGGATATTTGGTACTTTTAGATTCTTTAAATACTCTTTTCTATTATACCATTTATTCCTAATAAATTCTATACGCTATTCTTCCTATTCAAATAATAGTACTACTTCAAAGAATTCCTATCTATAGAACTATTACTGTAGGCTTCTTGAAAAATGAAAGGTAGAATTTGTAAAATTTATGACTATATATTTAGTCAAACAATAAATTTAGAAAAGGTATCATCATATTTATCATATTATTAAAAATAAGGAATTAAAAAAGCGATAAATGTAAATCAATGATAACCTTACAAATCGTACTGGGAATAAATTGGAAAAAAAACGCAATAATCGTTATTTTAATTTATTAAAAAGACTTGACATATTTCGTTTACAATAGTATAATTGTTTTGAATATACTTGTTTACATTTGTAGACAACAAGGGGGAGAGGAAAATTAGCACAATAGAACTTAATACTTATATCACAGATGCTGAATGGGAAGTCATGCGTGTAGTTTGGGCAAATGATCGAGTAACTAGTAAAAAAGTCATCTCTGTATTGAAAGAAAAAATGGACTGGACACAATCCACTATCAAAACGATCTTAGGTCGATTAGTTGAAAAAGGCATACTAAATACAGAGCAAGAAGGTAGAAAGTTTATTTACACTGCCAATATTGAAGAGACAGAAGCCATAAGAGATTATGCAGAAGATATTTTTAACCGTATTTGCAATAAGAAAGTCGGAAATGTAATAGGAAGCATCATTGAAGATCATGTTTTAAGCTTCGATGATATAGATCGACTAGAAAAAATATTAGAGATGAAAAAATCTTTCGCAGTAGAAGAAGTGGATTGCAATTGTCCAGAAGGACAATGCAAGTGTCATTTACATCATCATTAAACATAAGGAGGAATTTAAAATGGACAATAACAACAAACATTTATCCCACAGTCACCATAATCATGGCGACATGGATCATTCAAAACATGAGCACGTAAGCACGGAAGAACATGGAGACCATAAGGATCAACATCAAGAACATCATGCTGGGCATGATCACAGCGGGCACAATGGGCATGATCACAGCGGGCACAATGGGCATGATCACAGCGGGCACGGTGGGCATGAGCATCATCATCACGGAAACTTTAAGGAACTTTTCTTAAAGTCATTGCCACTAGGAATCATTATTATGCTCTTATCCCCAATGGCTGGGTTTGACCTACCATTCCAATTTTCTTTTCGATATTCTGATATTGTAGTAGCTATTTTATCTACTATATTAATTATTTATGGTGGACGTCCATTCTATCAAGGTGCAGTTGACGAATTTAAACAAAAAGAACCTGGAATGATGGCTCTCGTTTCTTTGGGTTTAAGTGTTTCATATTTATATAGTATTTATACTGTAATAGCAAGCTACGTAACAGGTGAACAAATTATGGACTTTTTCTTTGAATTTGCTTCATTACTATTAATCATGTTATTAGGTCACTGGATTGAGATGAAAGCTATTGGAGAAGCAGGAGATGCACAAGCAGAATTGGCTAAATTAGTGCCGAAAGATGCTCACGTTGTATTAGAAGACGATTCAATTGAAACACGACCAGTTGCTGACTTACAGGTAGGTGATTTAATTCGTGTTCAAGCCGGAGAAAATGTGCCAGCAGACGGGATTATCGAGCGTGGCGAATCACGTTTAAATGAAGCTCTTCTAACTGGGGAGTCAAAAGCAGTTAAAAAAGGTCCTGGCGATGAAGTAATCGGAGGCTCAACAAATGGAGAAGGGGTTCTTTATATTAAAGTGCTTGAGACAGGTGATAAGTCCTTTATATCTCAAGTACAGGATTTAATCAGCCAAGCTCAAAGTCAGCCTTCCAGGGCAGAAAATATTGCGCAAAAGGTTGCAGGATGGCTCTTCTATATTGCTGTTATTGTCGCGCTAATTGCTTTTGTAGTGTGGATGGTTATAAAAGATGTGCCAACGGCAGTTATATTTACTATTACTACATTAGTTATTGCTTGTCCGCACGCATTGGGTCTGGCTATTCCATTGGTAACCGCTCGTAGCACAAGCTTAGGAGCTAGCCGTGGCTTACTAGTAAAAGACCGCCAAGCCTTAGAAATAGCTCAAGATGCAGATGTGATGATTTTAGATAAAACGGGTACTTTAACAACTGGTGAGTTTAAAGTATTAGATGTAAAACTTCTTAATGACAAATATACAAAAGAGGAAATCATTGCCTTACTGGCAGGTATTGAAGGAGGATCTAGCCACCCAATTGCTCAATCAATTATAAGTTTCGCCGAGCAGCAAGATATACGTCCAGCATATTTTGATTCGATTGATGTGGTTTCCGGTGCTGGCGTAGAAGGCAAAGCCAAGGGCCATAGTTACCAATTAATCAGCCAAAAAGCCTACGGACGTAATCTGGATATGGATATTCCAAAAGGAGCAACTCTCAGTGTCTTAGTAGAAAACGATGATGCTATTGGTGCTGTAGCTTTAGGGGATGAATTAAAACCAACGAGCAAAGAATTAATTAAAGTTCTTAAAAAGAACAATATAGAGCCAATTATGGCAACAGGTGATAATGAAAAAGCAGCTCAAGGCGCGGCAGAAGATTTAGAGATTGAATATAGATCAAATCAATCTCCACAAGACAAATATGAGTTAGTAAAAACACTTAAAGAAGAAGGAAAAAAAGTTATCATGGTAGGTGACGGTGTTAATGATGCCCCTTCTCTTGCCTTGGCAGACGTTGGTATAGCTGTAGGCGCTGGAACCCAAGTGGCTTTAGATTCAGCTGATGTCATCTTGACTCAATCTGATCCAGGAGATATTGAATCATTTATTGAATTAGCACACAAAACAACTCGTAAAATGAAACAAAACCTATTTTGGGGAGCTGGTTATAACTTTATAGCTATCCCTCTAGCTGCAGGAATTTTGGCTCCTATTGGCATCACATTAAGCCCTGCATTAGGAGCAATCCTAATGTCTGCGTCAACAGTCATCGTCGCCATTAATGCTATTTTATTAAGTTTAGATCCAAAAAATAACGGCTAACAAACCGAATGATTGAAACTCCTTGAAGTATCAAGATACAATAGTTTTACAGGAAAAAAAGAGATGTAAGTACTGGCTCTTTGTAAAATCGTGTTGGTAGAAGTAAACGATTTTTCTACCAACACGATTTTTAATTTATTATAAAACTGATTTCTTTTAAAAACCAAAAGCCACCTATTTCAACACTTTTATAACTTGTTATTCTATTTTCTTGACATTAACACCACCGTCTCCAAATGAGCACTTCTTGCGAACATATCAACTGCGGCTACTCTCTCCACTTTATACACCTCACTCATCAAGGCGATGTCTCTCGCTAGGCTTGCGTGGTTACAGCTGATGTATACAATCTTTTCTATGCCGCTCGCATTTAGCATCTCTACTACTTTTTTGTCTAGGCCCTTTCTCGGCGGGTCGACGATGACTGCGTCGTAAGTTTTTTCTTTTAAAACTCTATTTATCGCGTCTTCGGCTTTGGCGTGTATGAATTTTGCGTTTTTTATGCCATTTGCTCTAGCGTTTTCATCTGCGCTTTTAACTGAGGCTTCTACGACTTCGACTGCTGTTACTGATTTTGCTTCTTTGGCGGTGCATAGGCTTATGGTGCCTATGCCTGAGTACAGTTCCAGTACGTCCATCTGCGATGCATCCCCTAAGTACTCAAGTGCTTTTTTATATAAAACGTCCATCATCTCTAAGTTTACTTGCAAAAATGTTTGCGGATATATTTTAAAATCAAGTCCCAAGATATTTACGCTTAAAAAGTCATCGCCATATAGTTTAGTGAATTTCCTTCCGTAAAGCACTTTATCTGATTTATCGTTTATGTTTAGATAAATGGATTTGACGCTTCTCATGTCGATGGCTGCTTTTAATTTTTCAATATCAATCACAATTTCATCGTGCGATACAAAGGTGATCATCAGCTCGTCTTTTTCGTTGTTTCTAAAGACTATGTCCTTGATATCGCCTTTCTTGGCCTTCCAATCGTAGCCCTTATAATTTTCTTTTACAAATTTTCTTATGCCCTGATAAACTTTTAGCGCTTCCTTATTCATGTAGAGCATCTCTTCTGAGTCGACTACCTTGTTTGTGCCTTCTTCAAAATAACCGATATTAACAGTGCCATCTCCGCGAGCGACTTTGACCTGTGTATTGTCCCTATAATGAGTTAAAGTCTTCGCCATATACTCTTCTACGTCCACGTCAATACCAGCCATCTTCTTAAGATTCATCTTAAGTCCATTAACTTTCCACTCAAATTCTTTTTCATAAGAAAGGCCGGAGAGTATCGCCTCATCACTAGCTCCCTCAATGCGAAACTCGGATGGGATGGCTATTTCCAAGACATCTGCCTCGATAAAGCTCTTCTTCTTCACTTCGTTTGTGATTGTGACTGTATCGCCAAGCACGGCTCCTTTAATAAAATAGACCAGTCCCTCGGACTTTGCAACGCCCCTTAGCTGACTGGTCATATCTTCAATGTAAAACTCTTTCATTAGATTGAACTTCTTAAATTGATTGTGTTGTCTATGATGGAAAGGTCTATGACTTTGCAGTCGTCGATGACGCGCTCGTTGTAATCGGGTGTTTTCTCGATATTTAGAAATTTGTTAATGGTTCCGATTGCTTCTTCCAAGATGATTAGTCCGTCTTGGTCAAGTCCTGTTCCTTTTTCCAAAATAATTGTCTTAAATGGTGTTTCATTTGGCTTAACTGATCCTGACAATGGATGTGTAAGTAGCTTATATCCTTCGTGAATTAGGTCTCTCGCCTTAAGTAAAACGCCTGTATAATTATCGACTTTATCTACGTAGATCATGTCGAAGTCGTCTTTGTATTTGTCTCTAACGTAGTCGTTGTTTGTAACTATGGTTCTCTTCATATTAATTCTCCTCATTTATTCGTAAATTTTCTGCCATTTCAGCAAGTTTTTTAAGTCTATGGTTCACGCCCGATTTGCCAAGCTCTGGCTCCATAAGCCTTCCAAGCTCTGCAAGTGATGCGTCTCTGTTGTTCAGTCTAAGTATTGCTAGCTCTTTTAAATCCCCTTGTAATGCGTCTAGGCCTATCATCTCGTCGATGTACTCGATATCAGCTACCTGCCTTGTCGATGCATCAACTGTCTTCTGTATATTGGCTGTTTCGCAATTGGTCCGTCTATTGGCATTGTTCCTGACGTCCTTAACTACTCTGATATTCTCAAAGCTAAGCACGGCTCTCATCGCGCCTATAACTGTGAGAAAATCTGAGATTGCCTCGGCGCCCTTTAGGTAGGTGATGTAGTTCTCCTTACGTTTGACGTACTTCGCCCCAAGACCGTAGACGTTCATCAGCTCCTTTATCTCGTTTGCCTCGAACTCGCTTTCGAAGAGCATTTCGAGATGGTAGCCGCGCTCCGGATTGGTGATGGAGCCGACTGCCAAAAAGGCCGCTCTTAAGTAGCTACGCCTCATATCATCACTCTCTTTGACTGCCTTAGGAATCTTGTTCACGTCCAAAAAGCCTTCCATGCGCGTGTCCTTAAACATCTGCATAACTATATCCGTATCGTTTAGGACTATGGTATAGATGTTCATCTTTTTTAGCTGAGTCATCTTTGAGATGTCGACGTCAAGGTCTGTATCGTATAAATTTCTGATTACTGTAAATATTCGTCTCGCAAGCGCCGCCTTTTGCACTCTGAATGAAACGGCCACTTTGCCTGATATGAAGCTAATGGATGAGACGTATCTCACGTAGGCCATAAGCTCAGCTAGGGATGTGTCTTCGTCCGTGATCATCAGCTTTGCCGCTTCGTCCTTAGCTTTTTGTGAAAAACTCATTTCCTCTCCTCATTCTTCTCTCTGTCGTACTCTTCTATGGCTTTTCTGATAATTTCTCTTTCTTGGCTGTATTTCATAAGACTAATCGCTTCTTCTCTTTCGTAGAACTTCGCCGTCTTAAAGCCTTCCATGCTCTGTGGCTTAGTGTGCGTGTCCTTTGTTGACATCAAAAAGAAGTGTACCGTCTTGTCAATCCTTATGTTTCTCATCCTGTTAATGAAAGAGTAATCAATCTTGCCTAGGTATTTTTTAATCTCGCCAGTGATGCCGCTTTCTTCCTTTACCTCGCGTAAGGCAGCCTCCTCAATGCTTTCGCCGCGCTCGATTCTGCCCTTCGGTAATACATAGTCGCCGTTGTACTTCTTCAAAAGTAGTATTAAATTGTTATTGATAATTACGCCTCCTGAGCTAAGTACCCTCACCTAAATCACCTGAACAATCTTAAAAATTTTTCTTCCTCATCTGAAATATCGTCTTGAGCGAGTAAATATTCCTTCTTGATAAGAATTTCCTCAAGTTTCAGCCTGCCCTTCTTTGTTAGAGACACGCTGTAATCCGAGTCTTCCTTCTCTATATATCCCTTTTTTAATAAATTTTCATACGAAGCATTTAGTTTTTCCTCAACAAGCTTGTCAGTCTCGTCCACTCCTAAGTAGCTAGCGACCTTGTCTTCCTTCGTGTCATAAAATTGATATATTAAGTAAATGTACTCATCAAGGTCTTTTAAGTCAAAAGTTTTGCCGCTTTTTTCTTTTTCTTCGTATTTCTTCTTTATTCTAAATTTATTTCTAAATCTTTGGTTCTTCGTCATCAAAAAGCCGACGATGATAAACGCTAGTAAAGCCACCGCTATAAGCCCCTTAAGAACTAGTTCAGAGATGCTCGGCTTGTCAATACGTGTAATTTGCGTCCTCATCAGCTCGTCATTACGGTAGTCATCGTAGTCCATGTCCTCATAAGGCGCGTTCACGAACTCATTCTTCGGATACTTAATGCCTATAGCAATGTCAATGGGCTCGTCTATCTCGTAAAGACCAGTCTTGCCGTCTTCAAAAGTAGCGTTAAGACCCTTTGAAGTAAATAGTTCATATACCGGCTCGTCAAAGTAAACGCTCTCGTAGGCTATCTCAATGGTGTTGATGTGCGTGTTAAATGAACGATACAAGCCAAAGACAAAACCATCTGCCCTTTTAAAGGCTTTTGGAAGGCCCTTGATCTTGTAAGAGACTTCTTTGTCGCCGCCGTTAAAGTCAAAGATGTATTTCGTTCCCGAAAGGAAATCGTCTCTAAGGCTCTTGCCCTCTACATCGTAGACCTCAGCGCCTTCTGGCACATCGATCCCAAACTTAAAGCCCGTATGCTCCGTCTCGATCTTGACGTCCACATACATCGCGTCCTCTTTGAGATTCATCTTGTAAGTCATTTTATTTTCGCTCGCTGCATGCGCGTTAAATCCTGCCATGAATATAACTATGACAGAAAAAATTATTAAGAATCTAAATTTCTTCAATTGACTCGCCTCCTAGTACTCTTCATACATTTATACCCATTTACTCCATAAAAGCTAACAAAATTGCATCCTTTTTTAAATTTAATTTATTAAAGTCATCAGGCTTCATTGTGACTAGGCAGATGGCTGATGGCCCGCCCGATGCATTTATATTAAAGTCACTATTCACGATGCGCGCCCTAAGTCCCGCGTGCGCCTCGATCTCAGCTAGTTCATGCGCCGCTCCCTTTGAACCGATTGGAACTATGTCATGAATATAGTCTTGCTCCTTTAAGTAGATATAATCACTCATGCTCATGGCCTTGTCACTATACTTAATTAGATCCTCGCCCACTAGTGCCTTGCCGATGGCATAGACCGCATCGCCTTTTTGCGCCTTGCGTATATCAAGGCCGCGGCCTAAGACTGTGACGCCTATCCCCGTCATCTTTGTCACGAAGTTTTCTTCAGTCGATCCAGTAAAGCCATCTCCCTCGTCAAGCCCCGCGTCCTTCATCGCCATTTTGATGCCGCGAATGATTTTCTCGCCATAAGGCTCTCTCTCGTTACAAAGCGTGTCGACTAAGACCATTGGCTCGCTTCTTATGCATAATAGCTCGGCTATGGGCACGAAGGCTGCATAATATGAAACCATTTCTATATCAGCAAAAACTTCGTCATATGGCTTCTCGCCTATCCCTGCTGCGCTGTCACAAGCAAGAACTAAATTCATATCGTCTAAAATTATTAAATCTCTAAAACTTTTCATGGCGCCTCCATTTACATATTCTTAATATATATGGTATAATATATTATATCATAAGTAGAGAGTATTTAATACTTTAATCGCAAAGGAGGACAAAATGAATTTTAAAGATAAGTTAAGGAATTACGCGAAGGTCGTTATCGAGAGAGGTATAAACGTGCAAAAAGGCATGCCGCTCGTGATAAATACATCAACTGAGGCGATGGACTTCGTTAGACTACTTACTGAACTTGCCTACGAAAGAGGCGCAAGCGAAGTAATTGTAAGGATACAAGACGACGAGTGCAACAGATTGAGCGCGATGATGATGAGTGAAGAGGCAATCAAACACGCACCCGAGTGGAAGCTTAATATGATGCTTGATTTTGCAGAGAGAAAGGCGGGCTTCTTGTCAGTTGCTGCGCCAAATCCATCGCTAATGAAAGACGTTGACCCTGAAAGAATAAAACTAATGCGCAGCGTGAACGCAAATCTGATGAAACCATTCCAAAAGTACACTATGAACGACATAAACCCATGGTGCGTAATCTGCATACCATCAAAGGCTTGGGCAGATAAAGTGCTTCCAGATGTGGCTGAAGACAAGCGCGTAGAAGAGCTATGGGACTTAATATTTAAGATAGTTAGAGTCGACGGAGCTGAACCTGACAAGGCTTGGGACGAATTTGAAAACACTATACAAGAAAAAGCTAAGTACTTAAACGAGATGCAATTCGAAAAACTTCATTACAGATCAAAATTAGGTACTGATTTGACTATAGAGATGCCAAAGAATCACCTATGGATAGGCGGCTCATCCATGAGCGAGACAGGCGTTCGCTTTACAGCAAACATCCCGACTGAAGAAATCTTCTCCGCGCCTAAGAGAGACGGGGTTAATGGCATAGTTTATGCGACAAAACCATTGTCACTATCAGGAAAATTAGTTGAGAACTTCTCACTAAGATTTGAAAATGGTAAATGTGTTGAAGTAAAAGCTGAGAAAAATCAAAAATTACTTGAAGATTTAATCGCAACAGACGAAAACGCTTGTATGTTAGGCGAAGTAGCCCTAGTGCAAAATGACTCACCTATTAGCAATAGTAAGAGATTATTCTACTCAACACTATTCGACGAGAATGCATCTTGCCACCTAGCTTTTGGAGCTGCTTACCCAACTTGCGTTGAGGGCGGCGCTGCCATGAGCGAAGAAGAATTACTTAAAAATGGTATTAACGATAGCAAAATTCATGTCGATTTTATGATTGGTGATGAAACAACAGAGATAATTGGGTATAAAGATGGTAAGGAATACAAAATATTTGAGGAAGGCAACTGGGCCTTCTAAGGAGGGATAATATGAACGACAATTTTGTATATGAAGAGTTTGATCCGAAGAGAAAGGGCGGCAGAGCAAGCGGCGTGTCCGAAGTATTTCAAGCGACAAACAGCTATATTAAAAATAATATCAAGGCACTACTTTGCTTCGCACTAGTCTACATCTTGCTTATAGGCGGCTTTGTAGCAATAAACGTAGGATCTATAATGCAAATTTCATCAGACGTAATTAAAGAAGGCTACAGATACAACGATGACGTTATGTCAGACGAGCTCGATAGCTCCTTAAAAGAGCTTGATGAGGCTGAAAGTTTTGAAGACGTTATGCAAGGCGTGGGCAATTTAAGAAAAAGCATAAGAGAAGATGATTTTAAGAGAGTTATGAGCGTAACAAGATCATCAGTACTTATGATGCTAAGCTTCTTTGCCATGGGTATATTGATTCAGTTAATAGGCATCGCCTTCGTTACACACGTCAACAAGTGGATTTTCAAGATGGATAGAGGCTTTAAAGAAGTAACAGAAGCAGTATTTATTAAGTTTATCAAGTCCATTGCCATAGCCATAGTATTTGGACTTATATCAGGCGCTACAGCACTAGTCTTCGGTATAATCAGTGCAACTAGCAATTCTTATGAAGCGATAATTATAATCATGACTATAGTTTTATTCTTAGCAAACTTCTACATCGGCCTAGCAGGAGGCTTTGCTCACTACTTAGTTACAACAAATAAGTACATCGGCATAGGCACTTGCATTAGCACAGGCTTTGGACTTGCCAATAGATTTTTATTCAACTGGATTGGCAAGATGCTACTGATCTTCATAGGAGTATTTGTAGTGGGCGGCCTTGCAACACTTCTAATCGCACTGCTTGCGACAGGACTAAGATCCCCTTGGGTCTTTGCACTAACAACCATCCCTTGGATATGTGCTACTCTTTATTCAACAGTCTACTCACAAATGGCGATGTGCGACTACACAAATCAATACGAGTTTAGAACAGGAAATGTAGTCAGAGACTACGACTACTACGACATCTACGATGATGATGGATATGATTATACAGACAGACCAAGACGCTACCAAGACGACGAAGCAAGAAGCGTGGATGATTTTTATAATAACTTGGATAGATAAATAAATATGTAAATGAAATAATGAATTAAGTGCACCTTTGAGTGCACTTTTTTTGTGAGAAATAAAAAGATAGGCTATGAAAAATCATAGCCTATTGCTTACATATTATTAAATTATTTTGTTGTAAATGTTCCAGTTACAATATCATTCCACGCTTTTTTATGCTCGAATGCTATTGCTTTATCATTTTCTAAGTTTTCAACATAGTTTCTTATAAAATCTGAAGGATCATTAATCATTCTCAAATAGTAATTAATCGAATCATAAACTCCATTAACTATTACTTGACAACCGTGAGAAATTTTAATGCTTTTAATGATTTTATTTATAGATTCCCAGTCAGCAGCGCTCATGTCAGCGGTTGTAAGAATATAGTATCTTTGGGTAGGATAAACTGAAAATTTTTTATAACTATCTTCAATTAATGTTTTATCAATTATAATTTCGTGCTTTATTTCAACACCTTCAAATGGAGTTTCCTCGTCAATATTCCAAACATCAATATCTCCTATACGCCCAGAACGTAAGTCTGAAGATGTATGGGACTCTAAAGGTAACAAAATCTTATTCTCAAATCTTTTTAATTCCCTTACCATGCATTGATATGCAGAATATACAGCTAATACTGGCAGTCTAGAAGCTCCATGAGATTTATATCTTTCAGAAAAATGTAAATGAAGATGAGATAATATTGTAGATATTGTCAAATCTGATGGTTTTATTAACATTATCTTTTTTGCATCTCTTTCTTTAATTAAAATATACAAAAAATACTCCAACATATGCTCTGGATTTTCTCCCTTAACTTGAAGATAATCAACAGCTTTTAAAAAAGCCTCTTTAATGCTCTTTGGAGAAATTCGGCCTTCATAATTTAGTGTATAAGGATAAGGCTGCTCTAATGATCTAGTAAGCCATCCAGATTCTGCTGGCGCTGGAAACGACTTAGATTTTAAAAATGGTGTTATATAGCTAGTGTCATGATTTCTTCCAGAAAATCCATTTGATAAAGAAATTTGATGATATCTTATATCTTGATCTGGATATTCTATTTTGTACTCTATTAAAGTCATTAAAACTGTAGCCACTCCCTTGCAGCTTTCAGCTTTTTCCCCAATTAGTCTAAGATTGTTTTTTAATTCTTCAGAAATAACACCTTCAAACTCTCCTCTACTAACCATTTCTTCAGCGTTATTATATGCTTTTTCTAAAATTTCAATTGTATTGCACATTTTTTACTCTCTCCTATAAAAATTTGTTTCAATATCTCCTTTCCTATAGCATTAACCATTGGAGATACTATAGAATTACCAATTTGCTTATATTGTTCACTTATTGGAGCAATTTTAATAAAATTATCTGGAATTCCCATTAATCTATAACATTCTAATAAGGTTAACTTTCTTACTCGATTATCATTTAATAGTATAAAATATCTCCCCGAAGTTTCTTGGGCAGCAAGCGTAGGATGTATTCCTTGTGATGAATAAATTCTATTTGGTTGCTTATGCGCTCTAGACAAATGTTCTGAATTAGGCTTAACACCATTTATTCTTATTTTTTTGTTTCTGTATCCTGCAAAAATTAAACCAGATTTTTGTCTTTTTGGTTCTCTAATCAATGTATATTCCGATTGATTTAAATATTCAAATTCACCTTCTACTTCAAGTATATCATTAATAGTCTTTTTAGAGCAGTTATTTGTAACAGAGCTAAAATCAAAATAATTATTTTTAGTGTTTAGTATCCCTATAATTATTACACGCTCCCTATTTTGAGCCAATCCATAATTTTTAGCATTCAACAACTTGTAACTAACCCTATATCCCAAATCCTCTAAACAAGTCACCATAACTCTAAAAGTGTTTCCATTATCATGGTATAGTAGATTTTTTACATTCTCCAAAAATAGAACCTCTGGTTTTTTATCTCTTAAAATTCTTAATATTTCAAAAAATAGAGTCCCTCTAGTGTCCTCAAAACCTTGTTTTAAACCTGAGATTGAGAAAGGTTGACATGGAAATCCCGCACATAAAACGTCATGATCTGGTATATCAGCAGTACTTATTTTAGATATGTCTCCTTTAGGTTCTTCTCCATAATTAGCCAAGTATGTTTTTCTTGCATAATAATCAATATCCGAAGAAAACACACACTTCATTCCTAGAGAGTCTAAGCCCAGCCTAAACCCTCCAATTCCAGAAAATAAATCTATATATCTAATTTCTCTCATTGAACAATATTCACCTCCTAACTTTTTAAATAAAAATTATATTTATAATAAAAAAATAATTGATACAACATACTTTTATACTTATTTAATCTTATTATATCATATTTTTAAGTTTAACTTAAATAAATTAAATAACTTTAATAAACTTGACTGAAAAATAAGGGGAAAATTCCCCTTATTTTTCATTTTGTACGAAGTGGCTATACTATAAAGATGGTTTTGCAAATACTGCTTCTTTATGTTATAATGACGATAAGAAAAAACAAATAAGGAGGAAGAAATGAGTAAATTTATAGCGGACAAAAGCTTTTTTGAATTATTTCCTGAGGCAAAGCTTGGGGTAATTCTTGTAAAGAACATGGAAAATTCTGATGAAAGCCCGATTGAAGTTAAAAAAATGCTGCTTGATGCGAACGACGAAGCGGAAAAATATCTTGTAGCTGGCCAACTTAGCGAAAATAAAGAGGTAGCTGTTTGGAGAGAGGCGTACAAGAAGTTCAAGACTAAGAAGGGCGCGAGATGCTCAATTGAAGCGCTTTTAAAGAGACTTTCTAAGGGAAACATCGTTGGCTCGATTAATACTTTGGTTGACATCTACAACGCTGCATCACTTAAGTACGCGCTTCCATGCGGCGCTGAGGACTCGGACAAGTTTGTTGGCGATTTGAGACTAACTATCACTGAAGGCGGCGACGAATTCCAAGCTATCGGTGAGGATCCATCTGAGACTTATCCAGGCGAACTTTGCTACAAGGACGACAAGGGCGCTGTTTGCAGATGCTTCAACTGGCGTGACGGCATCAGAACGATGATTACTGAAGATACTAAGAACGCTTTCATGATTATGGAGCTCGTTGATCCAGATAGGTACGACGCACTTGAAGGAGCTCTTGAGTTTTTAAAGGAAAACCTTACAAAGTACTTAAATGCGGATGTGGCAGTGCATATTTTGGATAGGGACAATCCAGAAGTAGAAATATAAAGAATTTTTTATTAGGATTGCGCCTGGAACTTGTTAATTTCATACACCAAGAGAACGAGTGAAACGAAGTTCGATTGGCTATGTATGATTTATTCCAGAGATCACAAAGATGACGAGCAAAGCGAAGACATCTTTGATTGATCTTACGGATCACTTTTCGGCAATGCTCGAGTATGACTTATACGCTCCGCTTGCCTCAAAGTTCCACTTCGTCCCATGCATCAATCCTATCTAAAAAATGAATGTAAAGTAAATAAATAATATTACATGGCTTAAAAAAATAGAATGGGCATATGGTCTAAACCATATGCCCTTGTTTTTTAGTCTACGTACACTTGAAAGCCCTTCGCTAACGGATTCACCGAATAATCTATCGTAAATTTCTCAATATAATCCATATTCTTGTTCACGCAAACCCTAAAGCCATCGACCTCAATCACTATATCGTTTTCATTTAACTTATCCAAAGTCACGCCATAAACGGCGCCCCTTCATGAGTAGTTGAGTAGCCTAATGCGCAGAGCCTTGTCCTCGTGCTCTTTAACGCCAAGCTCGTTAAGTCTTGCCGCTGCTCTTTCTTTTATTTCAACTTTCATAATTATCACCAGTATATATATACCCAAGGTCCATAAAATTTATCTATACTTTCATCGCCATTATTATAAATATGTCAATAGCCCTGCCACGATTATAAATTTTATCTATATATCCACTGCCAAAATCATAAATAAATCAATGCCTCTTTGCCATCAATATAAATTTTATCTATACTTTCACCGCCATTATCATAAATTTATCAATAGCAGTGCACAAAAAATCTGCCCACGTCAATGGGCAGATCTTGTAGAGAGTATTTTATTTTGCGCTCCAAAGCTCTTCAGCCTTTGGTTTCCAATGCTTAGCATAATTTTCGCACTTGTCGCACAAGTGGTCAACGCTTTCTGGAGACTCAAGGTCTGTAGATTTGGCGCCAGTTTTCTTTACCATTTCTCTTAAAAGTTCAGGGTTTTCAAGCATTGGGCACGGTCTAAGCATGTTGTCGTTGAATGGGTGTCCGTCGTGGTATGCCATGAACAGTGGTGATCTCAATGCTTCGAGTATAGTTTTTTCTCTTATATTTGAGTCGGAGTAGTGTATGAAAACGCACGGATCAAGGTCGCCGTTTGCGTTTATGTGTAAGTAGTTTTTGCCGCCTGCGATGCAGCCGCCAACAAATTCAGCATCGTTTTGGAAGTCCATAGCGAACAGTGGTTTTCTAGCTCTTTGTTCTCTAATTCTTCTGTAAACAAGCTCTCTTTGTTCTGGGTTTGGCATAAGCTCAACGCTAGCGTCGTTGCCTACTGGCATGTAGTGAAAGTACCATACAAAGTAGGCTCCCATCTCTATCATCATGTCCCAATAAGCTTCAGATGTGATTGAGTCGTAGTTTTCACTTGTGTAGCAGCATGAAATTCCGTATAAAAGTTTCTTTTCGCGTAATAGCTTCATCGCCTTGACAGCCTTGTCGTAGACACCGTCTCCACGTCTTGAGTCAGTCGCCTCTTTAGAGCCCTCCAAGGATATGGACGGAACAAAGTTCTTCACGCGTAGCATCTCGTCAGCAAAGGCTTCATCTATTAGCGTGCCGTTAGTAAAGGCCATAAATACGCAGTCGTCGTGCTTTTCACATAGACGAATCAAATCGTCCTTTCTAACAAGCGGTTCGCCGCCAGTGTATATGTAGAAATAAACACCCATTTCCTTGCCTTGCTTGATGATATCGTCAATTTCATCGTATGATAAATTCAATTTATTGCCATATTCCGCAGCCCAGCAACCTGTGCAATGCAGATTACAAGCCGATGTTGGATCTAAAAGTATAGTCCACGGTATATTGCAGTTGTACTTTTGTCTAAGCTCCTCTTGAATAGGGCCGCCGACCAAGTTACCATTGATAAAGAAATTTACGATCAATGTCTTGACAATTTCTGGGTCAACATCATTAAGTATGTGACGAACATATGGGTAGTATGGATCACTTGGGTCACTTATAGCCTTACGAATGGCCGCTCTTTGATTAGCAAAGCCGCCGTTTGAAAACTTATCTGCCCAGTCCATAGCCTCAAGTAGATTCGCCTCAGGGTCTTTGTATAAATGATTAAATGCCTTAGTTAAGCCAAATTTGGCTAATGTAGTAGAAACACTCATATATAATCCTCCTTTTTTACTATTCTACAATATAGCATATCACCAAGCCCATGGTCTTGTGAATATGCAATCTAGGAGAATTGTTCAAATTAGGACATATTTATTTATCTGTACCAAGGCCCCCATCAAAAGAGTCAATAAGCTCGTCAAAGATCACACCAAGCTTATCTATGCCATCGTCGATGTCGTCTTGCATATCATTCCATAAGAATCTCATGAAAAATCCGCTTATCGTGTAAGTAATCATCTCGGAAGCAAGCTTTGCGCGAGCTGTGTCGCCGCCCGTGATTCGCGCGTACTCCTCCATATACATAGAGACGGTCGAAGAAATCCTCTCAAATACATAAAAGCAGATTTGGTCACGCGACAGAGAGTTGTAAACGTTGTAAATCCTCCTCTTGTGCTCGACGCATGAATAAAGTATCGCCTTGGCAACGTCCTGCCACGACTGAGCCGAAGTTGACTCGATGTGAGCCTCTAGCCACTGTGCGAGTGCCTCGTCCAATAGTTCGTAGATGTCTTGGTAGTGGTAGTAAAAAGTATTTCTGCCGATTTGACACTCCTTGATCAGAGCCGTCACCGTAATCTTGTCGAACGGCATGCGGTCAAGCATCTCATTAAACGTGTCAATAATGAGCTTTTGCGTGTAGTTTGCCATATAAACACCCCTTTAAGTATATCTACCCATTTACATAAAATTATATCAATTGAGATGCATACATACTACTAAAGTATGATTTTAAAAAAAGTACTTGACATAATCGATTTACCGTGCTATAATGTAATCAAGATAGAAGAAAGATAATTCTATCTAAAGAAAATTAGCTCCATCCCTTGACTTAATATAGATACGAAGCTAAATATTTTAGCAAGGAATGAATGGCTTAAGTTTTACTATTTGAGAGCGAAATGTGGATCAAAGGTAAATAAAGCCTAAATTAGATGAACCTTAAGCGGCAATAGCTGCTGAAGTGCTTGTTTAATCATATTCTCTTAATTCTTATATAAGAAGAATAAGATATTTATTAGTGGAGGTAATTTAGAAATAAAATTTAATATTTATGACGATGGTAGATGACATGTGTAAAAAAGTCACGACTATGAAAAGACATTCATTTATCTCTGTAAAAGGAGAATTATTTATCTTTTCAAGGTGAAAATTAAACAATGAAGGGCATATGGATGAATCTACAAAGGAAGATCGCTAAGAAAGGATGTATAAGATGTTCTTTTGAAGCACACGAACGAAAGGAAGTTGTTAAAGCGATGATTGAACCTAAAAATGATCGTCAAGGGATGTAGCTAGTATTTGATCTACTAGCTATTTTTATTTGTTAATTTCTTGTTAAAACGAGCCCTTACGCTCATTCGATTTTCGGCAATGCTCGAGTATGACATATACGCTCCGCTTGCCTCGTCAGTCCACATCGCCCAATCATCACGTTTGCTACGCAAAATAGTTTGATCAGGTTCATTGACATTATAATTAGCTTTTTGCTCAAACGCCAATCTCAGCATAGCGCAAAGGTTCACGTCCATTTATGGACGGGGTTCTTCATCGCTCTGCGAAAACATTATGAATAAATATTTTGATTAAACTCTACTTGTTTTAACATTACATATCGCCCAATCATCACGATGCGTAGCGTAAAGGTTGTTAAGTCCATGCACCAAGAGAACGAGTGAAGCGAAGTTCGATTGGCTATGCATGCCTTATGCCAGAGTTTACAAAGAGACGGAACGTAGTGAACGTCGATTTGATTAAACTTACGGCTCGTACTTTAGTACGAGGTTCTTCTTTTCCTAAGAAATTATAATTATTAAGATGCTATCTTTTTAAATTTTAGCTTTTTCACTTGACAAAATCAAGAAAATTAATTAAAATAAATATATAATCAATACATGGGAATGAAGTTCTCCCGCGAAATGAAACCGCTATAGGCTGATGACTTCTGTTTTTACAGGGGCGCCAGCTTTTTTTGTGCTTCAAATCATGTAATAATAAAATATAATTTTGCATAACGAGCTCAAGGGCGCGTATGAACGCAAAAGAAAAAGGAGATTTTTTATGATACAATCATTGGCATTCATTTTTCTATTAGGCCTAATCATGGCCGAAGTTTCAAAACGATTAAAGCTGCCACGCATAGTCGGCATGCTATTTACAGGGATAGTCTTAGGACCCTTCGTTCTAAATCTACTCGACCCTAAAATTTTAAGCATCTCAGCCGAGCTAAGGCAAATCGCCCTACTCATCATACTAATCAAGGCAGGGCTATCACTCGATTTAAAAGACCTCAAAAAAGCAAGCAGACCCGCCCTCCTACTAAGCTTTCTGCCCGCATCCTTCGAAATTTTGGGCTATGCACTGCTCGCACCCATCTTTTTAAAAATCTCTACCATTGACGCCTTGCTTATGGGCGCCGTCCTAAGCGCAGTCTCTCCCGCAGTCGTTGTTCCGCGCATGTCCATGCTCATTGATGAGGGCTACGGCACAGACAAAGCCATCCCTCAGATGATCATGGCAGGCGCATCCATGGACGACATCTTCGTCATAGTGCTATTCACAAGCTTTTTAGGCATGGCCATGGGTCAAGGCGTAGACCTAAGTCAGTTCGCCAAGATCCCCATAAGCATAGTCCTAGGCATAGCAATAGGCGCCGTCTTTGGCCTAGTAGCGAGCTTCGTCTTCGAAAAATCATTCTCCAAAAAGCATCTAATTAGAAACAGCATGAAAGTCATCATCATTTTGGCGCTAAGCTTTTTGCTCGTTGCGATCGAGGGGCTGCTTAAGGAAAATCTTGCAATTTCCTCGCTTATAGCCGTCGTGACCATGGCGATGACCATTAGAATCAAAAGCGTGGAGAGCGTCTCGGCAAGGCTATCAGCCAAGTTTGCTAAACTTTGGATCGCCGCCGAAGTCATGCTATTTGTACTCGTTGGTGCCGAAGTCGACATACGCTACACCCTAGACGCTGGGCTCATGGCGGTCGTCATGATATTTGCAGCACTTGCGTTTAGAACGATTGGCGTTTTGATTGCACTCACAGGCACTGGGCTTAATAAAAAGGAAAAGCTATTCACAGTCTTTAGCTACCTACCAAAAGCCACAGTACAAGCGGCGATAGGCTCCGTGCCACTAGCTATGGGCCTTGAAAGCGGCAAGATAATCCTCTCCGTCGCTGCACTTGCGATACTGATTACAGCACCACTTGGAGCTACGGCGATGGATATGACATATAAGAAGTTCTTAGAAAAATAAATTTAGACAAAAATAAAGGATAGCGATTTTATTTTCTCTATCCTTTGTTAATTTATAAACTTATTTACTTATGGTATGCCTCGTTATTTATTATCTTAAATGCTCTAAAAATCTGTTCCATCAACACCACTCTCATCAGTTTATGGTTCATAGTCATTCTACCAAAGCTTAGCTTTAAGTCTGCCTTATCTGAGACTTTCTTGTTGAATCCATTGGACCCGCCTATAATCAAGCTGATCTTGGAGTAACCATCGACGCCTGCGTCTTTAATCGCGTCTGCGAATTCTTCGCTCGTTAGAAGCTTTCCAGCTATTTCCAAAGTGATGACGAAGCTCTCTTCATCAAGCTTCGTAAGTATTTCTTCTGACTCTTCATCAATAATCTTTTCGAGCTCGGCGTCTGAGAGTTTATCGGGCTTATCTCTATCTTTGAGTTCTATAATATTAAGCGAGGCGAAGCGCGAGATGCGTTTCTTGTACTCATCTATGGCCTCGTTTAAGTACTTTTCCTTAATTTTACCAAGTACTATGAGATCAATCTTTAGCATCTAATCCACCTCATATACAAGTGTTCTTTTTAGTCTGTGTGTGACTCTTAGCCTAAAGTCTTCGGCTCTTCGTCCTGACTGAATGAGTTCTTTATAAACTGTCATGTAAGCGAGTTTCTCTGTGTTGTTCTCGTGCGATAGGTGCGCTAGGAAAACTAATTCGTTCTTGTCTTTGAGTGACTTTTTAATCAGGTCCGCGGCCTGCATATTAGAAAGGTGGCCTTCTTCTGAACGCACTCTTCTCTTTAGGTAGTAGCTATATGGGCCCTTCTCAAGCATCTCCTCATCGTGATTGCTCTCGATGTAGTAGATATCGGAGTCCTTAATCGCATCCGCTATATCACCATCAACAAGGCCAGTATCTGTCAAGATGCTGAGCTTTTTATTCCCCGCATATATGGCAAGGCCAACCGGGTCGTAGGCATCGTGATAAACCTTAAACGGCTTTATCACTAGGTCCTTCACTTCAAAAGCGCCGTCAAAGATATGAACGCAGTGCTCCTTAACTGAGCCGATGCGTGGCAGCGACGCAAGATAGGTCTTTTCATTGGCATATAGTTTTGCGCCATACTTCCTCGAGAGTATTCCTGCGCCTTGTACGTGGTCTCTGTGCTCATGCGTTAATATAACTGCGTCCAGGTCCTTGATGTCAGTCCCTATCTCCTTGAGTGCATTTTCTGTTGTCACGCCATTGAGCCCCGCATCTATCAAGACTTTGGTGTCTTTGTACTCGATGTAGTTTGCGTTTCCGCAGCTACCAGAGCTCAATGAGCAAAATTTTAATATGTCTTTCATATATTTCCCTTCGTTATAATATCATCTTGTAACCGTCTGAGAAAGTGATTCTCCAGTGCGGTTTGGCTCTAAGCCTTGTAATCTTAAGTTCCTCTGCTTGGTCCATGGTCACTTGGTCGAGGTAGTAGCAAAGCTCGACTCTGTCTATGGTCTTGCCCTTTACTTCGGGCTTATCGATAATCGAAAGTATCTTGTCCTTCACATCATTCAAGGCAAAGACTTCGTCCTCCGTGTTGATGTATTCAAGGCACATTGCGTCGACTCTCCTCACGCCTCTTTTGTCAATGGTGAAGTTTATAAAGCTATTTTCCAGGTAGATGTCATCGTGCTTAACCGCGTAATGCACTTGGTAGCTCCCTTCGTCCATGTAGGCGCCGTCAAAGACCATGCCTCTAATTAAAATTTCCTTCTCTTTCAAAAATTCGTTCGCTAGCTCTATCGCCTTGTCCATGTCGATATCTGGGTACTTCACTTCCTCACTTGCATCCACGTAGCTAAATAGCGTTCCTTGCGATAGTGAGACGCTTTTATCGTCCTTAGTAAGTATCTTTAGATCGTATCTGTCATCGATTTCTCCCTCGCCATTAAAAAAGTTCTCGTTAATTTTCTCAAGATCAAAGTCGTAGTACTTAAGTATATAACCCTTGTACTCGCCACCTGTCTTGAGCTCTTTTTCGTCTATATCTATATCTTGCGCTTTAAGTATCTCAATCGCATCGTTTTTGCTTATGGATAGGCTGCCATCGTCCTTAGTTTTTTTCATATACATAGTTAATAGAACGACGTCTATAATCAAAAAGCATACTAGGAGTATGGATTTAGCTTTGTTCCAGTTCATAATCTCTCTCCTTTATCAGCTCAAATGTCTTCGCATCGAAGATGAAGTAGCCCTTCTTCGTGTCAATACGTATCTTTGGCGCAACGGACTCGCCCTCGTCCTTCTTCACTAGATAGACGATGCTAATCTTGTCAATGGACTTAAGCGGATTCTCCTCAGCGTTGTCACGAAGTAAAACTGCATTCTTCTCAATCAGTTCGAGTATGTTCTTCGTGTAAAAAGCTTCTTGGGAGTCCTTATTGAAGCTGGCCTTATTAACTGAGGCAAAGCGCACTTCGTCCATGAAGACGTCGACGTATGCGTAATGATCTGCGTCCTTCTCGTAGCTTAGTTTTATCCCATCTAGGTAGTAGTCGAAGCTTATCCTATATCCCACGCTCTCTTCGCTTGTAATCTCTTCTATCTTGGAGACTTTTAGAGGCTTTTCTTCCTTGATGCCCTCTTGCAGAAAGCCTATAGCCGTCTCTATCGACTTAAGCAAATTTCTTTCCTTGTAATTTTTCTTAAGTGGGTCAAAGTACTCGATTGAGCCGTCGTACTTAAGCTTGATAACTTCTGAATCGTAGCTATAAATCTTGGAGAAGTCTTTTTCCTCAAGCTCCTTTAAATACTTTAGCTCCTTATCGAAAAACCTTTGCGCAAAACTCCTCGCATTCTCCCTGTCAAGTATGTCGAAATCGTGTGCAACTGTGTATTTATCGAAGATGTAGCTCGCGTACTCGTCTTGATACGGTATGTATAAGGGGCTCTTCTCCCCAAGTATGCTCGATGCGTTATAGTAGTACGCTAAATTTGGCTTTAACTCAAGATTATTAACTATAGTGTTTGGTATTGAAAGAGACGTATTAAGCTCAGTAATCTTGTATATGGAAGCGTCCGTCTTAAACATCGCCTCTCCGCTATATAGAAGGATGGCTATCTCCTTAATATTTTTATCATCATCTATAAAATTATTTTTCTCCATAATATTAAAAGTTCTCGCGATTAATCTTAGAGGGAAATTGTCGATGAAAGTGAAGACAACTGATCTAGAGCTCTCTATAGCCTTTTCGTACTCCTCTTCGCCAATAAGGCTCACTCTGTAATTATTTTTCGTAAAGACATCAGAAAAAAACCCTTTGAAACTTTGGAAGAGTCCTTGCTCCCCAGGGTTGTCTAAAACAGTGTGCTTGTCCTTTGAAAAGTTGACGATGGCAGTCTCGGCGCTAATGTAGTCCTTTAGCTCCACCTTCTCTTTCTCCTTTGCCTCGATACCGACTCTTCTCTCACTAGAAAAGTCCAGCCATAGCTTTGAACTTAAGAATATGGCAAAAATAATCAAGAAAAAAAGAAGGGCTGTCTTGATTCTTTCTCTCAATCTAGCTCCTCCTATCTCAAATTTTTTATTAGATCAATAGTTTTCATAAGTGTAATGCTTTCTGATAACTTATCTGTGTCAGTTAAGTATATGTAGAAAACCTTCTCCGACTTCGCTGTGCTTATGACTATCTTGTTAAGCCCATTCATAAGGCTAAGCTTTTTGGAGAATATACCTAAAGATCCAACACTTATACTTGTCTTTGATAGCTCTTCATATCCATCGTCCTTAATCACTTCTTCCTCAAAGTGCTTCTTAAAGTCATCAAGCTTAGGATACTTGTCCTTGTAGCTTTCAAAGTCCTTAAAGCTAATGTCCTTTAGGTAGTGTTTTATCTCAACATTCGCATTCTTCGGTGCACTGCCATTAATAAATAAAGTTTCGTCAATGGTAGAGTATATATCTTGATCAGGTTTTGTAACCTTAAATACATATGCATCTTTCGCAAAAGAAGATGACCCAATTGTGAATATGAAAAGGCATAAAATAAAGATTAAGACTTTCTTTTTCATACCTTCCCTCCTTATCTACATCTATTATAACATAGATGGGAGGGCTTTAATATTACAGTTGTATTAAATTGTTATTACTAATTTATTTCTTTATATTCATCGATTAAGAAGGTGAATGTCGTGCCTATGCCAAACTTCGAAGTGAAGACTATGTCTGCTTTGTAGGCGTTCGCCATCTCCTTGGCAATGGATAGGCCTAGACCTGTTCCACCCATCTTTCTCGAGCGGCCCTTTTCGACTCTGTAGAACCTCTCAAAGATTCTCTTTTGGTCCTTCTCTGGTATGCCTATACCATTGTCAATAACATCGATGTGGATCTTGCCTAAAACTGAATATAGTTTTACCTCGATGGTGCCTTCTTCATTCGTATACTTAATCGCGTTCGATATAAGATTAGTGATGATCTGTTCAAATGAGTCAGCGTCGATTAGCGCCTTAAGCGGCTCGCCCGCAATAGAGTAGATAAGCTTTTGCTTCTTTTCGTCCGCAAGTATCTTTAGCTTGTCAATCGCGTCCTTAACCTTATCATTAAGCACAGTGACCTTGACGTCCTCCCCGCCCTTGTAATCGATATTCGATAGAAGAAGTAGATCCAGAACAAGTCTGTTCATCCTGTCCGCTTCCTTCTCGATAACGCCTAGGAACTTGTTTTGCATCTCCTCTGGCACGCCGCCCTCAAGCAGCGTCTCCGAGTAAGACCTTATAGCCGTGATAGGCGTCTTTAACTCGTGCGAAACATTGGCAACGAACTCCTTACGCATATTGTCAAGCCTGTGCTCCTTAGTTATGTCTTGGAACATGATGATAATGCCGCCAAGACTATAGTCCTCGTTTTCAAATGGCGCATAAGTCATTTTGTAGACACCGCCCTTAAGCTCGATCTCCTCTTCGCCTTCAAGGGTAAATGGATTATCGAAATTAATCGATAAAAGCCCAATCTTGTCAAGGTTAAAGTACCTTTGCGTGTCCCTCTTTATGTCAATATCAATAAGTTTTTGCGCAACAGAGTTTGCGTGAATAAGCTCACCCTCGCTATTTAAGGCGATGATGGCCTCGGTCATATTTGTAAATATGGTCTCAAGCTTCTTTTGCTCAAGGTCCTTCTCGCTAATGGTCTTGTTTAATTCATTTGTAAGCGTGTTAAACATAGACGCCAGCTTACCTATCTCGTCTTTGCTCCTTACCTCAACCTTTTGAGTGAAATCACCCTCAGCAAGTCTCTTGGCCTTCTGAGTTAAGCTGCTGATAGGTGAAACTATTGACGAAGCGAGCAAGTAAGCGATGAGTATCGTTACAAAGATCGCCGCCAAACTGATCATAGTAAGTAATTGTCTCGCCTTCTTTACAGTCGCCTCAACCATCCTTGTAGAGCTGATTACGTAGACAACGCCCTTGACCTTGCCCTTCTCCGATACGACAGGGTAGCTTAGATGTACTTCGGCATCTATTCCTTCGCCGATAATCTTTTCGCTTAAGTTGCCCTTTAGAGCCTCAAGTAGCATCGCTTGATTGATCGTGTCAACATCATAAGCGTTTTTACCCACTATTAGTCTAGTGCCTTCGTCGTTACCCGCAATAACGGATGGGTAGCTGTCGTTACTTATAACGTAGACCAGTTCGTCCGCGTTAAACCTATTCTCATCGATAACAGTCTGTATGTGAGTGACAGCGTCTTCGTCCGACCAGTTCTCCTTCGTAAAGTATCTTGAGGTCGAGGTCATGGTCTCAACCTGCTTTTTGATATCGTCTTTTAGGCCCTTCATTAGCTCAGTTTCAAGCCCTGTAACAATGAAGGCAGCAACGCTCACTAGGACAAATAGTACTAGCGACGCGTAGATGATGACAAACCTAAACTTTATCGAATTAAACTTCATTTGAGATGTAATAACCCATGTTTCTTCTTGTCTTGATGTATTTGTAGTCGTCTGTTAATTTTTCGTCAACTTTTTCGCGCACACGTCTGATAGTTACGTCAACAGTCCTTACGTCGCCGATGTAGTCGTAGCCCCAAACGTCCTTAAGTAGATCCGCCCTTGAGAATACTTCGTTAGGGTGCTGCATTAGATACTTTAGCACTTCAAACTCACGAAGAGTTAGCTCAACCGGTTTTTCCTTCTTAAATACTTGTAATAGAGTCATATCCATCCTTATATCGCCTATAGTAATGGAGTTTTCAGTCGATTTACTCTTAGGCGCGCGTCTAAGATTCGCCTCAACCCTTGCAATTAACTCTCTTATGCCAAATGGCTTAGTGATGTAGTCGTCAGCGCCAAGCTCTAGACCCTTGACTTTATCAGCTTCCTCTTCCTTCGCAGTCAGCATAAGGATCGGGAACTTATACTTTTGTCTTAAAAGCTCAAGCGTTTTAAAGCCGTCCATCTCAGGCATCATGACGTCTAGTAGCATTAGGTCCGGCTCGTATTCATTCACCGCAAGCAGCGCTTCTTTGCCGTCGTGAACCGCCTTTGTCTCAAAACCTTCCTTTTGTAAATTGAACTCGATGATATCAGTTATCGTCGTTTCGTCGTCAACAATTAGTATATAACCCATAACTCCTACTCCTTATTTTTATATATTACTATCCTCTTCTACGATTATGGCCTTGCCACCATCGCCATCTTTCTCATCTTGAGTATTTTCGTCTTCTTTAGTAGAATCACTTTCTTTTGTAGAATCACTTTCAATAGTAGAGTCACTATCTTTAGTAGAGTCACTTTCTGTAGTATTTTCGCTTACTTCGCCATTTGCACCATTATCACCATTGCCATCACCATTAGCATTATCATCTTCATTAAAGATCTTCATAAACTCTTCTCCGCTGATGGTTTCTTTCTCGATAAGGTATTTTGAAATCTTATCAAGCTTAGTCCTATGCTCACGAAGTATGCGTTTTGCCTCTTCATAAGCTTCTGCAATAAGGTTTTTGACGATATCGTCGACCTTGGCAAAGGTGTCTTGGCTCGCTGTAAGCTCGCCCGCGCCGCCTAGGTAGCGATTTCCTTCGCTCATTAGGCTCATCATAGGGAAGTCATCGCTCATGCCGTAGCGCATAACCATGTTTCTAGCGATGTTTGTGATTTGCTCTATGTCATTACTTGCGCCAGTCGTAATTACGCCGAAGACTATATCCTCAGCGGCTCTACCGCCTGATGCAGTAACCATCATATTGAATAGCTCTTCCTTGTCCATAAGGAACTTTTCTTCTGTATCGGACTGTAGTGTGTAGCCGAGTGCACCCGATGTCCTTGGTATGATTGTGATCTTCTCAACTGGAGCGCTTTTCTTTTGAACAGCTGCGACTATCGCGTGACCAACTTCGTGGTAACTGATCATTTCACGCTCTTTCTTTGAGATAATCATAGTTTTTCTTTGATAGCCAACTATAACTACTTCAACGGACTCTTGTAAATCCTCTTGTATTACATAATCTCTTTTGTTTCTAACCGCTCTAAGTGCCGCTTCGTTCACGATATTTGCAAGGTCTGCGCCTGATGCACCTGCTGTGAGTAGACCTATCTTTTTAAAGTCTACATCGTCTGACATCTTGATATTTCTTGAGTGTACCTTTAATACGGCGATTCTACCATTAAGATCAGGTAATTCAACTGGTATACGCCTGTCGAAACGACCTGGACGTAGTAAGGCTGGGTCAAGTACTTCTGGTCTATTTGTTGCCGCAAGTACCACTATACCTTTTTTGGAGTCGAAGCCGTCCATCTCTGTAAGTAACTGGTTTAGAGCTTGCTCTCTTTCGTCATTTGAGGAGAAAGATCCTTCACGTGACTTACCTATGGCGTCAATCTCGTCTATAAATATGATGCATGGCGCCTTCTCTTGCGCTTCTTTGAATAATTCTCTAACTCTCTTGGCTGCAAGTCCCACGAACATCTCTACGAAGGATGAACCCGATATGGAGATGAATGGCACGTCTGCTTCGCCCGCAACTGCTTGTGCTAGAAGGGTTTTACCTGTGCCCGGAGGTCCTACGAGTAAGGCTCCTTTAGGAAGGTTGGCGCCTATCTTGGCGTACCTCTCTGGGTAGTGAAGGAAGTCGACTATCTCTAGAAGCATATCCTTCGCTTCTTCTTGGCCCGCAACGTCTTCGAAAGTCTTCTTTTGCTTGCCCTTTACATAAACTTTGGCGCCCGATTTGCCGAAGCCAAATTTATCAAGGCCGCCGCCCATATCCTTGAATAAAATTCTGGATAGAACGAGACCCATAATCAAAAATGTCGCTATCGGTAATAGGAAACCCAAGATTTTTACTAGGATCGATGGCTCTTCGATGATCTCACTACCGAAGTGAACGCCCTTTGCCTCAAGCTTTTCTGTAAGGCCGTCGTAGTCCCACTCGCCTGTGATGAAGACCCTAAGCTCTTCGTCTTCATTCTTGTTTATGGCCTTGCCATCCTTATCTAATTTTGCTTTTTCAAATTTTAATTTCTTGTCATTGTCTTTGTCGCGAACGGCCACATAATCAGGCTTAAGCTGAAATACGATGTTGCCGCCCATCTTTTGCACCTTGTCAACAACGCCCTCGTCAATCGCTTTCAAAAAGGCATCGTAAGTGACTTTCTCAACATCCGGCTTCATAAAGTCCTTCATGAAGAAGACGTTGAAGAAGTAGGCAATGATTAGTATAACTATATAGTAATAGACGAGAGACTTCTTAGGTCCCTTCTTGTCTTTATTGTCCTTGTCCATGTTCTCACTCCTTTATTAAGTATATATACCCATTCGGCCATATACTTAGCTATTTTAATTTTAACACAAAAATCTATTTTTTTCAATAAAGCAAGGCAGAAAAAAAGAACTGCTCTCACAGTCCTTTTTCGTTTAGATATATTCTATATTAATGGTCTCTATACTATATTAATAGTTAGCGATTACATATGCACTTGCGTTTGGATTGAAAGTGAATTGCACGTAGCTCCTCTTAACTAGGTCGGCCTTTGTCTTGATAGGCTTGTTAAAGACGTTGATGTATCTCACCTTATCAAGCACTTTGACAGACGCTTCGTTTGAGCCGGCAACGACGTAGACGTTTTTACCCATGTCGGCAAGCTCTTTAAGCTTCGCGTGAAGTAATTCTGCTTCTTTCTTGTCAGTGAAGCCGCCCTTGCCAAAGACAGGGCTAGTCATAGTCACAACAACGTTCTTTTGCGTGATGTTCTTAAGGCTGCTTGTGATGTAGGACCACTCTTTTGCGTCGGAAAGTCTTAGTGACCTCTTAGAAGTATTTAAATTTAGTATAAAGGCGTTTGTCGTAGCGCTTGTCGAGAAAACGTTTCCATTCTTAAGAAGGTTTTTCGAAACAGCCTTCTTCAAGGCGCTGTCGTAGCTATTAAGCGTAATGCCTGTGTCAACTTTATTCATCTTATTGATTATGGCAGTCTTGGCGCCAGCAAAGTTTTTGTCTTGATTAGCATCGTAGCCTGTAACCACTAGGTATTCGCCGCCACGAGCCTTTGCCAAGAAGCCGTTTTGACTATCTGCCAAGACGGATGAATTGTCGATGGCGTTTTCAAATTTGTGTTCATATAGTAAATCGATCGCGTCGATCAAGATCTTTGACTTAACCATGGCAGAGTTATTGGAGCTGCCAATGTAGATGTTTAGTAGGCTATATGGATACGCCTCGTTATCAGGAATTTCTGCCTCAAGATATCTGTAGTCACTAAAGTTAATTTTTTCAGTGAAAGTGATTTGCTCAGCAAAACCTTCGCTGTCCTTGATAGTCGCCTTAAGCATAGCGCCCTTCGCGTCGCCCTTGACCCAGATGCCAAGCCTCTTTGGCTTTCCTTCTAAAACTGGTGCCTTCTTGAAGCTTATATATGCAGCTCTTGAGTCATCAAGCTTTGAAAAGTCGTAGTTAAGCTCAAGTGCTCCGCTTCCTTGCTTTGCGTCCTTTGAAATTTTTAGGCTAGCAGCAACTTTGTCAGCTGGGAAGCTCGATGCCTTAATATTGTCAAGGCTTTCAAAGTCAAGTAGCGGCTTTGTATTGAAGCCAATAGTTACTGGGATGTTCTTATAAGTATTTTTATAGCCCATAGTGATATAGCCGTAACCAATATTATTTGATGCAGTGAAAACATTTCCGCTCATCGCACCAACCTTGCCCCAGATGGAGAAATTAATGCTAGAAGTCGGAATTTTAGCGCTGCGGCCTTGATTGTCTAGGCCAATAATATCTTTTATAGTAAATTTATCGCCAGGTTTTGCGTTTATCTTCTCAGTAGAACTCCTTAATTCAACCGGCTCTGAGTATACTTCGATGTTTTTCGTATCGCTCGCGCCTTGGTAAGATACAGTCACTTGTGAAACGCCTTGAGATGCGCCAAAAAAGCTGCCACCTGCACAAGACGCACCATTCGTAGCGCTTGCACTTACTGCATTTGCGTCAACTCTAACTGGATTGTTGCTTGCGTCGTAAGCTTTAACACTATAGCCTACTGGTACACCAGGGAAAGCCTTGTCAGTATCAAGCTCAAGCTCAATTCTTGCTACTGCGCCTGGATTGTCGTTAGAGAAAACGCCAACACCCGATACAACAGCTCTTGGAGTGCCGCCCGATGGCTTGTTGATGATCTCAGCAGAATCCATCGCCTTAGTCTTTTTGACCATGGTAGTCGATCCGCCGCCATCAAGGTTCATCGCATTGTAGCAGCCGAAGCTCTTAAAGAGTTCGCCGAATTCCTTTTGAGTAAGACCCGCATAGCCATTCCTTCCGTCAACAGTGATGATGACTATCTTTGAGCCGTCTTGAGTGACGCCGATACCAGTCCTTGGGTGCCTGCCTTTATTGACAATATTAGTTTGCATTGCTACGCCATCTTTTAGAATGATGGAACCGCCGCCCATAGCGAATTTTAGACCATTGTGGTCGACATTTGAAGTGACTTGTAATTCAAGCGGAGTGCCAAGAGTTAGACTTGCTAGAGGCGAGTCATTTTGGCTAAGAACGTAGCCGTCTTGAGGGATGTCAAAAGGCTCGCCGTTCGTTCTAATGTCAGCAACAACACCATTAACCACAAGGATTTCAGTCATGTTCGCAGCCTTAGCGCCGAAACTCTTCCTGCCCCAGTCCCTTGTTAGTAGAGAAAGGTACTTGTAGCCGCCGTAAGCCTTGTTGTAGCCGCTAACGTGGTATTTTGCGCCAGTAAGTTTATTTAAGATGTCAACAGATTGAGTGATGTAGCCCACATGCGAGTCGCCAGCACTGCTTTGGTAGAAGACAGGCAGATTGTTCTTGCCCTCTTGAGCCGAGCTGATAAGTTTGCCGTCATTGACAATAACGCCAAGCGTCGATGGATGCGGTTGGTAGTTGAAGTAGTCTCCGTTAACACCAGCAACAGCGCCACTTACAGAGACCATGTCCTTAACATTCGACCTGTGAGATACACCTTCAGTGTTAAACATCGCCTTAATCTCGTTCATGCCGCTAGTCGCGTCAATCGTCAAGACATTTAAGTTTTGCCAGCCCTCAGACGTGAACCTCTCGATGTTCGCGCGATGCACGCCGCTCGCCAAATACTCTTCCTTTCTTTCTTCGTTAATTATATAAGCTAAAGAACTTTGACTTAAAATCGAAAATGCAAGCGTTGCGCTCAAAGCGATACTTGCTATGCGTTTAAATTTCATTTTATCCTTCCTTTCTATTATACGTCTCCATTATATAACAAAATGCACTAACTTTGTCAAAATTCATGCAATTGTAACTATTTTGAAATATTGAGAATGGTTTTAGATGCTGCCTATTAAGATAAAATAAAAATATTGTAAATTCGTGAGATAATAGAAGAAAAACTATAATAATAGTAGTTTTAATGAGAAAAATAGATTTATCTTCACTTGCAAGAATGGATAGAGAACGGTATAATAGGTGAGTAATATTTCGGCGGGGTGTAGCGCAGTTTGGTAGCGCACGTGGTTTGGGACCATGGGGCCGGGAGTTCGAACCTTCTCACCCCGACCATTAAAAAGAGCTTATCATTTAGATAAGCTCTTTTCTTTTGCGCCAAAATTGCGCCTTACGCTCGTTCGTTTTTTGTCAATGCTCGAGTACCATATGTACAGTTAAGTCCATGCACCAAGAGAACGAGTGGAGCGAAGTTCGATTGGCTATGCATGCCTTATGCCAGAGTTTACAAAGAGACGGAGCGTAGCGAACGTCGATTTAATTAAACTTACGGCCAAGCTTGCCAAAAAATTCCACTTCGCGTAATCCATCGATTTGCTCTGAGAAAACGTATTCTTCCCTTGTAAATGGTTTATTAAATTAGATTATTTTTGTTAATATAATTGACACGATATGTATTTTGATCAAATTACATATCTTCTATCGGATCAAACATGTTTCTTAGGAAAAATGCGATGATTGAAGAACCCCGTCCATAAATGGACGTGAACCTTTACGCTAAGCGTTGTGCAAAGCAAACTAAGTGCGAATTTAATTTTATCGAATGACACAAATTTTTGTTTAGATCAATTTTCTATCTTCTATCTAATCAATACACATACATGCGGGATTGAAGAACCTCTCACACTAAAGTGTTCGAGAACCTTTGCGCTATGCAGAGCAAACGAGGTGCCAGTACGAAGTCGCCCAAATACTTAGTTCGCAGAGAAGTTGAGATGATTTTGCGTTGTACAGAATTTTTTGGAGTGAGGTGTGCAAATGCGCACTCCGCAGCGACAAAAAAATTCGAAACTAGCAAAAGGGCTCAACTTAATGCGAAATAAGTCGAGCATTGCTGAGGAGCGAACGAGCGCAAGGCGCAATTTTAACGCAAAATTCTATAAAAAAACGTCTGGAAATTCCAGACGTTTTTTTGATATGTAGTGCACCCGACTCCGTGCGCCCCCTCCAAGTGTTACCACAACAGACAGCTCCCGAACGGCACCCTCGCGGCACACACAAATACATACTTATCGCTGCTTCCGCCAGGACCTGACGAGGTTCGTAAGATTTATGTTGCGCAAGAACCCTTCGTTCAACACCTCTTATTGTGGGCAAGCCCCACAGAAGACGCCCTCGGTCGGGAATTCATTCCAAATATAGCGGATTTATGGTTACAGGATGCCGCTACCTTCCCAACTAGCACGTGGCGGAGAGAAGGGGATTCGAACCCCTGATACGCTTAATCACGTATACCCGCTTTCCAGGCGAGCGCCTTCAACCAACTCAACCATCTCTCCACGCCGATTGTTTTACAAAGTTTTTAACTTGACTTAACCATTATAGTATAAATAGCTGTTCTTGTCAAGATATATTATTTAGGCAAAAAAGATCCGCCCAAATCAATGAGCGGACCCTTAGGACTTTATAAATTATTTGCTTATAACTCTTCTTGTTAATTTAACTTGCTTCATAACTGGATCCCAGATGATGTCACTACCATCTATTAGACCAAGTGCTCTAGCAACGTTAGCAATTGGAAGCATTGTTCTACTGTTTTTGATTTCAGGCTTAACATCACTTGTATAAGTTACGCCATTAACAATAATCTTGTTAGACTTTATAGGTATTTCAACTCTTTGAGTTAAATCCCAGATGATAACAGTCTTTGTTTCAGGTACCCAAGATACTTGTAGACCAAGTGCTTCAGCAACATATCTTAGTGGAAGCATTACTCTGCCGTTTTTAACGTATGCAGCAACGTCCATTTGGTGCTTAGTTGTAACGTTCTTGTTAACCTTTGTAAATACGTTAGAACCAACGTTTATAGTTGCGCTTGCTTCAAATACTTGTGGAGTTTTTTCAACTACTTTTTCTTCTTCAGCATTTTCTTCAGCCTTCTTTTGTCTTTCGTAGTAGTTGTCCTTTTTGTTTCTATGATATCTGTAATAATAGTAGTCATCATAGTAATATCCGTAATATGCCCAGTCAGTAAATTCTACATAAACTGTAACGTCACTTGCTGGCATTGTGAATGTGTCAGTTGTAGTGTAGTTATAGTATCTGTAGTCATAATATCTGTAGTCATATTTGTCATAGTATCTGTAGTCATAGTAGTGACTGTAGTGTTTAGCCTTTAGATAGTCTTCATAGCTACTGTATCTTCTGTAGTAGTTGTCTACATAGTCGTCATAGTATCTGTAGTAGTCACTGTAATAACCATCATAATATCTATCATAGTATCTATCGTAATATCTGTTATAGTATTTATAGTCATAGTCATCCCAGTATCTGTAACCGTTGTTCCAGAAGCTGTAATGTTCAGCTCTTAGGAAAGCGTCATAGCTAGAGTATTTATTGTAATAATAGTTGTTTTTATATTCACTGTAGTATCTGTAATAGTCTCCATAGTAGCCATCGTAATATCTGTCATAGTAACCATAGTAATAGTAGTCGTTGTAAGCATAGTTCTTAATACTATGTTTAATATTATTATCATCTATATAGTAAATGTTTTTAACTGCATAGCCATAGTTTGGTGTAGCTGTTACTGTGATAGTTTCACCAGCTTTAGATAAAGTTGGGCTTACTGTGAAAGATCCGTGTACTGTTGATCCTTTGTATACATTGTAAATGCCTGTTTCAGCTGGCTTATTCTCTTCATTTTGTTTTTTTGCTGCTTCTACTACTGCGTCTATAGCTTTTTTGTCGTCAGTTGCATTAATTTTTTCAATTGCTGTATCTTTTTGTTTTTTTGTTAAATAAGTTAATTTGTCAAGTTCAGCCAAAGCAGCTTTTCTAGCTTCTTCTAGTTCTTTCTTTTCATCTTCATTTACAGTCTTTTTAAATTTTACTACTACGTTCTTATCTTCAGTCATAGTAAGTTTTAATTTTTTATTTGTTACTTCTTTTGTTTTGTCTTCATTATTAACTTTTACTTCAGCTATTTCGTAATTTTCATTTGGTTCAATTGTAACTGTTTCTTCAGTATTTTCTTCTATATCTTCTTTTGATTCTGGAGAAACTTTTCCGCCTTCACCTTCAACTTTTGCTGTTAATTTGAATTTTTTAACTTCTGGTTCTTTAGCTTTTATACTAACAGTATAAGTTGCTTTTTTTCCTTCATAAGTTATTGTTAATGTTTGACTTTTAGTTGCAGCCTTTGAATCAAAACCTGTAACCATTTCACTTGTAACATCAACAGTTTCTTCTGAATTGTCTGACTTTGTAACTTTAATCTTTAGTCCGTTTACATCTAATGTGTCACCAACTTTGTATTCTGTTTTGTAAGTACTGCTAGTATCTATTGCTATACTTGTAACAGTTGGTGTTTCATCTCCTGGTGCTGGTGTATCCCCTTCAGCAAATACATTCATTGGCATAACTGCTACTAGCATAACGAATACCATTAGCATAGCCAAAATATTTCTTAACTTTTTCATACTACTACCTCCCTAGTATTGAATAATTTTGAAAGTCCTAATAATTCCTTTCTTATCTATATTATACTTCTTAATTAAACCATTTGCAAGACAAAAAATGATTTTTTAACCAAAATGTAATATAATATTATACTATACTAAAGGCGTTTAATATAAATTCTATCAATGAAGAAATATTTCCGTAGTGGCAAGACCATCACCATAAACATAAAGATAATACAAAACGATTGCCATAAACTATAATAAGTGGTATAATACTCTTTGGGTGATAATATGGATTTAAAAAGCACTATAAGGGTGATTGAAGGCTTCCCGAAGGAAGGGATTTCTTTTAAGGACATAACTACGCTTCTTAAGGACAAGGACGCTTTCAAGTACGCTGTAGATGAATTAGAAAAGAATATCGAGGGCCTTGGCGCTGAATACATCGTTGGACCTGAGGCGAGGGGCTTCATGCTTGGCTGCGCGCTTAGCTACAAGATGGGTCTTGGCTTTATTCCTGTTAGAAAGAAGGGCAAGCTACCGGCTGAGACTGTATCATACTCTTATGAAAAGGAATATGGCACTGATACTATTGAGATCCACAAGGACGCGATCAAGCCGGGCACTAAGGTTGTTGTAATTGATGACCTGCTTGCGACTGGAGGAACTGTTGAGGCTGTTAAGAACCTTCTTGTGAAGATGGGTGCGGAGATTGTTGCTTTTGAGTTTTTGATTGAACTAACTGACCTTAAGGGCCGCGACAAGCTTAAGGGCTACAAGGTTGACTCTTTAATCACATATAATGTATAGTATAGAGAAAAAAGAGATTGAGCGCTTCATCATCAAGAGCTACAGAAAGGAGCTTTGGAAGAAATTTCTTAAGGCGATAAACGATTTTAATCTGATTGAAGAGGGTGACAAGGTCTTGGTCGCTATCAGCGGCGGCAAGGACTCGATCCTTCTTGCGAAGATGTTTGAGGAGCTGAAGAAGCACTCGATTTTTAAATTTGACGTTTGCTACGTGAGCATGGACCCTGGCTTTACTAAGGAGAACAGGGACAAGCTTGAGGAGCTATGCAAATTCTTGGGCATCGACATACAAATATTTGAGACTGACATATTTCAAGTGGCTGAGAAGCTTGCGGGTGACTACCCGTGCTACATGTGTGCTCGTATGCGCCGCGGCGCCCTTTATGGCAAGGCGAAGGAGCTTGGCTGCAACAAGGTCGCTTTGGGTCATCACATGAATGATGTGGTTGAGACGACTCTTATGAACATGCTCTACGCTGGCACTTTCAAGACGATGCGCCCGATACTCGATAGCCAAAACTTTGAAGGGCTCAAACTAATTAGGCCGATGTACTACATAAGGGAAGATGACATTAAAAGGTGGCTTAAGAGAAGTGATCTCAAGGCTTTGGACTGCGCCTGCTCTGTTACGAAGAAGAGAAGTGGCAATATCCGCTACGAGATCAAGGACCTTGTCTCCGAGCTTATGGAGAAGAATAATATGGCGGAGAGAAATATTTTGAATAGTGCGATGAATATTAATTTGGACTCTTGTATAGCTTGGGAAAAGGATGGGAAAAAGTACCTTTTAGGAGAAGAGATAGATAAATAGTTCGCATTAAATTAAATAATACACAGAAAAATGGTCGGATTACTCCGGCCATTTGCATTTACACTTGCTTTCACTTGTTTATATTATTTCAACTTGCGAAAAAATAATATTGACAACTTTTTCTAATATATCATCTGGGCATTTCTCAATAAATACATGTTCTCTTGCGTTAAGATCTAGCGACTTAAGATGCTCACAAAGTATTACGCCTGTTGTTTCTGTTCTTGAATCAAGTGGAACATGTAAGGGAAACTCATTGTTTGTATAAGTGATTGGGCATAAAATTGCTAATTTTGCATTTTTATTGAAAACGTCATTGCTGACAACTACTGCCGGCCTAAAGCCAGCTTGCTCATGTCCCCTTTGCGGGTTAAAGCTTAGTTTTACAATATCTCCTTGTTTTACCATAGCTCATTGCCCTTTGTTTCGCCCCAATCAATTTCTTCTGGCTTATATTCGCCATCATATTCATCAAAAAGCTCTACTATACTTTTTCTTTTATTATGTTTTTTTATGATAATCTTGTCATCATCCTTGCTTATTGAAAGCTCATCGTTTTCGCTCCAACCAAGTTCATCTATTAAAACTTTAGGGAGCCTTATGCCTTTGCTGTTGCCCCACTTTTGTAAAGTAATCATAATATACACCTCCACAATATATATGTATATATATAGTATATACTTTTTATTTTAATTTGTCAATATTTTTACATAAAAAAGGAGCAATTAAGCTCCATATTTAATCTTTTATCGTATTCGTGAATTTGAATGCGAACGTTTTTATATTTTTTATTTAGATCTCTTTCCTTTATTCACAAACCCTAATCATTTTACTCTGAATCCTACTTCGACCATGGGACTTCGCAGAGCAAAATAAGTCTTATTCGTAAATCGAGTGCAAACCCTTTTATACTTTTCAGTTTTAGATCTCTTTCCTTTATTCACAAACACTAATCTTTTTACCCTGGATCCTACTTCGACCATGGGACTTCGCGAAGAAAATTCTAGTATAAGGCGAAGCATAACGAGCGACCGACCGACATCGTACTAACGGGTACGTTGAGGGAGGAAGCGAGCGCGCTAGCCTTAGACGGAATTTTGGCGCGAACGTTTTATTTATTGTTAATAGCAATAGTTTTATCTAGCACTCTAACATTATTCCTGCTCAGCTCTTCTATAGCCACCTGTCTCATCAATCTCTCAACTCGCCATTGCTCACCCGGAATAGTCTTCGCCGCACAGGAAATAATTATACCATTGCTATTAAAATCAGTGATGCCCCAGACATTAACCCCTTCAATAACGGCGTGGTCCTCATCAACTTTTTTCAGTGCCTTAGTCAAGATGTCGATCGCCATTTGCGCGTCGGCGTCATAAGCTATGGGTACTGTAATCAGCGCTCTTTGAATGTTTTTGTTCCTATTTGTCACGACTCTGATCTCACCATTGGGAATGACGTGCAGCTCACCCGTATAATCACGGATAGTCGTTGTACGCAGACCAATCTTCTCAACAGTACCAGTCTTGCCCGCTACAGTGATGTCGTCACCAAGCACAAAGCTATCTTCAAGCATTAAGAATATACCGCTGATGATGTCTTCAACGAGGCTCTTCGCTCCAAAGGAGATCGCGATACCACCTATCCCAGCAGTTGTAATGATCGCCGAAGTGTTGACACCGAATATCCTTAAGGCCGACAAAAACCATGTGAACATGACGATGATTGTCGCGAAGCTCTTCAAAACGCTAAGCACGGTCTTAAGCCTCTTCGCGTCGATGGTTCTGAGCTTGTCGTACTTTTTCTTCGCAAGCCTACCTATGATGAAGCTTATGATCTTCACTATAATCAAGGCGATGACGAAGTATAAAAGCACGAGGGCAATCTTGCCCAAAGTGTTCAGCGTGCCCGCCTCAGTCAAAAAACGCAATTTTATTTTATCAAACATATGATTCTCCCCTCTCTACCTATCTATTTTATCACAAGATGGTGGCTTTATCAAGCAGGATAACTTTGATGATGGCTGTGCCACGAAGACCATATTTATATATAAGAAGAAAAAAATTAAAAAACTTTACATTTCCCTTACAATTTTTGGGTAAAATAATAATGAAAAAATATAAAAGGAGGAAAGATTATGTTTATAGTAATTTTAGGAGCGATAGTAGTAGTTTTAATCTCTTACTACATAGGCCAACAAAGGCGTTTCGTATTTTTGGAGGAGAACGTTGACAACTCTCTTGCCAACATCTCTGTCAATCTTAACTCGCGTTGGGACGCTCTAAAGGCGCTTGCTAGTGCGGTTAAGGCATACTCGGCTCACGAGTACGAATCCCTTGTAGGCATCATCGAAAAGCGTAGACCAGTTCTTAAAACTGCTGGTGATGTCAATGGCGATGAGGCTCTACTTGAAGGCGCTCTATCTAGGATAAATGCAGTTGCAGAGAGCTATCCAGAACTAAAAGCATCAGAGCTTTATACTAAGACTATGGACTCGATTAACGACTACGAAAACAAAGTTAGAATGAGCCGTATGGTTTACAACGACTCAGTTACAAAGCTTAATAGAGACGTTAAGATGTTCCCATCATCAGTGGTTGCTTCGATGCTAAACGTGCATCCAAGAGAGTATCTGACTGTTGATGACAATAAAAAGGACATGCCTGATTTGGAGTTTAGATAATGAAAAAAGTACTCGCGACTATCCTCGCAGCTATAATTATAGTTTTTTCTATAAATACCTATGCTGCCTCGGATAGTATCGACTCGATTGATATAAAAGCCACGCTAATGGATGACGGCGCGCTTATGGTAAGTGAGGTCTGGAAAGCTACACCCGGTACTGGCACTGAGTTTTACATCCCAAAGACTAATATGCGTGACATAGTGATTGCGGATTACAAAGTTTCGGACGAAAATGGTCCTTACGAGACCATAAATAATTGGGACGTCGATGCGTCCTTCGATGAAAAGGCTCGCAAATGCGGTATCAATGAGACTTCTGACGGCATCGAGCTCTGCTTTGGCAAGAGCGATCTTCACAAGAACAAAACTTATACTTTGACTTACACCATGAGAAACGCGGCTCAAAGCTTTGACGATATGGACGGCTTCAACATCCGCTTTGTGAATGACCAGATGGACCCTGCTCCAAAAAAGGTTTCTTTCGAATTAAGCCTTGCTAATGGCGAGATAAATGAGGACAACGCTCGTGTTTGGGGTTTTGGCTCAAGTGCAGACATCGTTTTTGAAGGCGGCAAGGTCATCGTTCACGAAATTAATGACTTTGGCCCCGCAAATCACCTAACAGTTTTATTTGGCTTAAATAAGGGCGTGATCAATCCCATTAGCATAGGCAGTGGCACTTTTGAAGAGATGAAGGAAAGAGCTATGCAAGGCTCTGACTACCATAATCGTGACGAGGAAAATATTCCTGAAGACATTGATGAGGGTGAAAGTGAAGATGATTATGAAGAGGGCGGCTTCTTAAATGGCTTAAATAAAGCGACAAACATGCTTATGGGACCCTTCCGTCTTGCCTTTATCGCGATAGTAACAGGTTTTGCGTCAATGCTGTTTAGCAAGGCCATCAAAAAGAAGGAAGGCAAACTCCCTGAAGACGTTGACTACTACAGGGACCTACCTATTGGCGGCAGTATAATTTTGAATAATTTTATCTACTCGCAATTCCATTCATTTTCGGTGCGAAATTTGGTTGCGGCTTACTTTTTGAAATGGATTAAGGATGGCAACATCGAAGTGATTAATGAAAAATTCAAGAAGGGCTTTATTTTTAAAAGGGATGTGGCTGAGGACTGCTTCGCCATAATCAAGGAGCCGGCAAATGCGGACAGCATGGAAAGAGAGCTTTTTGATCTTGTAGAGAGGGCGTCGGGTGAAGACCGCATCTTGAGAAATGCTGAACTTACGAAAGCTTTTGACAAGGGCGACCAAGCGACTTACTTTGTGCAAAAGTACAAGGACATCTCCTCGCTTGAGTCCGAAAAAGCAAGGCTGTCGACGCAAGAGACGCGTCTTGTGTTTTTTAAGTACGATAAACTGACTATGAGGGGCCGCGAAGAAGCGATTAAGCAAAAGGGCTTCATCAAGTTTTTGAAGGACTTCACTTTAATTAATGAGCGTGAAGCGGTTGAGGTCGCTCTATGGGACGATTACCTAGTGCTCGCAGCGCTATTTGGACTGGGAGAAAAGGTACTAAATAAGTTTAAGATGATAGACCCCGACTACACTTACGCTGGATATAGCGGCATGGATCCACTTGTGATGTACCACGTCGTTAATCATGTTGGAACAGCTATGAATCGCGTGTATGAAAATCATGCGTCCTCGTCATCGTCGTCAAGCGGCGGAGGCGGCGGAGGGATGTCGTTCGGCGGTGGCGGAGGATTTAGCGCCGGAGGCAGTGGCGGTGGCGGACGGTAATTTCTTGCCCTCATGCGAAGCGCAAAGGTTCTCGCCCCAAAGGGCGAGGTTCTTCAAATTGCGCCTAAGGCTCGTTTCGCTCACTTCTTCCCTCCACGTACGCCAAAGTACGTAGTCGGTCAGTCGTTCGCTGTACTTCGCCTTATGCATCAATTTATTTCAAGAACTTGCGGTTGCGGTTAAATTATTTTTAAAGATATTTTAGATATTTAAATCCACATCGTCTCATCCAGCTCAAGTGTCTTGCACCAAGGTTCTCGTTCTTAAGAACGAGAACCTTCATTGCTCCGTATAGCGCAAAGGTTCACGTCCATTTATGGACGGGGTTCTTCAATCTGTTTGATCAGGCTCTTTGCTCTGCGAACTCTGGTAGAGGCAGCAGTTAAGCTCCGTACACCAACTTATTTCAAGAACTTACGGCTTTAGATAAATTTAAATAATTATATTTCATTTATATATAAGGATAAAGATTTTATTTCTTTGTCCTTATTTTTTTGCAAATCTATAGAAATTATCATAATTTTATGTTATACTTTATCTTGGTTAGTGCTAGCTAAGTCATGCGCTAAAATACATAAAGGAGAAAATATATGCTTGATAAATACTTATTCAAATCTATTGGCAATGCCAAAAAATACATTCGCAACAGCGTTTTTATGATGATGCTGCGCGTTGTAGGCACTGCTCTACTCGCTCTGGCCTTCGGTATCTTAGCCGAGGCTCTTTACTCAAAAACTGCCATTGACATAAAAAAACTTCTAATAATCTTTGTCCTTGGCATACTTATTAGGGTTCTGGCGCTTTTCAAGGTGACTGATTACCAATCAAACATCATCGGCGAAGTTAAAGGCAAACTCAGAGAAAGGCTTATTACGAAGGCGGTTTCAATCGGTCCAAGCTACAAGGAACAAATTTCGACAGCGACTTTAATCAATTTAGGCTCGGACACTATTGAGCAGCTGCAAAACTATTACGGTCGCTTCCTTCCTGAGTACTACGGTGCATTTGGCGCAAGCCTTGTGAATTTCGCAGTTTTAGCGTATATCGACTGGCACGTGGGACTATTATTTTTAGTACTAATGCCAATCATTCCCTTGCTCTTAAAATTTATCTTGACTATGGTAGGGCGCATGCAAAAGAAGTACTGGCGCAAGTATCAAGACGTTGGCGAGCTATTTCTTGACAGTTTACAAGGCATCACTGCTTTAAAAATTTTCAGAGCGGACGAAAAAAGGGCTGAAGAGCTTGATAAAAAGGCTGAAGACTTTAGGAATGAAACGATGCGTATACTTGCTATGCAGCTAAATTCAATAACTCTAATCGAATGGATTGCCTATGGCTCGTCCATCGCCTGCATTTTCATGAGTCTTTATGTTTATGTAAAAACTGGCCTTGCTCTGCACTTTTTAATCATGATACTAATCATGTCCATGGATGCTTTTAGGCCAATGATTACGCTTACATCAAGTTTTCACGTTGCAATGACTGGGGTTGCGGCTGCTAAGACTCTTATCGATTTTCTAGAACTAAAAGAGGATGAAAGGGGGATGAGCTTCCCTAAGGCTGATGATATCAAGCTTAGCGTAAGAGACCTTTCATACAAATACCCAGACGGCGAAGACTTCGCTCTGCAAAATATTAGTATAAACTTCCCTAATAAAGGCTACATCGCACTTGTCGGCGAGAGCGGCTCGGGTAAATCAACTCTTGCAAAAGTTTTATCGGCTGCGATGAGGGCAAGTTCTGGCGACGTTTTTGCAAATGAAGATGCGTATAACGAGATACAATCGGCATCCATTGCCTCGAATGTCAACAGGATCACACATAATGCACACATCTTTGAAGGGACTTTAAGAGAAAATCTAGTGATGGCAAAAAATAATGTCGATAGCGAGACCATAAACACAGCTCTTAAAAAAGTTAACTTGTATAAGGAGATTATTGAGAGAGACGGTCTTGAAATGCCTTTGTCAAGCGGCGGAGTGAATCTTAGCGGCGGCCAAAGGCAAAGGCTTGCTCTTGCAAGAGCCATGATTGAAGATTCGAAGATTTTCATCTTTGACGAGGCAACTAGCAACATCGACATCGAAAGTGAAGAAATAATTTTAGATAATATCAAAAATATTGCCAAAGAAAAGCTTGTAATCATAGTTAGTCACCGTCTTTCATCGATTAAGGACGCTGACAAGATTTATGTCATGGCTAAGGCAAAACTTGTAGAAGAAGGCACTCATGATGCGCTTATGGCGCAAAATGGCGAGTACAAGCGCATTTACGAGGCTCAAGAGAGTTTGGAAGGAGGTCTTATAAATGCAAAATAAGAAAAGCGGATTAAAAACTGTTACTAAACTTTTAAAAGTAGTTAGACCTCTTAGCAAATTCATGGCAATAGCTGTATTAGCGGGATGTATCTCCTTTTTGTTCTACACAGCAATTGGCGTAATGGGTGCAAAGCTCATACTTGAGTACATTGAAGGCGGCACTCAAATGGCTACAATCATGAAAATAATGGCTGGAGCTGTCATATTGAGAGGACTTTTCAGGTATCTCGAGCAGTACATGAACCACTTAATCGCCTTCAAAGTATTGGCACTGCTAAGAAATAGAGTGTTCGCAGCGATTCGTAGACTTGCTCCTGCTAAGATTGAGATGATGAATAAGGGCGACCTCATCAGTGCCATCTCCTCTGACATGGAGCTATTGGAAGTCTTCTACGCTCATACCATATCCCCAGTTTGCATAGCGATGATCACAAGCCTTGTATATGCGTTTTTCTTAGGGCGCATTTCACCTCTAGCAGCACTTGTAATGCTTATGGGTCACGCAGCCATCGCCATAGTTTTGCCAATGATATTCTCAAAGCTAGCTGGAAGTGCTGCAGCTGAGACGAGAAGCTCACTTGCAAGGATTAACAACAGCTTTTTGGATTTACTAAGAGGCATTTCAGAAATAATTAGTTTTGCTTATCAAAAAGAGGCGGTGAAAAAAGTTAACGCGCTTAACACAAGACTTAAAAGTAACCAAGATACGCTAATTAGGCAGCTTGCAGTACTGCTTGCGCTTGAGGACCTACTTGAAGTTTTGGTGACTCTTCTAGTCTTCGTAGTCTTGTCAATGGCTGGAACAGCTGGCTCAGACATCTTCCTAGCAGCTGTTTTAACATACTTTAGTTTTGGCGCTGTTAGAGCCGTTTCACTTCTTGGCAATGGCCTTTCGCAAACGCTTGCCTCGGCTGACAGGGTTATGAAGATACTTGAAGAAAAGCCTATGGTTGAGGAAATTACTGATAAAGAAGACCTAAGTAAAAAAGCTATTGCTTCATACGAAGGTAATATAATTGAAGTAAATAGAATTACATTTGCGTATAAAGATGAAAAGATTTTGAATGATTTTACTTTAGCTATTAAAAATCATGAGTTTATCGGTGTTCAAGGTCCAAGTGGCTGCGGTAAATCGACTATGCTTAAGCTTATCATGCACTTTTGGAACCTTGATTCGGGCGAGATCAAAATCGCTGGCAAAAACATTTTGGATATAAATACGGCATCGCTTTACGAGAATCTTAGCTATATGACGCAAACAAGCGAGTTTTTCGAAGGCAGCATCAGAGATAACCTCTTGATTGCAAAGCCAGATGCGACTGACGAAGAGATTGAGGAAGCGCTACGCAAGGCATCTATACTTGATTATGTAAGCTCACTTAAGAACGGCTTAGACACATATATCAAGGAGCTGGGCGAGAACTTCTCAGGCGGCGAGCAGCAAAGGCTCGGTCTTGCGAGATGCTTTCTGAAAGACGCCGAAATTTATTTATTCGATGAGCCGACAAGCAATTTGGATGCGCTTAACGAGAGCATAATCTTGAACTCGATTATGAAGTATATGAAGGGAAAGACCGTGATTATGGTAAGTCATAGGGATTCGACGCTAAGGATATGCGATAAAGTGATTAAAATATAAATATAATAAATACATGGTGAACAATGATAAAAGAAAAAACATTTCCAATACTAAAAAATAAAATTCCCATCGACAAGGATAAGGAAGCAGCGAAAAAACTATTCGAAAAGAAAATATTTCTCTTGATGGCGGCCATTTACTGCGAAGATATGATTAGTGGCAGTAAAAAGTCCATCAGCAAATACAAGTTCGAAGAAGACATAGATGAGTTTATTCTAAACAGGCCAAAGCTTTGGAAATACAAGATAAACGATACTTGCTACGAGCTGATCATGAAGGCCTTTAGACACACAGAGCGCTGCCCGCACTCCTTCTACAAAACCTTCTGTCACCAGTGCCCGACTACTTGTTACAAACTCACGGATTTAGAACAGATAGAGCCGATAATGAAGTACGCTGGCAGAAAAATTATTTTGAAGCATCCGATTATGGGACTAAAATTTGTGATAAATTTGATAAGGTCGAAAAATTTGATAAATAAAAACAAGGACAGAGAAAACTAATTCCCTGTCCTTTTGTATTGATAGATGTTTTTTCTTGTTGATTGGACGAAGTGGACTGACGAGACAAGCGGAATATACATGTTGTACAAGAGCATTGTACATCAAAAAGTGTTAAGTCCATGCACCAAGAGAACAAGTGTTAGCGATGTTCGATTGGCTATGCATGCCTTATGCCAGAGTTTACAAAGAGACGGAACGAAGTGAACGTCGATTTGATTAAACTTACGGCTTTTCCTTCGCTTGATCGTCTACAAAAACTGATAATTTCTAAACTCGTTCTCCTGCGTGAGATTATCTAATATTTATTTTTCTTTAAATTAATTTTAACTTTACCTTATCTCTATTTGTTAAATACTCTTCCACATCAAACAAGTTTTTCTCATCATAATCTTCCAACAGTTTGTAATTCTTATGCTTCGTAATATCGAATTTATCAGACAAGAAATGTCTTACTACTCTTAGATAAAAATATACCAATTTTAATAATCTCCGTCTAAGTAATCCTCAAGTTGATATTCTTTCCCATCAACTTCTATAAACCATGTGCTATAAGCATCTATATTTAAAGGATTATCATCAACAACATGAGTTTTATAATACTCTGTATATATACTATACACGAGATTCTTTCTTGTGTCATTCTTATCTATTTTCCCATTATAAAAAGATATATATACAGTAGATACTTTTGTATCTTTTTCCCAATATTTGCTTGCAATTTCATCCATGTGATTGGTATTTATGAATGGTTTTAATTTATCTATTACTTTTTTTACATCATTAATTTTAAAATTTTCAGATGTAACAAAATTAATATATA
>QWCY01000196.1_pt2 | contig 103333 bp, 61 predicted proteins | sample 1972631 | NCBI WGS metagenome assembly QWCY01 (sample SAMN09866696, study PRJNA288562) | Human gut metagenome isolate pre1_stool, whole genome shotgun sequencing... | isolation source: gut | host: Homo sapiens | place: USA: California
TAGTCACTCCGCTTTGTATCATGACTGCCGGACTGATGATTACGTCAATGGTGGGTGTTTGCACACCGTAAATTTCGACTTTTGCCACATCCTTTACTTTCAACAGCTCATTCTTTATCAATTTAGCTTCATCTTCCAGTTCACGGAAGGTGTAGTTGTCGCCACTCAACCCATAGAATACACCCAATACATCGCCAAAATCATCATTCACAATGGAAGTCCCGGCTCCTGTGGGCAGTTTACCCTGAACATCATTCACCTTACGACGTAATTTGTCCCAAAGCTGTTGCATTTCATTGGCCCGTATCTCTTTCTTTACATAAACGGTGATTTTGGAAAGTCCCGCACGGTTTTCTGTCTTCAGGTAATAGAGTTCTCCCATCGACTGTATCGCTTCTTCCAGAATGTCAGTTACCTGAGTCTGCACTTCTGAGGGGGAGGCACCCGGATAAGGAGTCAAGACCAACGCCTGTTTGATGGTAAATGGAGCATCTTCCAGTTTACCCATTTTGATGTAGGAGAACAATCCACCCGCCAATACCAGCACTGACAACAGAATGGTGACGGATTTTTTCTGCAAGAAATATTTTATGAACTTCATACGTTTCAATTCTTTTTAGAGGAAAGTGCTACTTTCATTCCATCCGAGAGGAAGCGCAGGCCACTTGTCACAATGGTTTCATCACTGCCCAATCCTTCCGCGATAATCACTTTGCCATCAGGAAGCAGGTTGCCTTTCTTTACCTTTCTCCGGTTCACTTCGTCATTGTTTTCATTAACTATCCATACGAAATCACCTTCCGTTGGGCGATGACATAATGCCATTTGCGGAATAACTACGCCTGCATCTTTGCTGCCGGAAGGTATATTCAGCAATACTTTTCCGGACATTCCGGCCAGTAACTTTCCGTCCGGATTGGGCAATAAGGCAGTAAGCAGATAGGAAAGATTGTTGCGGGTGGTTCCTTTGGAAACTTCGGCTATCTTTGCCTTATATACTTTATCGGGTTGTGTATCAAAACGAACTTCCACTGAGTCAAGTAATTGTGTGGTACTGGCCACTTCCTGTGTTACATAGATTTCTATTTTGAGCCGATTGATATCTATTAATGATAAGACTGGCTGTGTTGCTTTTACATCCTGAAATTTCTCAATATATACTTCACCCACATATCCGTTGAAAGGAGCAACCAGCCGGGAATCTTCCAGTTCGTTTGAAGCTATATCGAAAGCAGCTTTGGCAGTAGTATAATCGGCTTTTGTCTTTTCATACTGGCTGGCAGATATATTGTTTTTTTCATATAACTTCTGTATCCGCTCGAATTCGGCTTTCATCTGTTTGTACACAGCTTCGGTACGTTCCTTTCGTATACGAAAGTCGCGAGGGTCTATTTCGGCTATAATACTTCCTTGTTTGTAGTAATTACCGGCATATACGTCGAAACGATCTATCGGTCCGCCTACTCGGAAAGAAAGTTCCGAAGTACGATAAGGGCGGGAAATGAATGAATACTCTTTTCCATTCGTACCGAAAAACTGAACTGCTTTTTCTGTATTGACAATGACTTTCGGTTGTTCATTGCCTGTCTTTCCTGTACAGGAAGCCAGCAGTATAAGTGTTGCGGACATCCATAAAAATACTTTTATTCTCATGTGCATATTTATAAATTAACGGATACAAAAATAGAGAATAAAAGATGCATCTTTTTATATAATTTACCCAAGCCGGAAAAGTGGAACCTGAAGACGGATTATCGGATGACGAGTGATGATTTATAGTCGTTGAAAGAGTCTGAAAAGTACCGTCTGGAGAATAGATAGTTTGTATATACTTTGGGTGTTGGAGTGTTGGGCATTATATTTTGAGTAATCTGTGATTTAACTGATGTTTCGGGTATTGATTTCATACTTCAAATGAGGGCTTTCGGAACGCTGTTTTGCGGGTTGGGAAAAATATATTTTATCTTCTTATGCAATCTGTCTATTTTTAGGGTGAAAAATTGGTTTTTGTTTAAATTTTCTTCAGCGTTAGTTTTGCTTAAAACATTAGTTACTAATATTAAATTATATGAATGAGAATACTGAAAAAAGAATAGTTGCATTTGCTTCACAATCTTTCAGGCAGTATGGTATCCGGGCGATTCGCATGGATGATATTGCCAGGAATATGAATGTCTCAAAGCGAACCATATATCAGGTTTTTACTACGAAAGACAATCTGGTGAATACATGTTGGGGGGCTTATATAAGTAGGACAGAGAATATATTTCGTCTTATCGGATGTAATTTTCCAAATATATTGGCATGCCTTTGGGAAATATCCAAAGCGTATGTAGAAAACTTATATAAGGCTGAATATGCTTTTTGGTTTGATGTATCCCGGTATTTGGAATATAAATACATATATACCACCTATAGCCATATATGGTCAGTCGAATTGGGAAGACTTATTTCGGCTTGTCAGCAGGAAAAGTACATTATTCCTGATTTGAATGTGCAGATATTCCTTGAATCATTCACAACGTTACTATATAATGCAAGAATTGTTGAATGCTTACCTATAATGTTGCATACCTCTGCATATTTTATGCTTAGAGGGATTGTGACGGAGAGTGGCATTAAACGAGTTGAACAATTTAAGAGCGTATGTATGGAGTTTAATAAAAAAAATTAGAAAATTATGCGAATCAGTAGTTGAAAACCGGACTCAGCTTAATTGCATATATTTGTTCCAAACAAGGTGATATGAATTACCTTTTATCAGGAAAAAAACTACTGTTCTCTCTTTTATAATCTATAACCAAAACTTCTGATTCTATAACCGGAACTTTTGGTTATAAAACCAAAAGTTTTAATCTTACAACTGAAACTTTTGATTATAGTTTACTTTTAATTGTCCGTAACTTTACTTCCTATGAAAAAGTATTAATGTAAGGAAGAAGCAGATTTTATATATAAATGTCTTGCAAGTTTTACTTTATATAGTAAATAACACTACTTAAGTACTATATCCTAATTAAATGGTACTATCATTGAAACGCAGATTATTGCAAATTCACGTAAAAAACATCGTCCCTCAAGTATAGCAAACTTTATAATCTGCGATCATATAACACGCAATCATAGTATGAATTAAACTTGAAGTACCACTTATTTAATAGAATATCCATTTATGATATAAAATTGAAAGCCTTTGCGACAACACTGCAAAGGCTTTTTTCTTTTTTCCGTTAGCTTTGCCGCTGTGATAAAGTTAATTGAGAATTAAAACTATTTTAGAGAATTGAATGATGAATTCTATTACACGAAAAACACCGGTGCTTTGGTTGGCTTTATGTTGTCTGGGAATGAGTGCACAGGCAGCTTCCGGGCTTACTCCCTGGGTCTTGAAAGCAGATTCTTTATTATTATCTTCCGGAACGACGTACCGATATACAGTAGATACTCCCGAGGGGGAGGGACTGGTTTCTACTTTACCTTCCGTTACTGAATTAGTAGAACTTTTTTCCAAGTCGGCAAAAGCTGTTTGCCGGGTAACGGATATGCATGGTAATATCAAGGTAGATAGAATGCCCTTGGAAGGTGATCGTATGGAGTTAGTTTCTCCACAGGGAAAAGTCACCCGACGGTGGATGATTGGAATAAGAAATGCTGCCCTTCCGGCACAATTGTTGTTACATCGCGAACAGGCTACAATAAACGCGCCGGGTAACATTGTTCTTGATTTCCGGGCCGGACAGCGAAGTCCGATGGTGAAGGTAGAAATCCGTGTCCCGGCAGGTATCGTCGTGACACTTGATAATACAACCGTGAACGTGATAGGACGTGGGGAGGTATTATTGCGCGATCTGCCTAAACAATCGATAGGGCGTACCGGCACTCACTACTCATATAATAAAGTGGGGAATGTAACCTTGCGGGATGAAGGTGAGCGGGGAACGGTGATTGTATTTAGTGGTCTTGATTTTCGACCTTCAAATGGTCCGGATCTGCGGATCTGCTTTCGTGGAGTAGCTCCGGTGCGTAAAGGAACAAATCGCTTTGAAGCTATCTATACAACTTCAAAGCCGGAAGTATTGCAGAGTCCTGTTGCTGTGGCAGATTTGGAAGGCATAACCACTGTTGCTGATCTTGTACGTACTCCGTTGCGTGATTTTACGTATCGTCCCGGACAGGAATATACGTATGCCTCTTTTTCCTGGACTCCCCCTCACAACGCTTCTTCCGTAGAACTGCTTCAATCAGCAGACGGTGGGAATACATGGACAAGAGCCCGGGCGGAAGTAACTCCTGATAGTCGGGAAACAGCTGCGAACGGATTGGAACCGAATCGCCTGTATGCTTTCAAACTTCGTGTCACAGGAGGGCAGAATAAAGGAGAATCCAACACTGTATGGTTCTATACCGGACGAAAAGATATCAGAGATTATCGTGTAAAAGGAGATGGAGTAGCCGATGATACGGAAGCCATCAATGAGGCTATTATCAATATGAGCCGTTTGGGAGGTGGTATCCTTCGATTCACCCAAGGAACCTATAATGTACGTACTATTCATTTGCAAAGTAATGTGTGGTTGCATCTGGATAGTGATGCTACGATACAGGCATTGCCCGGTGCCGATGCTCCCGAGGCAACCTGGTTTAGTGATCGTGCTTATCGTTCAGGGCTCTCGCCCACAGACCCGCGTCCTTATGCCGACCCGGAAAATTATCTTACGAAGCAAGATGTAGGACATACTTTCTTTCGCAATTGCATGTTCTTTGGAGAACGAATTGACAATGTAAAAGTTGTAGGTACGGGGCGTATTACCGGTAATGGTAATATTGTGACTTCGGATAAAGTGATGAATAATTCTCCGGAGAAACGTAGTGATAAAATGTTTTCTTTAAAACTTTGTACGAATGTAGAGATTGGCGGATGGGATGTAAAGAAAGATATGTGGTATGATCCGGAAAAAGACATACCTTATTATATAGAAGGAGATAACAGGTTATATAGTGACAGTACAATGCTGCACATTGATCAGGGAGGGCATTTTGTATTGTTGGCTACAGGTACGGATGGTATTCATGTACATGATACTTACTTTGCAAAGCATAGCACAAAGAATGCCCGCGATATTTATGATTTTATGGCATGCAATGATGTGACGGTAACAAATATCTATTCTAAGGTAAGTTCGGATGATATTGTAAAACCCGGTTCGGATTGTTCATTGGGCTTTACTCGTCCGGCACGCCATTACATGGTGAGAAATATTGTGGGAGATACTAACTGTAATCTCTTTCAGATAGGATCAGAAACGGCAGATGATATTCAGGATCTGTATGTGGATAATATCTATGTGTTGGGTGCTAATAAGGCGGGTTTTTCTATTTCTACCAATGATGGTGGTCATGTGAAGAATGTTTATCTGAATAGCGGTAAAACAGGTCCTATACATTCCCGTTCGGTAATGCGTCGTACGAGAGCTCCCTTCTTTATCTCTATTTCCAATCGTGGGCGTATATTGGGAGCCGATGTTGCTCCGTTTACTTTCACTGAAAACGGAGTGGTACGTAAGGAACTGCTTGTAACTAATTCTAACATTGGGCAGGTAGAGAATATTATTATCTGTGGGGTGGATATTGAAGAGGTCTATGGTGGTAGTTCATTTCGTGGCGACCGTTGGAAAGCTTATGACGGTTCACAAAGTAAAGCGACTCCTATTATTGCAGGATTTAAACTGCCTGATTCGGATGTTGTGGAAGGTGGGTTGACATTCCGTCTGCCGGATGGGAACCATACGGGGTACATCAATAATGTGCAATTCCATGATGTGAGTTTGAAAGTAAAGGGAGGACATCCGTCGGAAGATGCAAAAGCATATCCACCGGAGATAGGAGTAGGCCGCTATAATGTAGGAGACCTGAAGATACAGCCGGCGTTCGGATTTTGGGCACGCCATGTCAAGGGCTTCTTATTGAAGAATTGTCGTATTGCTGCCGAACAACCGGATGGACGCTATGCTGTAGTGATGGATGATGTGATAGGAGGTGAGGTAGAAAGTTTGCAGGTGGATAAAGGAATATCAGATAAAGAAGAAGTGAAATTGATAGACTGCGAAGATATAAGACAATGATTTTCTTCTCATCAGAGCGGACTCTTCCTAACAGTATATGTAACGGGGTATAACAATATATGTAATGGAACATAACAATATATGTAACGAAGCACTAAGTATTATTACTTAAGTAATACTTCAAATTTAATTCATACTATGATAGCGTTTTATTAAAACGTAAATGATCGCAGATTATCGCAAATGAGATAGCTTGCTGTACTTGAGAGACGATATTCTTTGCGTGAATTTGTGATAATCTGCTGCGTTTCAATGATACGATCATTTAATTAGGATACAGTACTTATTATAATTAATAGTCAAAGAAAATGATAAAGAAGATATATCTCTATTTCAGGCAGAAAGTTGAGAGTTGTAGCAGAGCCAGGTGGTATCATATTTTCCTCTTTTGGGGGTTGGGTATCTCTTCTACAGTTTGGTTTCTGGTTCGTGTGGTTCCTAAGCCTTCGCGGGCTACCTATCCTTGTATGCAGGCAGCTGCTCCTATGATGTCTGCTTTCGTCGTCTATCTGTTGTCTTTTACAGGTGCATGGTTCAGTTACCGGAAGATGAAACAGGCATTGCGTGCACGTCATTACCTTTATACAACGTTGTTTTTCTTTTTATTGATATTCTTCGGAGGTATGATGGCGATAGAGAACAGTGGAGAAATGCTGGCACAAATCGTTCTTCCTGTTAGTGAACCGAAGATGGCATGGGGAAAGAATAACCCTGTGGGTACGGCAAAAGGAATTTATCCCGGTCGTGTTGTCTGGTCACATGCTCCCGGAGCTGCAACATGGGAGAAAGGTACTGGTTTCTGGTATGAAGATCATTACACCAATCAGTCGGATGCAGATTGGTTAGTGGTGCAGTCTCTTCTTTCTTTGACGGGTGAGAAAAGTGAGAAGAAAGCATGGAATGCTCTGTTTGCCTACTTTAATCGCGAACATGGCAAAGGTGGTAAGGGATATCGGAAAGGGGAAAAGATTGCAATTAAGATCAATCAGAACAATACGTTTTCACATGATGACTCCGAAGAACTGAACGCTTCTCCGCATCTTGTGCTTTCCTTGTTGCGTAGCCTGATATACGAGGGAGGGATCCCTCAACAACAGATCACGGTGTTTGATGCGAGTCGCTTTATCACTCATACTTTATTTGAAAAATGTCATACAGAGTTTCCTGATGTAACTTATCTGGATAATGAAGGGGGGAACGGACGGATGAAATCAACCTATATCTCCGATGCCATTCCCTACTCGGTTGATAACGGAAAGCTGGCTCGCGGTCTGGCTTGTTGCGCTGTTGAGGCTGATTATCTTATCAATATGGCTTTGTTGAAAGGACATGGAGGTCAAGGTGTTACGCTTTGTGCAAAAAATTGGTATGGTGTCACTGATATTGATCGCAATTTTCGTAAGAATCAGCATAATAACTTTAATCAGGATCGTGGCGGACGTCCGCGATATATGACGTTTACTGATTATATTGCTCACAAAGATTTAGGGCAAAAGACCATGCTTTTTCTTATTGACGGGCTTTATGGATCAGAAAAGGTGAATGGGGCCCCTTCCGGAAAATGGAAGATGGAGCCTTTTGGAGGCAATTGGCCCTGTTCTTTATTTGCTTCGCAAGATCCTGTAGCAATTGATGCTGTAGGTATTGATTTTCTTAGTACGGAGTTTCCACGGATGGCAGATGTGAATTACTGTGATATGTATCTTGTGGAAGCAGCATTGGCAAATAATCCGCTATCCGGCACTTTTTATGATCCCGAACAGGACGGAACAGGTGTACATAGTCTCGGTGTATTGGAACATTGGAATAATCCTACAGATAAACAGTATAGTCGTAATTTAGGACGAAAGAGCGGAATTGAACTGGTATATAAGAAGAAATAAGTGTTTTTATTGATGTATGAGACGATTTCTATAGTATTTGAATGAATACTTAAAATCGTCTCTTTTTTATATGACTACTTTTGTGACGTAACAAAGTGAGAATTTAATGTATCTGATAATATGAAAAAGATAAAGAACTGGTTTTTCAAAACCTGTCCCCGAAGCGGACGAATTGTTGGTATTAATAAAAAGAATGTGGTTCTTAAAATTTGCTTCCCATTGATGGGGGTGACGGCACTAATCTGGTTTCTCATTCGAGTAGTACCTAAACCTTCACGTATTGCTTATCCCTGTCAGCAAGTGGCAGCACCACTGGCTTTTTCTTTTCTGGCTTTTTTCAGTAGTACATTAGTAGGGTGGGGTGCCTGGAAAAAATTTCTTGAACTCCGAAGTTCACGAAATTTCTATAAGGGGCTTGCCGTACTTTTTGCAGGTGCTTTACTTTCGGGCACATTTTATATAATGTCGGTAGATAATTCTTTGTTCGGACAGGCGGTTGGCAAGCAGATAGACAATGGTTCGGATATGGGGACTTTTACTCCGACAGATAAGCCCAATGCACCAATAGGAGTGGCACGAGGCATTCATCCGGGACGTGTGGCTTGGGCGCATGATCCGCAGGCTGCGGTTTGGGATGGCAAACACGGACTATATTCGGATGCGGATAATAATAGTCAGACCCGTGTGTGTGACATGATGGAGGGAGTCATCATCTCTTTGACCCACCAAAAAACAATAGACCGTGCCTGGGATGAACTGTTCCGTACCTTTAATAAGAAAAAAGGTAAGGGAGCTACAGGATATAAAGAAGGAGAAAAAATAGCTATAAAAGTAAATCTGAATGATAATGGCGGAAGTAATATAATAGATGCTACTCCACAGTCTGTCTATGCACTTCTGCATCAGTTGGTCGATATAATGAATGTACCTCAGCACTGTATTACAGTATATGATGCACAGCGTCGTGGTATCTCTGCCATTTATACTTACCTGCAACCGGTTTATCCCGATGTAGTCTATCAGAATTGGGGAGGTTTCGTACCCGATGTCATTCGCTATTCAAGTGAAATAACCGATCCGGGTGCAATGAGCCTGGCACGTGCTGCCTATGAGGCGGATTATATGATTAATATGGCATTGATGAAGCGTCATTCCCGTCCTACCGACAATTGGAAGGACAGTGCAGGGCAGACGGGAATAACAGCTACCGGCAAAAATCATTTTGGTTCCATTGGCAATGTTTCTCCTTTACATCTGTCTATCCGTGACTGGTCTAAGTTTCGGGGAATGGGAACATATAACAGTATTGTCGATTTGATGGCACATGAACGTTTGGGGGGAAATACACTTGTATACATCGTAGATGCTATGTACGTGAATCCTATTCATAACGGACGTGCTGTTCGTTTCAAACGTGCTCCTTTTAACGATGGATGGACATCAAGCTTTCTGGCTTCTAATGACCAGGTAGCTATAGAGTCGGTAGTACTGGATTTTATACGTTCGGAAATGCCTGTTGTAGCCAATGCGGATAACTTTATGCATGAAGCGGCAAATATAGGCAATCCTCCTTCAGGAATCAGGTATGAAGGCCGGGCACAGAAGAGTTTGGGTGTACATGAACATTGGAATAACCCGGATGATCGTATGTACTCACGTAATCTGAAAACAGGCAAGGGGATTGAGCTTTATCGTGTCCCTCTGGATGCAGAGCGTCCCGCTATTGAATATTTTTATTCCGACCGTATTTCTAAAATAGAAGATCAATCTGTTACTCTGTATTGGAAAACATCAAATGGGGAAGAAGTATTGCTAAATGGAGAGGCAGTAGCTGCCAATGATTCTTGCGTGGTGAAACCGGAGACGTCATTAATGTATGAACTGGCAGTGAAGAAAGGCGGTACAGTACAGGCGGTACAGAAACTGGTTGTCAGGAGTTTTACAGATGTGCGTTGTTATGATGTGAAAGAAGCACAAACCGAGGGTTCTGCCATTGTTGAGGCTGAAGGCTTTGCAGAGTTTCGTGGTGAAAAAGGGAGTTCAAAAGGAGCGTTGACATGGCAGATTGACGTACCTGCAACGGGAGAATATTATTTGCTGTTTTCTTATTCGGGCGGTAGTCCGGTACCTTCCTACCTGTATCTTAACAATCAGCTGGTAAGTGAGAATATCGGTTATTTAGCTACGTCGGGTAGTGAAAAAGGAGAGTTTGCTTTTCCGGTGACATTGACTGCCGGAAAGAATTCTATGAAGTTAGAACATCTGGGAAAGCGTAGCAACCGTATTTATTCGGTAACGGTAGCAAGGGAGAAGAAGCCAACAATCCCATAAACCAAAGAACTTGTAAACTAAAAACTCATAAACTAAAAATTCACAACTTATGACGACAAAAAGACTCTGTATTTTTCTATTCACGATGCTGTTCCTGATTACGGGTGCATCTGCAGAAACTTTTAATGTGAAGAAATACGGTGCCCGTGGTAACGGTAAGAAGCTGGATTCTCCTGCTATTCAAAAGGCAATCGATGCCTGCCATAAGGCTGGAGGTGGCACGGTACTTGTTCCGGCTGGTACCTATCTTTCGGCTACGATTGTACTGAAAGATAATGTGACCCTGCATTTGGAAAAGGATGCTTTGATTTTGGGTACTACGGATTATAAAGCCTATGACAATCTCGATCCTTTTACAGAAGGCTTGGGCATTGATGTCGGCTGGGCATTGTTGGTGGCTGTTGATGCAAAGAATGTCACTCTTGAAGGAGAAGGCAGTATCGACGGTCAGGGCTCTGCATTAAAAGAAAGACACATCAAAGTGGATACACGTCCCGAAGGTAAGCGTTGGGGACTTCGCCCCTTTTTGCTTCGCCTGGTACGTTGCGAAGGAGTAACTGTACGTGATGTTACTTTGAAGTATGCCGGTGCCTGGACTTCCCATTACTTTCAGTGCCGCAATGTGAAGATAGACAATGTGACGATTCGCAGTTTCGGGGTTGCACACAATGATGGAATTAATATCGACGGTTGTCAGCATGTGCGTATCAGTAATTGTGATATTATCAGTGGCGATGATGCACTTTGCTTTAAGACAACTTCCAGTAAAATGGGATGTGATGATATCGTTGTAGAGAATATGAAGCTCAAAAGTAATCAGGCTGGTATTAAGATGGGAACGGAGTCCATGGCCGGTTTCGAGAATATTCGTATCAGTAATTGTCACATTTATGATACTAAGAATGGGGGTATCAAGCTTTTCTCGGTAGACGGAGCTCACCTGCGCAATGTCGAAATCTCAGACATTACTATGGAAGAAGTACGTACTCCGATGCTTTTCCGTCTCGGTGCCCGTTTGAGTGTATTTCGTAAAGGACAGGATACACAACAACCGGTGGGGGTATTTGAAAATGTCACGATCCGGAATGTAAAGGCTGTAGCTGCTGATAAGGCACAACTCACTCCTCCCTCCGGTATTCTCATTACCGGTATTCCGGGGCATTACATCACTAATCTGACACTCGAAAATATACAGATTCGTCTGCTCGGTACGGGAACTTCCGAAGATGCTCTCTCTAAAGTGCCGGAGGCAATAGACCAGTATCCGGAAGTAAAAACCTTTGGCCCGAAGATTCCGGCTTATGGTGTTTGGGCACGTCACGTACGCGGATTGAAGTTAAAGAACGTAACCTTTGAACTAAAGAATCCCGATGCACGTCCTGAGATCATTTGTGAGGACGGTGATATGGAAATATACAAATAAAGACAAAATACCATGAAAGCAATTTTTTATTCGCTGATTCTCTTTTGTTGTCTGGGATGCCGGGCTGAGAAAGAGTGGACGTTGGCGTCACCCGATGGTGCAGTACGGTTTGTTGCAACACAGATACCGGAAGGTGAGGGGACAACTATACTTCAATATTCCGTTTATTGTGGCGACTCATTGGTGATCAATCCGTCCCGTCTCGGACTGGTGATGGATGGGATAGAATATGGGAAAGATGCGCGCCCCGTTGGAAAAGCAGTAGTAAAAACAATAAATGAACCTTATGAGCTGAAGGCAGGTAAACAACTTAGGACTGTGAATGCCTGTCGGGAGATGACGATTCCTTTTGAGGGTTTTCAGCTGATTGTACGGGCATACGATGATGGTATCGCTTTCCGTTATGCTTTTACACAAGAGGATGACGGGAAGCAACATACCATAACAGATGAGTTAACAGAATTTTCAGTACCTGCCAACGGTAAAGCATGGATTCATCCGTATGACTGGAATGAGCGTCACAAACCAAGTTACGAGCAGTATTCAAAGAACGGAATTGCTATCAATACCGAAGCTTCCCATGGGCGTGGCTGGGCTTTTCCGATGCTTTTTAATACCAATGACTGCTGGATGGTGATTACTGAGGCTTATCTGGACGGTTCTTATCCGGCTACACATATTGATAACTCGGGAAAAAACAAAGCTTATAAAATACGTTTTCCTGAGATAGAAGAACCTGTTGTTCCGGATGCGGTAGACCCTGTTTCCACCTTTCCCTGGTATACACCCTGGCGTGCTATTATCGTGGGTAAGGAACTGAATACGGTTTTCCGTACACAGATGGTTTCTCATCTGAATCCGCCGTCAGTGATAGGAGATGATTCCTGGGTACTGCCGGGACGTGCTTCCTGGAGTTGGTGGTATGCCGGTGGAACCACTCGTGATTATAAAACACAGATAAAGTATGTGGACTTTAACCATTCGATGGGATGGGAGTATGTATTGATTGATGCCGGATGGCAACGAATGGGCAATGGAGGTACGATGGAAGATGTGGTGAAGTATGCCGGAGAAAAAGGAGTCGGTGTCTGGTTGTGGTATCATTCCGGTGCGGGAAGAGAGATGGATAGTATTCCAACGCATCGTCTGATGTCCGATCCTGTATTGCGTCGGGCGGAAATGGAACGTATCAGCAGGCTGGGAGTAAGAGGTATCAAGGTAGACTTCTTCGATACGGATAAACAGCGTATCATACAGCTTTATCCGGCTATACTAAAAGATGCGGCTGAGTTTTATTTGCTTGTTGATTTACATGGAGCAACTTTGCCTCGCGGCTTTGAACGGACCTATCCTAACCTGATGACTACCGAAGCAATACGCGGAGCTGAGACATTAGGACGCCAGGAGCGTTGTGACCGGGCGGCAGAACATAATGCTACAGTACCTTTTACGCGGAATGTAGTGGGGTCAATGGATTATACACCTGTTACTTTTTCAAATAAGATACGGCAGGGAGTACCGGCTATTCGTCAAACAACGGTAGCACATCAGTTAGCACTCGCAGTGGTTTTTGAATCCGGTTTTCAGTGTTATGCAGATAGAATAGAGGCGTATGAAGAATTGCCACGCATGCCCAAACTTTTCTTAAAAGATGTGCCTGCTGTTTGGGATGAAAGTCAGTTGTTGGCTGGTTATCCGTCAGATTTTGCAGTGGTAGCACGCCGTAAAGGAAAAGTCTGGTATGTGGGTGGTATCAACGGGAAGAATGAAGAGCGCGAGTTGGAATTCTCTTTACCGGAGGCTTGTAAGGAGTTGTCTTCTACCTGGATTACTGATGGAGAAGATAAGGATTCTTTCGGAAACGAAGTGATCTCTGTGATAGATGGAAAAGTAAAAGTGAAGTTATTGGCAAACGGTGGGTTTGCGGGAACGATTAGATAATAGTTGACAGTTGATAATTGACAGTTGGCAGTTGGCTGCGCTGTCACGCTGCATAGTAACTGTCCACTGTCAATTGAATTAAATAATTATAAAAATGAAAAGATACATTGTAACCCTTATCCTGTCCATATGGACAGTCGCGCAGCTTGCTGCACAAATAAGCTGGGAGCAGGTGGCGCCCGGTGTTTGGAAAGGAGTTGTAGGAACTCCCGAAAGTTATTCATTATTGCAAGTGGCAGGTACCACTCCGAAAATGGAAGGTTTCAGCCGTTTACCGGAGGTGACGTTACCTGCTTTTGCCTCTGAAATAAAAGGCAATATTCAAGATGGGCAGACAGCTTTGCGTATTCCCTTACAGAGAAAAGAGCAACTGTATGGTTTCGGGCTTAACTTCCAAACTGTACATCAACGTGGTAAAATCTTGAATTTACATGTAGACCATTACGGTGGTAAGGACAACGGACGTACGCATGCTCCGGTTCCTTTTTATATCTCCAGCCAGGGTTACGGTATATTTATTAATTCGGCACGTTATATTACCGTATATGCTGGGAGTGGAGCTTTGAAAGATAGCCCTAATGCTCCGGTAGCGAAAGATCGTAATACGGATAAATCCTGGTCGTCACGCCCTTATTCGGATGCGGTTTCTATTCTTGTACCTGCACCGGGGACAGAGATATATCTTTTTGCCGGTCCTACTCCAATGGATGTAGTACGTCGTTACAACCTTTTCTGTGGTGGTGGTACGTTACCTCCACGTTGGGGACTCGGTTTTACGCAACGTACACAAAAACTATACACTGCCGAGCAGGTAAAACAAGAAGCGGATGAGTTTGAACGTCAGGGATATCCGTTAGACTTTATTGGTTTGGAGCCGGGATGGCAAAGCAAAGCATACCCTTGTACCTTTGAATGGGATGCTACGCGTTATCCCGATCCTTCGGGTTTTGTAAAGGACATGCTCGACAAAGGTGTACGTATCAACCTGTGGACAAACCCGTATGTGTCTCCTGATTCAAAGCTATATAAGGATATGTATCCTGTAAGTGGTTCACATACGGTGTGGTGCGGTATTGTTCCCGATTTGGCTGGTGAGAAAGCACGCTCTTTATGGAAAAATAAACTGAATAAAGAGCATGTAGGTATAGGGGTAAGTGGTTATAAAGTAGATGAAGTAGACGGATATGATTATTATCTCTGGCCGGATGTGGCTACTTTCCCATCGGGGGTATCTGCCGAGCAGATGAGGCAAACTTATGGGCTTTGGGTACAGCGTACAACAGCTGAACTCTACAAGGCACGCAATCAACGTACATTCGGTTTGGTACGTGCATCAAATGCCGGAGCATCTTCTATGCCTTATGTTATTTATAATGATTATTATAGTCATCCGGACTTCATTACAGCGTTAATCAACTCCGGATATTGTGGCGTATTGTGGACTCCTGAGGTACGCAGTTCAAAGTCTGCGGAAGATTGGTTACGCCGTTTCCAGTCGGTTGTTTTTTCTCCGATGGCAATGATTAATGCGTGGAGTAGTGGTACGAAACCCTGGACATTTCCGGAGGTTGCCGAACAAGTGAAAGAGTATGCGTTGCTTCGTATGCAGATGATGCCTTACTGGTATACGGAATTTGCGCGTTATCATTTTGATGGTATTCCTCCTTTCCGTGGTATGAGTTTGGAAGCCGGATTCAATCCGGATGCGGCGGTAACAACAGAACTGAAAGAGAAGAGTTTGGAAGATAATCCCTATCTGGAAGCTGTGACTAAAGAAATAAAAGACCAATATATGGCAGGTGAATATTTACTGGTAGCTCCTATGTTTAAGGGGCAGACGGAACGTAAAGTCGTACTGCCACAGGGGGATTGGTATGATTTTTATACCGGTGCATATGTTGGTAATGGAGAGACAATAACAGTAACTCCGGGACTGGATCGTATTCCTGTATATGTGAAAGACGGAGCTATCATTCCGATGATGGAGCCGATGCTTCATGCACCGAAACCGGGAGTAAAAGTGAACCTGGAAATTCGTCATTATGGGAAAGCAAATGGTTCTTATCGTCTGTATGATGATGATGGTGAAACATTTGATTATGAAAAGGGGGCGTTCGCATGGAGAGATATTAGTGTAGTACGTCAAAAGAACGGTAAAATGAAGGGCACTATCTCGAAGGCTGAAAAGGGAAAACCTGATTCGGTAGGGAAGGTGACTTGGCGATTTATGACAATTGACAATTGATAGTTGACAATTGACAGTTGCTATGCAGATGATAGCGTAGCATATCCCCCTCTGAGAGGGGGAGCCGAAGAGCGTCGGAGGTGCATCGACACAGCGCAGCTTATTTTCAATTTTCAACTAAATAAACTTTCGACTAAAATGAAGAAATACATCTATCTCTTTTTCTTTTTGTCTGTATGTCCTCTGTTAGCCCGGGCAGCAGATGACAATCCTATAGCAAAACAATTATTTAATGTTACCTCCGGTGATCTGAAATTATCTTTTATGGTTGGTACTGACGGCCGCCTTTATCAGCTTGCTTTTGGTGATGTATCTAAAGAGGTAACAGTTCCCGTTAAAATGCCTTCGCGTGAGTGGGAGTTTCTTCCACCTTACGGTAATGGTGTACTGACTGAACCTGCTTTGCAGGCTACTCATGTAGACGGTAATACCTCTACGGAATTGCTCTATACGAATCATAAGACGGAACAATTGGGTGACGGCATTACGCAAACCGTTATTTCTCTGAAAGATCCTGCTTATCCTTTCTCTGTAGATATTTACATCAAGTGTTATGAATCTACCAGTATGATGGAGATATGGAACACAATCACACACAATGAAAAAGGCAAGGTGATACTTTATCGCTATGCTTCTGCATCTCCTGTACTGAAAGCAAAGAATTACCGGCTTACTCAATTTATAGGTAATTATAAACGTGAAGCGACTCTTGCCGAGGAAGAGCTTACTACGGGTATTAAAGTTCTTGATTCCAAGCTTGGCATACGTGCCAATCAGATGCGTATCCCTTCTTTCCTTCTTTCTCTTAATGGTGAAGCAGATGAGAATAAGGGCGAAGTGCTTGCCGGTTCTCTGAAATGGGCGGGTAGTTTTCAGCTTGCCTTTGAGGTTGACTGGAATAATAATCTTCGCGTGTTGACAGGTATCAATCCGGTCGGTTCGCAGTATCATCTGGAACGTGGTGATACTTTCATTACACCTGCTATTCTTTATGCTTACAGTAAACAGGGGAAAGGTGAAATTAGTCGTAAATTCCATCGTTGGGCACGTGCTTACGGTATCCGTGATGCGGAAAAAGACCGTCCTGTATTACTCAATAACTGGGAAGCAACTCACTGTACATTTGATGAAGAACGTCTGAAAGGACTTTTTGATGGTGCACGCCAAATCGGTGCCGAACTCTTCTTATTGGATGATGGTTGGTTTGGTAACGGATCCTATTCTCGTGATGATGATAAACACGGTCTGGGCGATTGGGAAGTATCCACAAAAAAACTTCCACGTGGACTCTCTTATATAGCCAAAGAAGCTTTGAAACGTAAAGTTGGTTTTGGTATCTGGCTGGAGCCGGAGATGGTAAACCCGCAGAGTGAACTCTATAATAAACATCCTGAATGGATTATTACCCAGCAGAAGCGTGAACCGATTTTGGGGCGCCATCAGGAGATACTCGACCTGACACGTCCTGAAGTGCAACAGTATGAATGGGAGGTGATAGATAAAACATTACGTCCCAATCCGGATATTTCGTATGTGAAGTGGGATTGCAACCGCTATGTGACGCAACCGGGTTCTACCTATTTGCAGCCGGACAAACAAAGTCATCTGTTGATAGATTATAACTGGGCACTTTACCGGTTGATGGATCGCTTTGCAAAAGGTTTTCCGGATGTGATGGCAATGCTTTGTGCCGGAGGTTCGGGGCGTGTGGATTATGGTTCAATGCAGTACTTTCATAGTTTCTGGCCGAGTGATAATACTGATCCGTTGGGGCGTATCAAGATTCAGTGGGGCTTTTCTCATTTCTTCCCGGCAAGTACTATCTCTGCACATGTGACGCGTATGGGTAAACGTCATCTGAAGATGGCGATTGACGTGGCATTAAGTGGCTCTTTCGGTATCGATTTAGCACTGGATAAAGCTACTTCCGAAGAGCGTGAACAACTGGCTGCTGCTGTGAAACTTTATAAAGAAAGTATCCGTCCGTTGGTGATGCAGGGTGATTTGTACCGTTTGGTTTCTCCGTATGAACAGCCGGTAGCATCATTGAGCTATGTCTCCGAAGATAAAGAACGTGCGGTTGTTTATATTTATCAGACGGAAGATGGTAACGTTCCTGTCATTCTATTAAATGGATTGGATGCCAATAAACGTTATCGTATTACAGAAGTGAACCTTCCGAAGGGGCAGGACCTTCCCGGTCGGGGAAGTACCTTTCGGATGGCACCTTCCCGTTTTGCCGCCCATGGTAAACTCTTCACCGGAGCAGAGTTGATGACAACCGGTATCGCAAATCCGCTCAGTAATCAGTTTGAGAGTGCAGTGATTCTGTTGACAGTTGACAATTGACAGTGGACAGTTGACAATTGATAATGGACAGTGGGGCTGCGGGCTATATCTTCCCCGGAAAGAGGGGGGGCAAAAGGGCGGGGGAGGTACGTCGGCACAAAGCAGTTTGATTGTTACATTATTTATCTTCGATGGAATGCAATTCTTACAAATTTATTTGCGTAATTTGTACAATTGATGTTCTGTTTACATCTTGTAAACTGGTAAAGTGGAGACTGGCAGATTGCCTGTTAAATGATATTTATAACCCATTAAATAATAATTATGATGAACAAAAAACTAATTTCTCTCTCTTTTTTCTTTGTCCTTGTCGGATTAACCCTTTCGGCACAGAATAAAGACCGTTGGGATATCACTCCCGAAGGTTCTATTCGTTGGCAGATTAAAGAAGACATTCCCCATTATGATCATCTTGAAATGAGTGGACAGCGTCTTTCCGTTGTTCTTCGTTACGGAGTAGATGCCGACCGGGCTTTTCACCTCAATCGTAGCCTTGTCTTCCCTATGCTTCGTATGCAACCCAATAAAACACAAAACAATCTCAGGCAGCGTTTTGAAGTCAATATTCCGGCTATGGTTACTATTGGCGACCAGACTTTGTTAAATGAACGTGTCAGTGATATTACTTTCAACGGCATTATGACCGTTCATAGTTCTTTTGGTTATATCCGTAACCGGAAAGAAGTAGAGAATGCCATTCAACTGACCCGGACTCTGTACCCTTCACCCAATAATGACTATTATTGTGAGGAGTATTCTTTTACCAATTCCGGAGAGTATCCTGTTACAATGCGTGTTCCTGAGTGGAAGGTGACGTATAATACTCCCGAGGAGGCGGGAGTTTATGGTGCTTATACCATTGAAGCTTCTCTTTCAAAGAACGGAACTTTCACAGTAGAGCCAGGTGGTAAACTCGAATTTTATGCCATCTTCTCCGGTCGTAAAACAGGTGATGCAGCATTGGCCCGTATTAATATTGAATCGGAACGTGCCGGACGTCAGGCACTGATCAATCAATGGTGGAGCAATTTGATCCTTGACACTCCCGACCCAGTTTTGAATCGTATGTTCGCTTTTGCCAAGCTGCGTGGGGCCGAAAGTATCTATCGTACAAAAGGTGGTTTGATGCATGGTCCTGGCGGTGAAGCATACTATGCAGCCATTTGGGCCAATGATCAGGCAGAATATATCAACCCTTTCTTTCCTTATCTGGGATATGAAATAGGAAATGAGTCTGCTTTGAACTCTTTCCGGCATTTTGCCCGATTTATGAATGATGAATATCGTCCTATTCCCAGTTCTATTATTTCCGAAGGAGTAGGAACCTGGCATGGAGCCAAAGACCGGGGAGATGGGGCTATGATTGCTTACGGTGCTGCGCGGTATGCGCTTGCCCGTGGTAATAAAGAAGAAGCCCGGGAGTTATGGCCTCTGATCGAATGGTGTCTGGAATACTGTCATCGTAAGTTGACACCTGCCGGTGTAGTAGCTTCTAATTCTGATGAACTTGAAAATCGCTTTCCTGCGGGAGATGCTAATCTTTGTACTTCTTCACTTTATTATGATGCATTACGTTCAGCTGCCCTTTTGGGGCGTGAATTGGGTATTTCTTCTGCACAGATCAAAACATATATCCGCCAGGCTGATGATTTGAAACAAGCTATTGAGTCGCATTTTGGTTACGAAATAGAAGGTTTCCCCAGTTATCGTTATTATGAAGGTAATAATATTCTTCGTTCCTGGATTTGCATGCCACTTACTGTGGGCATTTATACTCGTGCTAAAGGTACTATCGATGCTCTTTTTTCGCCCCGCCTCTGGACGGACGACGGACTGTTGACTCAGGCTGGTACGGAAACTTTCTGGGATCGTTCCACTCTCTATGCACTTCGTGGTACAATTGCTGCAGGAGAAGTTGGGCGTGGTATGGCATTCCTTAAGAAATATTCTCAGCGCCGTCTGTTGGGTGATCATGTTCCGTATGCTATTGAGGCTTGGCCCGAAGGTAATCAGCGTCATCTCTCTGCCGAGAGTGGTCTTTATTGCCGTATTTATACAGAAGGGCTTTTTGGTATTCGCCCCACAGGTCTGCGTAGTTTTGAAATAACTCCGAGTCTTCCGCAAGAGTGGGAATATGCCAATTTGAATCATGTGCGTGCCTTTGGTGCTGACTTTGATATACAGGTGAAACGTGCTGGTAGTAAGTTGGCGGTTACAATTGTGAATGGAAAGAAAACTATAAAGAAAACTATTAGTGAAGGACAGACAATAACTGTGAGATTATAGAATCCTGTTAGGTTACTTTTTCTTTATCCCGGTAAGATATATTTTCCTACCGGGATATTTTTGTTTTTCGATACATACTTTTAATAGAAATTGTGCAGTTTTGTCTCTTTTTTCGGAAATAGAGTTATAGCTTCTGTCTCTTTTACTATAACTATCGTCTCTTTTTATTTCTATTTTCGAATATATGGGAAAAGAGATTTTCACTGTTTATAGGTTTTTATTACATTTGCTATGTATTAATCTATCGAAACTGTAACTATGCTAAGAAAAACACTATTGTTGATATGCCTGTTGTTGTCAGGTGTGTCTTATACCCTGGCACAGGATATTCGGAATTCTTTTTATTATAGTCCGCATATAAATGAGGGGCTTTCGCAACTTTCTGTCAGGGTCATTCATCAGGACTCCAGAGGTTATATCTGGTTGGGGACTAAGAATGGATTGAATCGCTATAATGGGAAAGAGTATACTGTATACCAAGAGAATCCATCTGACTCATTGAGTCTTACTAATAGTGATATTCTCTCTTTGGCGGAAGAACCCGGTCATGCTCTTTGGATAGGAACCAGCTATGGGCTGAATCGTCTATGTCAGCATACGAATCGTATTCGTCGCTATCTGGATGATAAGGGGATATTGAGAGATGCAATCCAATCTGTTTTTGTTGACCGCTCCGGACGTGTGTGGGTGGGAAATCGCAAAGGGATCTTTCTTTATCATCGGGAGGAAGATCGTTTTTATCCGGTTGAAATTGCTGGCGACGGTGGTTCAGTCAGTGTTTCTGTTATATTTGAAGACTCATCTGGTAAGTTTTGGATAGGTACCCATGATGATGGGGTTTACGTTTGTGACCAACAGATGCAAGTTATCAGCCATTATTCACAACGGACCAATCTGGCGTTGTCTGATAATGCTGTTTCAAGTATCTATGAAGATCATCTGAAGCAGATATGGGTAGGGTGTCATCTCTATGGCTTGAATTGCGTCGACTTGCGTAATAATCGTATTACCCATTATACAAGTAAGAACAGTGGTTTGAAAAATGATTTTGTCCGTTGTCTTGTAGAGTGGGATGGCCAGTTGCTTATCGGAACATATGACGGTATTTTTGCTCTTAATCTTACTACGCGTGATATAGAGAAGGTGGCCGATTACAGTGGAGATAGACACTCACTGGGACATTTTTCGGTTTATGCCTTTTGTCTTTCCAGTGCTAAGATACTGTGGATCGGTACATATTCCGGTGGTATTACGATGCTTTCAAAGCTGATGAACCGGTTTGTACGTCATGATCCCGGATACAGGTTGAATATACCAACCGGTATCTATAGTACGGCTTGTGCTGACAAGGATGGTAGCTTGTGGCTTGCTACAGAAGGACATGGATTGTTGAACTACAATCCGGTAACTCAGTACACTGAGTTTTACTTGCTTGATCGTACGGGAACTTCTCTCCATAATTCGAATATAATAAAGACGGTATTACCAGAAGATGATTGTATCTGGTGCGGAACAGCTTTTGGCGAAATCTATCGCTTTGATCTCCGTACCCGAAAATTCTCGTTATTCTATAAATATCCTGAATCGGTAGTGATTTATTCGCTACTTCGTGATGGTAAGGGGAATCTTTGGGCGTCTACCATTCGGCGTGAATTTGCATTAACTTGCTTTACCACGGATGGAAAGGTGTTAGATACCTTTGAAGATGCACAAGGGCGGAAAGTAAGTATGTCTGGTATTCGTTGCCTTTTTGAAGAGCGTGAAGGAGTAATGTTAATCGGTACCCGTTCTACGGGAATCTATCGTTACGATATGAATACCGGTGTAGTGGATAACTATCGGAAAGATACTTTTCCCAGTAGTAAAGGATTCATACCGGGTAATTATATTTCCAGTATAGATCGTACTAAATCGGGTGATATCTGGGTTTCTACTTATGGTAGTGGCATCTTCCGTTTTGATCCGGAACGTGGCGCTGACCTTTATGTGACGAAACAGGAAGGTTTGTTGGATAATAATATCTGCAAACTTATTATGGGGAGGGATGGTAATTTGTGGATGAGTACGTCTCAGGGAGTAGCCGTATATAATCCTAAGACAGGCAAAGTACACAACTATGAAAGAGGTAATGGTGTTGATGTTCGTGAATTTACATTACACGGAGGAACATCTATGCCTGATGGAACAATTTGCTTTACGGCAAACAATGGGTTTATTACTTTCCAACCATTGAAGATGCAGGTTAACAGTTATATTCCTCCTATTGTATTGGAGCAGTTAAGTGTAAACAATCAACCTATTTCTCCGGGTGATGCTTCCGGCATACTTCCCGGTGTGTTGGATGATATGTCTGAGATACACCTTTCTTATAATGAAAATAATATATCTATTGATTATTGGGCACTGAACTTTGTATTCAATAATATGAATCGATATGCCTATCGTTTGGAAGGATATGATACAGGCTGGAATGAAGCGGGAGGACGTACTTCGGCTTATTATACCAATTTGCGGCCGGGTGAATATACGTTCCATGTGCGTGCGTCCAACAATGACGGACTATGGAATAACGAAGGCCGGTCCTTGCACATTGTTGTTCATCCGCCTATATGGGCTACATGGTATGCTTATGTATTCTATATATTACTACTCTCTTGTGTGATATATATTATTTTGTTTTATATGAATGCCCGTCGTCGTTTGCGTGAGAATCTTCGTGTAGAACAGCTTGAGAAACGTCAACAAGAAGAATTGCATCAGGCTAAGCTCCGCCTGTTTACTAATTTTTCGCATGAACTTCGTACGCCATTATTGCTTATCATCACTCCGTTTGAGGAGATGGTAAAACAAGTGGGATTACCAGGTGAATTACGTGAACGGTTGGGGATTATTTATAAGAATGCACGGAAGTTGTTATTACTCGTTAATCAGATGATGGATTTACAGAAAAATCAGACAGGTAATATGCAGTTAAGTGTCAGTAAAGGAAATGTCTGTGAGTTTATAAAGGAGATCTATTATGCTTTTAGTCAGGTAGCACAAACGAATGAGATAGATTTCCGCCTCGATTGCCAACCTAAAGAGATAGATGCCTGGTATGATAAATCTTTGTTGGAGAAACTCGTTTTCAATTTACTTTCCAATGCCTTTAAATATACTCCTGCCGGTAAAGAAATAAAGATGCTGGTGCGCAGCTATTCTTACGAAGAGTTGGATGAGCGTTACCGGGGAGAAGTTTGTTATAAAGTCGGTTGTAATGAAATGCGTTACCTTCTGTTGCGGATAGAAGACTCCGGTAAGGGAATTTCTAAAGAAGAGCGCGATAAAGTATTTATTCCTTTCTATCAGGTACCGGAATCTACGGTTGCTAATGTTCCTGGTACGGGTATTGGATTGAGCTTGGTGTATTCAATCGTGAAGTTATGCCGCGGAGGTATTTTTATTGAAGATATGGACCATCCGGGAGCTTGTTTTGTTGTTGTACTGCCCATCAGTTCTATGGCCTTTAAAGAAGAAGAGATAGACACTTCAACCAGTGAAGAAGGTATTATGGATTCTCAGTCTGATTCATTGAATATGGCCAATAGAGAAACTGAAATGTCTGAATCGATAACGGTGGCGCCTGCCGCTCCTTCTTCGTCTGCTCCCGGTGTTTCCGCACCAGAAGATTTTGCACGGCAGAAGTATAAAATATTACTGGTGGAAGATGATAAAGACGTTCGTGAATATCTTCATAAATCTCTTGAGAATGATTATGATATCATAGAAGCTTCCAATGGAGTGAGGGGATATGAGAAAGCAGTGGGTCATTTCCCGGATTTAGTACTGAGTGATATCATGATGCCTAAGCGTAACGGACTCGAATTGTGTTCAATGATAAAGAATGATGTGCGTATCGGCCATATTCCTGTGATCTTGATGACAGCGCGTTCTATGGTGATGCATATCAAAGAAGGTTTCTCCGCCGGCGCGGACGATTATATAATCAAGCCTTTCAATATGGATGTGTTACGGTTACGTATTCGTAGCTTATTGGAGAGTAGGGCACAACTGAAGAAGTTATATGGTAAGCGTTTCTCACCTGATGAAATGGGCATAGAAGTTGTTTCTGCCGATGAACGTTTCTCACAGAAACTGTTTGAGGTGATTGAAAAGAATATCTCCGATCAGAATTTAGGAGTAGAAATGCTTTGCCAGGAAATAGGTATCAGCCGGGCGAATTTGTATCGTAAATTGAAGTCTATTACTGAACTTTCACCTACCGAACTGATCCGTAACAAACGTCTTGAGATAGCTGCGAAGATGTTGAAAGAATCGGATATGAGCGTGTCAGAAGTTGCAGCATTACTTGGATTCAACAGCCATTCGTATTTCTCTAACTCTTTCAAGAGCTTTTACGGATATACTCCTACGGAGTTTATCCAGAAGAAGCAAACGGGAATTTGAAGAGAATGGAGAGTTGAAAAGAAGGAAGAAGGGAGAATGGAGAGGGGAGAAGTACTATGCAGCGGATAGCGTAGCCTATCTCCCTCTGAGAGGGGATACGCTTCGGGGCGGGGAAGAGGTATGCGCAGTCTACTGTTCACTGTTTTACATGTACATGTTTTACTGCTTTACATGTACATCTAACGCTGCTTTACATGTACATGTTTCACTGCTTTACATGTACATGTAAAACAATTCTGTATATCGGCCGTGGATATCTTTCTCCCCGACTTAGCCAATGAATGCCACCGTGTAATAGTAAGTAGGTCACTGTTAAGTTTTGCCTTCTCCCTTCTCCGCTCTCCATTCTCCCTTCTCCCTTCTTCTGTCACTATTGTCTCATTTCATTGTCACTATTGTCTCACTCTCATATATGATATGTTTCTGATAGTATCTGAAATAATAGTTATCCTATGTTTCTGTTAGATCGGCTTTCTTTGTACACAAACCAATGTAGTCCTGTTGTATGAAAAACAAGGTAATTATTCTTATATCTTTTTTATTATTAAACTTACCAGTTGTATTGTATGCTGGAAATATAGATATTAAACAATCTGTATGGAATGGGCATGTCCGATATGATTTTACGTTTGATGGAAGCCATGCTACCATTGTATGTCCCGATTCTGCAATAAATGAGAAACCATGGATATGGCGTCCTGCTTTTTTTGGTGCATTTCCGTCAGTAGATAAGGCATTGTTGAAGAAAGGTTTTCATGTGGTATTTTATGATATGACTCACCGTTATGGGAGTCCTCAGGCAGTAGAGCAGGGAAGAAAGTTCTATGATTATCTGCTTGCTGCCTGGCATTTTTCTCCCAAAGTTACTCTTGAAGGTTTTAGCCGTGGTGGATATTATGCCTTGAATTGGGCGATAGCTAATCCGGATAAAGTAGCTTGTCTCTATCTTGACAATCCGGTTTGTGATATGTTCAGTTGGCCGGGTGAGAAGAGCAAACTCTGGAATGATTTTCTTAAGGAATGGGGAATGACCTCTGTGGACAAAGACACTTTCAAAGGAAATCCTCTTGATAATTTGGCTCTTTTGGCTGCTCAGCGGGTTCCTGTTATTGCCGTTTGCGGTGATAGTGATCGTGTTGTGCCTTTCAGGGATAATATGAAGTTGATACGTGATCGCTATCAACAGTTGGGTGCTCCTGTAGAATTAATTATTAAACCGGGAGCAGATCATCATCCTCATAGTCTGGAAAATCCCGAACCTGTAGTTGATTTTATTTGCCGTAATCAACCCGGTTATCAAGAAAAACAATATTTGAATGAACGGGGTACATTGAAAAATTCCTTTATCCGTTTTGAAAAAGAACGTAAAGGACGGGTCGCTTTTCTGGGTGGTTCTATTACCGAGATGCGTGGTTGGAAAGATATGACTAAAGAGTATCTCCAGCAGCGTTTCCCTTTCACAGAGTTTGAGTTTATAGATGCCGGTATATCTTCTACAGGAACAACTCCACATTCTTATAGACTGGAGCAGGATGTACTTCGGCATGGTGATATTGATCTTCTATTTGTAGAAGCAGCTGTAAATGACCATGTCAACTACTTTTGTGCCATTGATCAGGTACGTGGTATGGAGGGGATAGTACGACATGCTTTGCTGGCAAATCCGGCCACGGATATCGTTATGCTCCACTTTATCCACACTCTTTTCTTGGAAATGTATCCCCAAGGGCGTACACCGGATGTAATTCTGAACCATGAACGCGTAGCTAATTATTATCTGATTCCTTCCGTTCATTTGGCACATGAAATATCCGACCGTATTGTTGCCGGTGAATTTGATTGGAAGCAGTTTGGCGGCATTCATCCGGCAGAACAGGGGCATAAGATTTATGCAGCTTCTTTGGCACACCTTTTAGATAAGATGTGGAGCCGTGTGTCTGCCTCTGATGTTGTGGAAGCGCATTCTGTGCCCGAACCTCCATTGGATGTTAACAGCTATTATAATGCTTCATTTGTTGATATCAGTCAGGCTAAGCTTTCTAAAGGATGGGAGCATATTGCTTCGTGGAAACCGGATAATGGAACCCATACCCGTAGGGGATTTGTTAATGTGCCGATGCTTTATTCGAACACCATAAATTCTACTTTTAGTTTTTTATTTAAGGGTAGGGCCGTAGGTCTGTTTTGCGTCTGCGGCCCTTTTGCAGGGATATTGGAGTACAGTGTGGACAATGCCCCATATAAAAAACTTGACACATATACCGAGTGGAGTAAGAACCTTTACCTTCCCTGGGCATATGTGTTGGAAGCGGAGTTAGATCCGGATCGGGAACACAAGCTGACGGTTCGTATCTCCAAAGAGAAGAATGAAAAGAGTAAGGGACACGAATGTGTCATCCGAAATATACTAATTAATCAATAAACAATAAGAACTATGAAAACATTGAAGTTATTTGTTTGCGCTACCCTGCTATTGTTATCCGCCTGTGTGGATTTTGAAGAGGAAGGCCCTGATGTATCCGGAATTGATACCGGTGCTTATCTTACTGCTGTAAAAATGACTGATACCAAAGGAAATGATGTGGTTGTCAGTACCAATATACCAGTACTTGTAACCGATGCTAATAAACAAGAACATCTTAAGGATCCCTCGAATACAGAGATTCTGGTTACAGTAAAACCGGAAGCAGATGTGACTAACTTGAAATTGGTTGGTACACTTTCCAATACTTCTTCAGCGGCAAGTATCAGTCCGAAGATGGGCATACTTACTGATTTCAGTAGTCCTCGTTCCTACACAGTTACCTCTTATAATAAAAAGAATATAGTAACATATTCAGTTCGCGTTATTAAAGGACAGTAATCATGAAACAGAATCTCTTTATCCTCCTTATTGCACTAACAGCCATATGCGGAGATACGGCAGCACAGGATTTGAAGGAGAAAGTAAGTAATTACTTTCAGTTGCATACAGCCTATCCGCAGGAGAAGTTGTATCTGCATCTTGATAAGCCTTATTACGCTGCCGGTGAGAGAATTTACTGGAAGGGGTATTTGGTAGATGCAGTATCCCATATTCCGTACACAAAGAGCAATTTTATATATGTAGAATTAATAGATCGGGATGACAAGGTTATCAGTAAATATAAGGTAAGAAGAGAGCAAGGAGGCTTTCATGGCAGTATTCTGCTTCCGGCTGATATTCCGGCGGGAGAATACTACATGAGAGCATTTACACAGTGGATGCTGAATGCCGGTGAAGATTATTTTTATTACCGCCGTTTGCGTATTGGTAATGCACTTGACAGAAGTATTCAGTCGGCTATCCGTTATGAAGATTCTTCGAGAGAGGGATATTGTACGGTTGTAATTCGTTTCACGGATGAAACGAACAAACCCTTGTCTGGTATTCAGGTGCAAAGTTGGCTTACTGTAATGCGTAAGAAGGCTGAACGTTATTCGCGTCGTACAAATGCGCAGGGGGAAATCAGTTTTGATATACCGCTTGCTGAAAAGCAGGACCGTGAACGGGCTATTGAGATTCTTTTTAAGGATGATCTTTATAATTATGATAAGACATTTTATGTACCTCTGTTAGGAGACAGAAAGAAAGAGTTTGCTCTGAGTTTCTTTCCTGAAGGAGGTGACCTGCTGGACGGAAGTCGCCAACGGGTAGCTTTTAAGGCTCAGCAAAAAGATGGGCATAGTTGTGAAATACATGGTTTCTTATTGGATGAAGCAGGAGATACGATCACACGTATCCGGACGGAGCATGACGGAATGGGTGTTTTTACGCTTCTTCCGGTTGCCGGACGGAAATATCATGTGAAAGCTTCGCAGGATAGCGTAATATATCGAGAGTTTACGCTGCCGGAGGTGAAAACCAAAGGACGTCAGTTAAGTGTGACTCACCGGAAAGGGATTATACAGTATAATATTTTGAAGGCATCGCAGGAACAAGGGAACGATACACTTTATCTGGTAGGACATACCCGCGGACATTTAACCATTTTTCTTCCTTTGACCTCTGATCGCACTTCCGGTCGTTTCCGTGAAACGGAACTGTCCGAGGGGTTGACAGAGTTACTGTTGATCAATAATAGTGGTACTGTATTGAGCCGGCGTCTTGTCTTTGTGGTTCCCGAAGATCTGGTGAATCTTGATATGAATCCATTCCCTGAACTTCCGGAACGGCGTAAGTTAGTAGAACTTCCGCTTCGTTTCACAGATCTGCAAGGAACGCCGGTTCAAGGTGTTTTCTCTGTTAGCCTGACAGATAAAAGCTTGGTTATTCCGGATACATTATCCGGTAATATTCGTTCCGATATTCTGTTGACTTCTGATCTGAAAGGATATGTGGAAAATCCCGGTTACTACTTTCTGAAGAGAGATGCACGTACGGAATACAATACCGACCTATTAATGCTTACTCATGGTTGGACTCGTTTCCATCATGATAATATAGCAGAGCTGCCTACTATTCAGATTGATTACTTTATGGAGGGAGGGCAAACCGTTACCGGAAAGGCGACTACCATGTTTGGTGGAAAGGCCAAAGGATGTCCTGTTGCACTGATGGCTCCTTCGCAGGGAATTTCTGCTACCACCTATACTGACGAGGAGGGAAACTTTGTATTTGATGGAATCGAATATCGTGATACGGTTACATTCGTAGCGCAGGCACGGAGTCAGGCCGGACTTTCTACTGTGTTTCTGCGTGTAGATTCGCTTCCTTATTTCTCACCTCATAATCCATACCCGGTTATTGCCGAAGAGGAGCGTAAATTTCAGGAATACGATAATATGGTTCGTAATGCTTATCTGAGTGAAGGAGGTATGCAGGTCGTACGTTTGAATGAGGTGACTATCACTGCTTCAAAACGTGATGCTAATGCTTTCTCCAGCGTATATGGCGGATTGGCAGATTATCGGGCTACGGGTGAAGAACTGAGACGTTTTGGTGGTTCTACCGGATACGATATATTGATGCGTGTCCCCGGTGTAAGGGTATCAGGTGATCTTATTACGCTATCCGGACAAACCCGTGCACCCTTGTTCCTGATAGACGAAATGCGTTTTGAAGGGGAGGATGCAGTAGAATCTCTTAGAGGGTTGGATGCTAATGATATTAAATCTATTGAGATTGTAAAAAGTGTTTCAGCAGGATTTCTTGGTCCTGAGGCTTCTGCCGGGGCTATTCTTATTATGTTGAATACGGGTGCTGAGGTAAAGGCAAAAGCTTCACCGGGTTTGACTGTGTTTACTACACAAGGATACAACAAAGCTGTTGAATTCTATCATCCGGTATATGAAACCCTTGAACAGATAAATAACTCAAAGTCGGATGTTCGAAGTACTATCTATTGGAATCCGGCATTAAATACAGATGCTGACGGGAAAGCGGTTATTCGTTTTTATACTCCTGATAATCTGGTAAAACCACACCTGATAATGGAGGGGGTTACAGCAGGTGGGTATCTGATGAGATTTGAAAGATAGACTTACAATAATATTGTTTCACTAAAAAATAACATTATGAAAAAGATTACATTACTAGCAAGTATTTTATTTATGGGATTTGCGTCCGTTCAGGCACAAGATGAAGAACCGTTGACAAATTTGGCTTTGAATAAAACAGCTACGGCAAGTTCCCAGTATCGGGATAATTTGGGGGCAAGCTATGCTTTTGATGGAGATGCGAGTAAAGGATCACGTTGGAGTGCAGCAAACCATACAGATACTAATCCTACAGGTGAAAATTCTTGGTTGCAGGTTGACTTAGGAGAATCTCTTGAGTTTAATAAGATAATCATAACGGAGTTTAGTAATAAAGTTAAGATATATCGTATTGAAGCGACTGATAATGTAGAAGATGAATTAAGTTGGGAACCTATAGTGGAAGAGACGGAACAAACTTTTGAAGGAGTCGCTAATAATCCCAGCAGATGGCCGGATATTACTTTTCCTACTGTAACTAAACGTTATGTACGTCTTTGGATTGTTAAATCTATTACGGCTGCAGGAGTTTTAGATGAACCAAGCATTTGTGAAATGGAAATTTACAATGATCCCAGCCTTGGTACAGGTCTTACATCTATTGATGCCGATAAACTTCTTTCGTTGAATGTAGATGGCGAACAACTTCAGATTAAAACTGCACAAGCTGTGAATTCAGTGAAAGTAATCGATTTGAGCGGACGTACCGTTATCGAGCAACCTTTCAATTCGACAATTTCTGTAGCTAATCTCTCATCAGGAGTTTATTTGGTTCAGTTAGAAACATCAGAGGGAACCCTTATTACCCGTAAGATCGTGAAAAAGTAATTTAATGGTCAGCTTACCGTCCGTATAATCGGGCTCTTTTGTCTATCGGGAGTATTTAACAGACGGTAAGTTGGCCTTTTCTTTTTTAATTTAATATCTACTATCATGAGAAAACCTTTGCTACTATCGTTGATATTCTTTGTATTATCGGTTGCAACCTATGCTCAGAGCAATGTGATCAATCTGGCGCTCAATAAACCATCCGAAGCCAGTACAATATATGACAGCCGTTTTCCGGCATCAAAAGCTTTTGACGGAGACAACACAGACAACTCCCGTTGGTCTGCAGCAAAGAATGCTACTACCGATCAATGGTTACAGGTAGATTTACAGGAAGCTACTTTGTTTGATCGTATTTTTGTGACGGAATATAAAAATGAAAAACGTATTAGTTCTTTTAAAGTACAGGTTTCTGATGATACAGTGCTATGGACGGATGTGGCTGTGATGAATAGTTCAATTCCCGACGGTGGAATTATTTCTTTTGAACCGGTAACCAGTCGTTATGTCCGTCTTTTTATTGTTTTAGCCACAAGGGAACCTACTATTAATGAAATGGGAGTTTATTATCAAAAGACTCCCTTGCCAGGCCTGGGCGTAACTATGAAATTTGAAGATATGAAAGGACCACTTACTGATGTGGAACTAACTTATTATAAAGCTTACTTGAAAGGGCTTTCACCAGCCACTAATAATATTGGAAATACGCTGGTGTATGGTCGTATCGGACTGGCTGCTGAAGGTATGGCATTTATGTATGCTGCTACAAGAGACCGGGAAATTCTTGATATTTTGATTCGCCATTGTGACTATATGTTGTATTGCCGTAATGACCAGCCTGGTGGGGATAAACGTACTATCTGGACCGGAATCGTTGAGAAATGCTGGCCTAATAAGGCGATGGGGGAACTTGACCAACCCTATTCCGGATCGGAAAACGGAGATATTTTAGGGCATATCTATTTCTGTGCATACCTTATTTTATTAAGTCCGGAATTACATGCTCTTGAAGCTCCGGTAAGTGATAAACTGACAGATTGGGGTACTACCTATCTGGACAGAGCAAAGAAGTTCATTGCCATGTGCGATGAGGGAATGGAGTTTGTTGAAAAACTTATTGCAAAGGATGGTAGAATGTACTACCCCAATACTCCTGCGTGGAGAGCTATGGGAACTTTCTATGCAGATCGCAATGGACGTGGTATTCCGGTGAATCAGCAGATGATGCTTTTAAATGGATTCCAGAAAGCTGTGGAATGTTATGAAGTGCTTGGCATTAATCCGCAGAAGAAGGAAGAATATATGAAAGTGATACAGAATTCTATTGATTGGCAACACGAAACACTGGAAACGCGAAGGATTACTGTGAATGGAGTTTCACAAGAATATTGCCGGTGGTATTACCATATGGCAGGCAACACAGTTGAAGATTACGGACATGCTGCATTCACAATGCAAACTTATTATAAACTATTGGATAGTGAATTATTTACTAACTTGGATGCAACAAAGCTTATTCGCTTTTCAAATACTTTCAAGTATGTGATGTATGATAAAACTACGCATACGGTATCTCATAAAGTAGATGGAACTACCCCCAGTTCGGAAAAGCGTCCTTCTGCTGCAAAAGCCGGTTGGGTACTTCTTTCTATTGTAGATCCCGAATTATATGATTATCTGCTCACTATGCCGGGGAATACGGTAACCGATCCGGGACTGATGGCTCACTTCCTTTATGTTAAAAGTAAAATGTTTGGTGTAAAAGGATTTGCGGCTACTCCGATAGACTTATCCAATTATGGCAAAGGTACGGGGATAGAATCGGTTAAGACTGCTTCAGAGAATATCTACGTATCTGGTCCGGTGAAGGACAGATTGTTCATAGAGACCGGATTGCCATTGAAATCCGTGAAGGTTATTGGTATGGATGGCCAGGTATTGATCAATCAATCTTTTGAGTCGGAAGTGTCGGTAGCTCATTTATCATCCGGTATTTATCTGGTACGGCTTGAGGCGATGGATGGTAGTGTTATTATTAAAAAGATTATCAAACAATAATTGAAGATAAAATAAACAGTATGAAACGATTTGCAATTTCATTTATTTTCCTTTTAGGATTGACAATTTTTGTGGTACAAGGGCAGGCGGTGAATCTTGCTTTAAATAAAACATATTCAGCAAGCTCTACTTGGAGTAATCTTTATGAAGCTAAGAATGCTTTTGACGGAAATGCTGCGTCGCGTTGGTCGGCAAAGGAAAAACTCACAACAGATCAGTGGGTACAAGTAGATTTCGGTACTTCTGTAGAATTTGACCGGGTAGTAATAAAAGAGTATGGAACTCGTGTATCCAGTTACCAGATCCGGGTTTCCGATAACGGTGAAAAGTGGCTTATTGCCGCTCAGGGAACAATTATTGAGTCGGATGAAGTGTTAGAGTTATTGGCTCCTCAAAACAAACGTTATTTGCGACTTTATATTAAGTCAGCTACCTCAGAACCCAGTATTTATGAAATAGGTGTATTTAACAAGGTGGCAGAAGTACCAAAGCCTGTTTTAGGAGAAGGTATGTACTTTGAAGATCCCAGAGGGCCACTGACTAAATCAGAGGTGGACTATTTCAAGGCATACGTTTCTAAAACGAACAAATTTCCATTACCGACTTCAAATATTAACAATCAACTGGTTTATGGTAAACAAGGGATTGGTGCAGAAGGACTTGCGTGGATGTACAAGACAACGGGTGACAAAGAAATTTTGGATGTTCTCATAAGGCATTGCGATTATATGCTCAACTGTCGCAATGATCAGCAGGGAGGCGAAAAGCGTATCCTTTGGACCGGACGTATAGAAAAGTGCTGGCCTAATAAAGATAAAAAAGAAAAAGAAGAATTGGTGAAGTATTCCGCTTCAGAAAATGGAGATGTCTTAGGACATATTTACTTCTGTGCCTATTTGATTTTACTTAGTCCGGATTTACTGGATCAGCAAGCACCGGTAAGTGATAAGAAGAATTACATTGATTTTGGTATTACCTATCGGGATCGTGCTATGAAGTATATTCAGATGTGTGATGAGGTGATGGATGAATTTTTTGTACCTCGTTTTGTCACTGATACCTATACGCTCAACTGGCCTGATTGTCCGGAATGGAATTGGTTAGGGCAAGCCATTGGATATAGATTTCCTGTCAACCAGCAAGCGATGGCTTTGAATGCTTTTCATAAAGCATTGGAATGTTATGGTGTGTTAGGTATCAATCCCGAAAAACAAGCTCTTTATAAGAAGGTGGTGCAGGTTTCTATAGATGGACAAGCTGAATCATTGAAACCGGTAAAAGTGACGGTAAACGGAGAGACTAAGAACTGTTATCTTTGGTATTACCATATGAGTGGAACTAACGTAGAAGATTTCGATCATTCGTCCTATACTATGTTGCAATATTATAAAGCTTACGAAAGTGATTTATTTGAAAATGTAACGCTTGACAAAATGCAGACATTTATTAATACGGTGAAATATATCATGTGGGACGAGGAAACTCGTACAGTATCCGATCATGTACATGGTCAAGAGACAGCACTTAAGGATAGGAGAGACAATACTCTACCGGGATGGATACAGATGTCATACTTCGATCCGGAATTTTGGGAATATAACTTGAAAATGAGAGGAAATGTGACAGAAGAAGTAGGTCGTATGGGGCATTTTCTATATATGAAGAGCCGTCTTTTTGGCTATGCAGATGATTTGGATGCTCACCCCATCAATATTACCCGTTATGGAGGATATGATCCTATGGCCATAACACAATCAACTACTATAGAAAAGGATAATATTCTTATTTCCGGTCCTGTTAAAGATGTACTGAACATCGTAGCAGAACGGGAACTTAGAACTGTACGGATTGCTGATCTTAGTGGACGCATCATGTTAAATCAACCTTATGAGGAAAATATTTCCGTGTCTCATTTACCTGCCGGTATCTATGTTGTACTGATGGAGACGATAGATGGTCAAGGTTGTGTGGTGAAGATAGTAAAAGAGTAATGATATTTTATCAATTTGTGTATTTCATGAAGTTTTGTATTTATAGAAATTTGAAGCATTAATTGATGAAATATATGATGAGATGTAGATAAACGGAAGAATCCCTATCATTGTTAGTAACCACTAAGAAAGGATACTATTTTGATTTTTCTTGTGAATAGACAGGCTGTGTTTACCATTGAACTGATTCTGTAAATGTTGAAAATAGTATGAAGAAGTTATTTTTAATTGTATGTTTGGGAATGTTGGTATTCGGTTGTTCCTCTATTTATAAATCTAATTCAAATGAAAATAATATGAATGAATTAGGACAAATGTATGAATTGCAAGTACGTAATTTTGCAGAAATACCCAAAAGCTTACTGGAAAATATAGACAGAATGGGAACGGATAGTACTTTAATACTCAATGAGTATGAAGGAAGATATTTAAATTTTATCTTTAAAGTAGATACGTTAGAATTTAATCTTGTTGGGAAAAAGGTTGGTTTTTCAAGAAGTAAAGCAGACTATTTCAGAGATACTCGTGAGCGCTTTTACTGTAACTCCACAACCGTTGGTTGTAGTGGCTTATATATTTTCGATACTACTCAGAAAACGGAAAGTGGTGGTTATGATGCTGCTATTACTTACTGGAGTAAATTTGCAATACCAATAGAAATAGTGGTTGAAAGATTGAAAGAGAAACATTAAAAGAGAAGCATTCATAAAACAGCATGAAATGATTGATGTCTCTTATATGAAAACAGATTTTGATGATAATCAGTTGGCAACAATTGAATATTTTGAATGACTGTCAATTTTAGATGTTTTCCGAAGTATTGGTGTAATTAAATTAAACAAGCAAAAATGTTCAAATGATAAGGAGCTGTTTTGTACTACTATTTTTAGTGGTTGGTGTTGCAAATAGCATATGCCAAAATAATAATAAGTTGCAAACTATTTCTCAGATTGCTTCTGATGATAGTATAGTAGTTTCAGCTATTGACGCTCTTTTTATTTATCCATTAACAAGCGATAAAAGTATTGAGAAATATAAGAAAAGGGTAGGTGTAAATCGCGGTTTTGTTTATCCTTTATTAATTTTAAATGACATAATAATAAGAGATGAGAAAAAAGTGAATTATTTTAGGAATCGGTTTGATTTTGCGAATGTGAAAGGTCTAAAACTAATTTCAAAAGCAAAAGCAGAGAAAAAAGGGATTCCCAATGTGCCGAAAGATGGAGTATTATTTGTAACTACTAGGAAAGGGTATTATTTTGATTTTTCTTGTGAATAAATAATACTTGCATGTACTGATGTTTTTTTATGAGATTTGGAATGAAACACTTTTTCTTAAAAATAAAAATATGAAATTCCTTAAGATTAGTATATTGGTATTTAGCGTTGTCGTTTTTACTTCTTGTGATTGTTTACAACATATACAAGGTGTTGTGGTTGATTCTGAAACCCGATTGCCAATAAATAAGGTAATGGTAAAAAGAGTAATGGCAAAAGAAGACAGCAGAAACAGGGCTATATATACGGATAGTCTTGGAAATTTTGAAATTACCTCAATGACAGGTGGTATATTGGGTTGTCCTAAAATCTCACTCTCTCTTGAAAAAGAGGGATATAATAAAGTGAAAAAAAATACAAGTGTTGCACAGGTAATGTCGTTATTGCTTTAGAAAGGCAAGCGGAAGGAAAAACGGAAAAACGTTAACTAATAAAACAGTATAAAACTATTTATATTATTAAAGATGAGAAAGGCATTCATATTTATTCTGTTGAGTATATATTTTCTCTCATGGAGCAATGAAGTTGCTTCGCAAGAGCTTATAAATTTGAATAGAGACTGGCGATATCAGGAGAATGATCCGGACGGAACTGATAGTACCTTGCATTATTCACGTTTGAAACCCTATTTACTGCCTTGTGCCAATGATTTTATCAAATCGGGGCAGAAACATATTCGTCCGGCAGGAAACCCGGGAGGCGAAGTGGCTTACGTGAAACCGGATTTTGACGATAGTAGCTGGAGGCAGTTGAACCTTCCGCATGATTGGGCTATTGAAGGACCTTTTAATATAGATTATGTAGGAGCTACCGGAAAATTGCCTTATTGGGGAATACGCTGGTATCGTAAATCCTTTGAGTTGAGCCCCAAAGATACCGGAAAACAAATTTATCTGGATATAGATGGGGCGATGTCTTACTCGTCTGTCTGGTGTAATGGGCAATTCGTCGGCGGATGGCCGTATGGTTATGCTTCTTACCGTCTTGATCTGACTCCTTATGTGAAAGCCGGAAAGAAAAATACACTGGCTATCCGTCTGGATAATCCGGATGATGCTTCCCGGTGGTATCCGGGATCGGGAATCTATCGGAATGTATGGTTGGTGAAAACGTCTCCTGTACATGTGGCACAATGGGGAACCTTTATCCGTAACAAAGAGATCTCTAGTGATAAAGCAGTGATGGATATGACCCTCCAACTGGAAAATAATACAGATAATAGTGTGCAGGCAAGCGTGAAGACTGATATTTATGAACAGGACGAGACAGGAAATCCTAAAGGTACTAAGGTGGCTTCCTGCTCTGCGATGAAAGTGAAAATAGAGCAACAAGCTACTACCGAGATACAGTCTGGTTTTGTTGTGCCTAATCCTAAATTGTGGGACATTGAATCTCCCGCCTGTTATGTGGCGGTGACCCGCATTGAAGTAGGCGGTCGTGAGGTGGAACGTTATCAGACTCCTTTCGGTATACGTGAGATTGAATTTACTCACGATCAGGGATTTATGCTGAATGGCCGTAAAGTGCCTATTAAAGGAGTTTGCATGCATCATGATCTCGGAGCCTTGGGGGCAGCCTTCAATGAAGTGGCAGCCGAGCGCCAGTTGCGCATAATGAAAGAGATGGGTGCCAATGCAATTCGTACTTCACATAATCCACCTGCACCTGAATTGGTAGCTCTTTGTGACCGTATGGGCTTGATGATGCAATTGGAGTTTGTGGATAGCTGGCATAAAGGAAAACGGAAAAACGATTATAATATATTGTTCGATGATTGGAATGAAGCAGATATGCGTTCGTTGGTTCGTCATTACCGGAATCATCCGTCGGTGATCATGTGGAGCATCGGTAATGAGGTGCACGATCAGGTAACCGATCTGGGTATAGAGATTGCCCGTAATCTTACTGCTTACAGTCATGATGAAGATCCTACGCGTCCTACTTCGTTGGGATGCAACAAACGGGATGCGATTTATCGTGATATTGTCAATCAGGTGGATATATTCGGACTGAATTATTTTCATAAAACGTACCCTTTGTTTAAAGAGCAGAATCCTACACGCCGTTATCATGCCAGCGAGACCTCTTCGGCTACCAGTTCCCGTGGAGAATATTTCTTTCCGGTGACGAAGAATGTGAACGACAGCCGTTCCGGTTTTCAACTCTCTTCGTATGATATGACAACTATCGGATGGGGATGCATGCCGGAAGAACAATTCAAAATGAATGAGGCATATCCGTTTATGAGTGGAGAATTTGTGTGGACAGGATTCGATTATTTAGGAGAACCTACACCTTATAACAAAGACTTGACCAATCTGCTGAATTTCTCTGATCCTGTAGAGTTGGAAGCGGCTAAAAAAGAGTTGGAAGAGTTAGGTAAAATAAAAACTCCATCCCGTAGCTCGTATTTTGGAATTGTAGATTTATGTGGATTTCCTAAAGACCGCTATTATAATTATCAGAGTTACTGGCGTAAAGAACTTCCGTTGGTTCACATCCTTCCGCATTGGAACTGGCCGGAGCGGGTAGGAGAGGTTACACCGGTTCATATTTATACTTCCGGGGATGAAGTAGAACTTTTCTTAAATGGGAAGTCGCAGGGTAAACGGAAGAAAGAGCATTCCTATGATCGTCTCACCTGGGATGACGTTCGGTATGAACCGGGAGAACTGAAAGCGATAGCTTATAAAGAGGGAAAACAGTGGGCGGAACAATTGGTAAGGACAACAGGCCAACCTGCTGCATTATCTGTCAATCCGGAGAAAAAGACTCTTCGAAATACTGGTACGGATCTGTCTTTTGTGCGTGTTGATATTGTAGATAAAGAAGGGTTGACCGTTCCCCGTACAAAGAACCTGTTGAAGTTCTCGGTCAGTGGTCCGGTGGAGATTGTAGCTACCGATAATGGCGATGCCACCAATTTTGTTCCCTTCCAGTCTCACGAACGTGAGGCATACAATGGGCTTTGCCTGGTCATTCTTCGTTCTGTATCCGGTAAGACGGGTGAGGCTGTACTGACGGTAGAATCTGAAGGACTTCCGATGAAGAAAGTCAGTCTACAGGTGGTAGCAGATAATAAATGATCTGAATATGGGAAACATAATAAAGACAATAAGATTGCTGGCAGGCATGTGCTTGCTGGCAATCAGTGTATCAGCACAGAATATTGATGTAAAGGGTACTCCGTGGGAAGGTGATGAGATTCTGAAGACACCCGCCTACCGGGTAGTTGCCGAAGATTCCATCCGGTCCATTCTATTTGAGGGGTTGTCCTATAAGGGGCATACCAAACAGGTGTTTGCTTTTTATGCTACACCCGGTATGTTGAAAGGCGATCGTTCTATAGACAAAAAACTCCCTGGCGTTGTATTGGTACATGGTGGAGGCGGAAGAGCCTTTCGTGAATGGGTGTTACTATGGGCACGTCGCGGATATGCTGCCATAGCTATTGATACCCGTGGTAATGGAGCGAATAAGGAACATATTGAGAATGGTTTTGAAGAAAACGGTAAGGACACTCCTTATTTTGATGTAACATTGCCGCTGAAAGAACAGTGGATGTATCAGGCTGTAGGAGATGTGATACTCTCTCATTCTTTATTACTTAGCTTTCCTGAAGTAGATAAGAAACGTACGGCACTTACCGGTATTAGTTGGGGAGGAGTTCTGACCAGTGTGGCTACTTCATTGGATCATCGTTTTCGTGCAGCTGTTCCTGTTTACGGTTGTGGTTTTCTTGCTGAAAGCGGACGGATGAAGCAGCAGTTGGATAAGCTTCCTGTACCGGAGCGGGAAACGTGGATAAAGCAATATGATCCTTCTGTCTATCTGTCGCGCGCTAAATGTCCGGTTCTCTTTTTGAATGGTACGAATGATGTACATTTCTATTTGCCGAGTATGGTGCAGAGTGCTGCAATGGTTTCTAAGGGACAGGCATTGATAAAGTATAAGTTAAGGCATGGGCACGGGCATGGCTGGAACAACCAGGAAATCGGTACTTTTATAGATCACTATTTGTGTAATGGCCCTGCATTGCCGAGAATAAAGTCGTGTCGGCTACGAGATAACATGCTTTCTGTGAAAGCTGTTTCACCATCACACGTCCATAAAGTAGTTCTATATTATACTACAGACACAAATGAGGAACAGGAGAAGTGTGAGTGGCATTTTGTAGATGCCGTCTCCTTAGGTAAAGAGTGGAGAGTTGAGTTACCTCAAAAGGTCGTTCGTTGTTTTGTGAACGTAACAGATAGTTTTGGAAATCAACTATCCGGGGGAATACAGGAATAAAGGATGTTGGTTTTCATTAAACTATGGTTGTTATTAGTTTTTTGTACTGTAACTTTGTAATATCTTATTTGTCATAGAGAAAAGAAATATTTCTTTATGACTAACAGGGAGTTTTGTATTAAATTTGTATTTTTATGGGATAAAAATACTCATAAATACTTTTTTTTATTGCAATACATTTTCTTTTCTTTATATTTGCGGAGATACTTTGAGAAGTATCACTTTTTAGAGTAATCAGTTTAAGTGTTTTCGGAAAGCAGCGAAAATTTCAAAAGACACATCTAAACTGAACGGGGAATCGTATGTTGTTGAACAACGATATATGCACCCTTTCAGTATATAGATGTGTCTGGGTTGTTCGCTGCACCTCCGAAAAACTTATATATTGAATTGGGTGCGTTTTTTTGTATCCAACTCTATAGTATAAATAATAAGAGTGTGAGCATATGAGGTACAGGTTTTACTTATCAGATAGACAGCGAGGTTCCGAGACTACTTCTCCTTGTCCCTGCCTAATGGAGACGGATATGGAAAAATCCGAAAATATATATGATTTTTTGAAGGTTTATTTCTGGGAAATAGAGTCTGAAAAAGATTGGAAAAAGCTTTCTCATTCAAATTTGAGATGCAGTTATTGTTTGCTGAGTAAAGCTTTAGAACTTGTGGAAAAAGATAAAGAGAAATACGGAAAAGAGACTGTTGTCAGATTGACTGTCGCAAAATCCATTGTATCAAAGAGGTATTTCAAATATAAACTGCTAAAATGGTTTTATATGTGGACAAAGAAATCATAATACCGGAACCATTACTTCTTGTTAACCTTTTTAACAGTGTATTTCAATATCTATTTTTGTGGATACAAAAGTATATACTTTGGGAGTATTAAAGTACGTACTTTTAGGGTATAAGAGTACGTATTTAACTCATACTTAAATACGTAGTTTTGTAATATAAAGTATGGATGTTGATAATTGTTTGATATACAATAATATAAAGAAACTTATTATACAAAAAGGGCACCCGTCACGGGTACCCTCTTCTCTACATTATTCACCAAATAAATAGTGTGATTGACTTATTCTATTCTAAAACTAAATTCGGATCTGATAGAGTATACGTCTCATAACTGGTTATAAACTCATCAATACAGTTGGGCTCCGGATGATAAACCGTACGAAGTTGGATCTCCATTGTATCGTCTCCTCCTTCGAGCATAATCGGATAAATCATGTTGTCGTTCTCATCACATAAGTCTGCAATGTTATATCGTAAGTCTGTCACCTTTGTGCCATCTGTTTTAGTATAGCATACTTCATAAGCTATCGCATTTTCATACCTTGTCTTTATCTTGAAGCTATACTTATCAGGTGTTTGATGATAAGTGAAATCAGTAGGACTGGTATTAATAATTGCATTCTGATAAGAATCTCCGTAGCTAATAGCTGTTACACTGTATTTGATGGAGCGGAGATCATGTTCTGCATTATTGTTATAGAAGTTGAAACTGTAACTTCCTTCATCCAAACCTGTGATAATGAAACTGCCTGGATTGTTCGGAGTTGTTTTATGTACTTCGTATTCACCGCTTTCCCTATCCATATTCCACATAGCAGTAGTTGTTGCTACCTTTGGATCTGAAAGCCAATAGAGCACTTTTACTCTTTCTTTTCCGGGATAGATCTTCACAGAATCGAAGCGGGCCAGATAGATCGTTTCACCATCCGCCAAGTATTTATCATGCAAAGAGTTCATATCTGAGCAAGCGCATAAAGCGGATACAGCAGCGATCAGTATATAATTTATCTTTTTCATTCTTTTAATCGTTTAATAGTTACTTTTTTCTTTCCTTATTTACTCGGCAGGAGTTTCAGGTTCTGGCTCCGGTTCTGGTTCCGGGGTAGATTCTTTATTCGGGTCTTGTCCCCAGAATTCTAACTCGGAAATATGTATCATCTCAGTACCTCCCCAGGTTTTGTCAATCTGGAACATGAGATAACGTACTTCGTAGGCAGAACCATATGTAAAGTCATAATCTTCACCTCCGGCACCTTTTTCGATATCTTCATCCGTACAACTCTTTTTACCTACCGGCAATCCTGATGGTTTAATTGATTCATATTCTCCCAATAGTGTCCATGGGTGTTCGCCTTCATTAACAGGATTTACACGTGCTTTGTCATCAGGTGAACCGTATACTTTGAATATTCTCGGATTACCGTGATTGTAAACCCAGTCGGCAGTACCACGCTGATAGAGTTTGAAACGGCTCAGACGGAAGGTACGTCCCATATCGAATGTGAAACATACCGGGAATGGATATCCGGCAGGTGTGTGGAAGAAATTACTACTGCTGGTACCATGCATTGTTTTACCATCCCATAATCTTTCGATGGGGTAGGTAGCGCTATACTGTCTGTATGGTATATCCGGGTCATCATTCCATTTTTTGAAATACTGTTGTGTTTCATCTTTCGGTTTGATGAATTCTTCGTAAAGGGGTACCAAAGTCACTGATTTGACATCGGTTTTATTTCCCCAACGGTCTCTGATCTGTACGTAGAAAGTATGAGGTACGGCCTCATATCCACGTATATACGCTGTACCATCTTGAGCGCTTGAGTAATAATTGCCCACATTCTGCTGTACATCCGAACCTTCCATGATATCTTCCGATACCATTATCACGATATTTCCTCTTGTCGGGTTTTCCCAGCTAACTTGCATTCCACCGAAAGTCGGTATCAGCTCCATAGAGTTTTCTACATCATAAATAGCAGATTGTGCCGGGTTCACAGTAAATTCTACCGGAGTAGAAAAATTATGGCTACGGTCTACAGCATACAATGTTACCTGACGTGGTTCAGCTTTGGCAAAACCGTCTATTTTGATCTGGGTTCCGTACATAGACGATTTTACTACCATTTTTTCACCTGTATCCAGTGTGTATTCGGCTTGCACATATAGTAAATCGCGATCATCCGGCAGTACATAACTCAATATGGCACCTCCCGATACTTGTTCCACCTGTTGCACATTGGTTATTGGTTTGGGTGGGATGCTATCCACCGGATATTGTCCGATGAATTCTTCCTGGCAGGAAAACAGAGCTCCTGCGGCGAGCAGTAATAAGAATATTTTTTTCATGATTACGTTTTGTTTTAATATTGTAAAAGATATAGGTTAATTACCAGCCCGGATTTTGTACCAAATTGGTATTAATCATCATTTCACTTTCAGCAATAGGCCATAACATATCTCTCTGAGTGAACTTCGGTGAATAGTAAATTTTTATTTTATTGAATTCTTCTACAGTTTCTCCTTCTACGTTCCAACCGCGAATCTTCTTATTGAATTGTTCGAAAATGTCAAATTTACTTTTCTTTGTACCATTGGCCCAACGACGCAGATCATAGAAATAGTGACCTTCAAATGCAAGTTCGAGGATACGTTCTTGCTGAATAATATCACGCATACCATCTTTTGTCTGGTATTTGTCTGGGTTGATGGAATGATTAGCCCATGCTTCTTCAACAGATGGAAGGAAGGCGCGCTCACGTACCAGATTGATGTATTTGTATACCTCTTCATTGGGAGCATTTAATGACTCATTTAATGCTTCAGCATAGAGCAGATAAAGGTCTGCCAGACGAATGATAGGGAAAGCATAGTTTGTCCCCTTAAACTCTGTCTTTGTATCTTCCGTAACATAGGTAGTATAAGGCGTCAACTTACGAATGAAGTAACCGGTTGTCGAATAGTATTGGTTACCATTACGTCCGGCAGGATAGTTTGTCGGATCACCGGCAAGCACCTTGACTGTTTGGGATTTAGATTCGTCTGTTCTACCGGCTCCGAACCATACCGAACCGTCGAAAGCAACATCACCATAGAAACGTGGTTCACGGTAAGTATTCAAGCGTGCTGTCGGGTAATTCTGTTCAATGTATAGCTTTTGTACAGCGTCACCACGTGTTACTTCATACCGTGATTTGTACCAACCGTTTTCATTCCATGTCTTATCTTCTTCGATAGGTACACCGTTGGACGAATAGAAATTCTCAATAAATTCCAATGTTGGATTCCAGTGTGAATTCAAACGTGCTGTACGGCAATATGCATTGAGTGCAGGCATCATGTTGAATTGATAATCTTTCGTATTCAGGTTGATTCTGTTTGACCAGATATATTCTCCCTGATTGTTGGCATGATCTGTAATAAGCTGGCTGAAAGTTAAGATTTTGCGTGTATCTTCAGAAATTTTCAGTGTACCCACGTTTGTATAATGGTAAAGTTCGTGATTTCCCATTTCGCAATATTTGATTGCTTCTTTACATGCTTGGGCTGCACGGGTCCATTTTGCCGGGTCGTAAGTAGTAGGCCACAATGAATTACCGTCTTTATCTTTGAATCCAGCATAGTTATTACTGTTTCCATTAAAGAACGGACTGGCCATGTGCACCAGAATTTTTGCTTTTAATGCAGCAGCGATAGGACGGGTGATACGACCATACTCGGTCATTGCCATTTCTATCTTATCCGGCAAATGAATTCCCGAATCTTCTTCTTCGTCAAGATCGCTACCGATACATTCGTCAAGTAGACTGATGATATATTCGATACAGTCATCCAACGGTTCTCTTGGCAGACGTACTTCTTCCGGTTGACTGGTGATAGGAAGGTTGTCACGTACTACAACGATAGGCCCATACTTCTGTACCAGCATCCAGTGGTAATATGCTTTCAGGAATTTTACTTCGAGTACCCAGCGAACCTTATCGTATTCTTCGAGATCGCGTACTTGGTCTACGTTTTCAAGGAAGATGTTGCAATGGCGTATAGCCTGATAGAAATTGTTCCATGATCCCATACTGACAGAAGTTACGCTGTTTCCGTTTAATAATAGTTTCATACCATTGGTCTGAACATTATTATAAGCGGTTATTTCGTTACCATACATATAAACGTCATTTGTTGCAAATTGGCTTGGTATGTATGAGTAGCATGTGGCCAGATATTTTTCTGCACTCACCTGATCACGGAATGCATATTCAATAGTTCCCAATTTATCGGGCATGACATCAAGAAAATTACAACTTGTAGTCAGCGCCATTGAGAGGGCCAATATAGATAAATATTTCTTTTTCATTTTGATCTGTTATTGTATGATTAGAATGAGAAGTTAACACCAATATTATTTACACGTTGGAGTGGATATTTAAATCCTTTATCCATACTTGTCATTTCAGGATCCCATGTATCAAATTTACTGAAACACAACAGGTTTGTACCACTATAATAGATACGGATACTGTTCATGTGTAGTTTCTTCAATACTTTTTTAGGAAGTGTATAACCAACTTCTACTGATTTCAGACGAAGGAAAGAACCGTCGCGCATAAACCAGGTACTGGTTTGAGAGTTATTTGAAGATATGGTAGAAGACAAACGGGGCCAGAAAGCATATACATCCTGATTGCGTTCACTCCAGTAACTGTCGGCAATGGCTTGCATTACTTGAGTTCCACTACCTGATCCCGTAAATGGATGCATTACATTATAGTCCATCCAGAATGATTCACGAGCAGAACCTTGGAAGAAACAAGAAATATCAAGACCCTTCCAACCATATGTCAAACCGAAACCATAAACAATTTCAGGGCTTTCATCAGGATATCCCAAAGGTACTTTATCAAGAGCAGTAATCTGTCCGTCACCATTGATATCTACATATTTGATATCACCACCACGGCATTCTCCGAATTGAGTCGGGCTGTTGTAAACCTCATTATCATCGATGAAGAGACGTTCGGCTACATATCCCCAAGTTTGTTTCAGCTTTTGATCGATACGTGATAACCACGGTGTTTTGCTGTAATCAGGTTCTTCGTATACTTTATATTTACCACCTGCCCAAGTCAGGTTAGCACGTGCCTGCATATAAGAACCATTTTTGAACGCATGATTATAGTCTAAAGAGACATCAATACCCTGGCTGATTGCTTCACCTAAATTTGATTTAATACTTGCCTGCAATCCCATAGAACCCGGAAGAGAAGCACGAGACATCAGGATATTATAACGGTAGTCACGATAAACATCCACTTGTAATTCGAGGTCATTGAAAAGACCGATTTCCACACCTAAATTGGTTTTACGTGAAGTTTCCCAGGTGATATCATCGTTGGCATAACGATTGATACTAACACCATTTACAGAATGCAGACCGGTATAGTCGTTTCCCCATGTATATCCGTAACTACTATTGTTCAAATTAACTTCCGAACGATAATAGAAACGGTCTTCTTTCGCACCGATCTGGTCATTTCCTACCAAACCAAAGGTTGCTTTCAGTTTCAGTTTACTAAGTACTTTTTTCAATGATTCCGGATAGAATGGTTCATTACTGATGATGTATCCTAAACCGGCTGATGGGAAGAATCCGTAGCGCTCTTTCTCAGAAAAACGTTCGGAACCGTTGTAACCGAAGTTACCTTCGAAGAAATAACGGTCGTCAAAAGCATAAGTTACACGTCCTGAGAGACCCATATTACGGTAGGGGAGTGATAACTGTATGGTACCGGTTTTCTTAGAGTTCTTTTCATCACGCAAATAATATACCAACAAACCACTAATAGCATGCTTCTTATTGAAGGTGTGGTTATAAGTCAGTGTTCCCTGGAAATAAGTGGAGTTGATAACTTCCTTGTTTTCATTTCCAACAGCCAGATAATCTGTTCCCCCAGAGGGATTAAGACAAGTCAGGAAGTAAGTATTTTGTGCCGGGTTGTAACCTCCAGCAGTGAAATAGTAGGGTTTGTACGTACGGTCAATGCTGTAATTGGTTTTTCGGTTGGTATTAAACATACCTCTCAATTTCAACCCTTTCAATATAAAGCCTAAATCCTGTTCCAATTCCATTTGGGCAAAGATTGTAGAATTCTGTCTGTCCTGGTAACCTTTCATCAATTCAGCATAGGGATTGATAAAAGTATTTTCACTACCACCATAGAGAATGTAGGGAGTGGTTTCGTTAGCTTTGTCCGGTTGATAAAAAGCCGGATATTCTACCGGACTCGACTGAGAAATCATTTTGTACAGGTCACTTCCTGAATGTACCGGACCGGTATAATCATCCATTGTAGCTTGCAAACGTACTCTTACCAATGTTGATTTACTAACATTGATATCTACGTTACTACGAAGTAAATATTTGAATAGGCTGATGTTATTGTCGAATCCGTTTGCTTTGGCATTCTTAAAGATACCGGCGTCATGTGACAATGATCCGGCTACGTAGTATCTGGCTACTTTACCACCACCGCTAAGATTCAGATTACCACGTAAGTTAGTTGTGTGGTTTTTCAGCAACATATCATACCAGTCAACCGCAGGGAACACATTGGGGTTCAAACCGGCAATTGTATTGTCTATCTTCTGTTGGCTATAACGCGCAGGAGAAGACGGGTCACGTGTAGTGATAGCCTCGTTATACATATTCATATATGTAATTGGATCTGTCCATTTCACCTCTTTTGTCGGAGCGGAAATAGATGTTTCAAAACGGGCTGAAATTTTACTTGGACCTTCGGAACCTTGCTTTGTGGTCACCAGAATAACACCATTGGCACCGCGTGCACCATAAAGAGCAGTTGCTGTAGCATCTTTCATGATAGAGAAACTGGCAATGTCATCTACTTGCAAACGTGCTAAATCTTCTGACTCCATTTCTACATCATCTACTAGGATAAGTGGAGACTTTGCGTATCCGAAGGTTGTTACACCACGTACAAAGAAGTCTGCATTGTCTGCACCCGGTTCACCACTACGCTGATAGGAGATAAGACCTGCTACACGTCCGGCGAGTGCTGTGGTAAGATTACTTGTAGGTGCTTTCAGTTCTGCCGGTTTAATAGTTGATACAGAGGCAAGCACACTTTCTTTCTTCTGCTTGGCAAAAGCAACAACTGTAACCTCATCCAGTTCGTCTACTTTCTGCTTCAGTATGATTCTAAGGTTATTCTTATCACCTACTGTAATTGTCTGAGGTTCCATACCCAAATACGTAATTTCGAGTTTGGCTCCTTTAGGTACGTCAATTGAGAATGTGCCATCCATATCTGTAGTTACTCCTCTCGGTGTACCTACTACCTGGATAGCAGCTCCCGGAACAGTTTCTCCGGTTTCGTCAATAATGGTACCTTTCAATGTGATGTTTCGGGATTGTGTAACGCCCGGAACGGATGGAGAGGTGGCAAAAGCGGTAACTCCATAATTTGGAAAGGAACCTAACATGCCCAACAATAGTAGCATTGCGCTACACCTTTTGGTTAGAAAAGGAAAATTGTTTTTCATCTTCTTTAATTAGATTAATTAATAAAAAATATAATTTCACAAATGTTATCGATGTGTGCGTTAACACTTGGTTTTGCAAAGGTATAAAATCGTAAAAAGATGTTTTTATGTATTGTTTCAAATGTTACTTAATTTGTCTCTGATTCGTTTTTGGGACGCTATTGATAGTAAAATGAGATAAAATTTCAAATGGATTGTGTTTTGAGTGGTTAATCAGAGGGCTGGATAGGTGAATACAGAAAATAGATTCATATCTATCCGTGTTTTATCATATTATAGTTGTTGCTTTTATAAGAAATAAGTATAGCGTAACCTCCTTTCTCGTCCTGAGAATATAGTTGTTAACCTTGTCTCATATCCTGTTATATAAATATTTTCTATGATAGTTGATACGCTATTATAAGTCTATGAGATTATAGTGATAATGGTGATAGCTGTTAACGGCTAACTTTGTGGGTGAATAAAAAAATAATCGACCATGAGAAAGCATACACATATTGGAATTAAGTCTATTTTGGTATTATTGGCTTCTGCTGTTTTGTTGGGGTTTACTTTCCGGCAGTCGGTTCAATCAGAAGGAGATCCTTTGTTTATAACAGGGTTAACTCCGTATAAAACAGGTGTCATTACATCGCAAAAAGGGACGAAACAATTAGTCCTTTATTCGTTTGACTGGAAGGAGTATTTACAAAAGTGGGATTTGGATGCAGTGCCCAGTGGAGTAGCTGTAGTAGGGGATAAAATATATGCTACTGTCACCGGAGATAAGAATGGAGTATATATCCTTACCGCATCGGGAGATTCAAAAGAATATATACCAACCGGTTCGGGAGCTTGTTTCCCACTGGCAGATGAGAAATCGAATAAATTATATGTTTGTAACCAGTTTTCAACAACGGTTTCCGAGATTGATTTAGGAAGTAATAAAGTGACGCGTGAAGTAAAAGTACTTCGTGAACCTAAATCATCTATACTTGATCCGAACGGAAAGTATTTGTTCGTTACCAATTATCTTCCTCAACAACGGGCCGATATAGATACGGTGGCAGCATGTGTTTCGGTTATTGATCTGAAAAGTTTTCATAAGGTACGCGATATTCAGTTGGCTAACGGAAGCAACGCATTGCGTGGTATGGCACTTTCTCCTGATGGGCGTTATTTATTGATAACACATAATCTGGGACGCTTTCAGGTGCCTACTTCACAGTTACAACAAGGTTGGATGAATACCAGTGCTATCAGTATTGTTAATCTGGAAAGTCTGAGGTTTGAGGGTGCCGTATTGCTGGATGAACCCGAACGTGGTGCAGCTGGTATATGGGATGTGAAGTGTACGGATAATAAAATAGTTATCAGCCACTCCGGTACACATGATATTAGTGTGATTGATTATCCCGGTTTTATTCAGAAGTTTAATGCTTATCCGCAAAAAGATGCATTGACATATGACCTTCGTTTTTTGTATGGTCTTCGGGAACGGGTGGCATTAGCAGGGAACGGTCCGCGCAGTTTGATACTAAAAGATGGAAAGGCGATTGTCCCTACTTATTTTTCGGATACATTGAATATTGTTGATTTGAATACGTATCAGATAGATGCTGTGCCTTTGGTACAGAATCGGGTAGAGAGTCGTATACAACGTGGTGAGAAGTACTTTAATGATGCGGAGCACTGTTTTCAAAACTGGCAGTCGTGCAACGGATGCCATCCGGGAGATGCCCGTACAGATGGTATGAATTGGGATTTGATGAATGATGGTATCGGTAATCCGAAAAATTGCAAAAGTTTACTATTCTCGCATGTCACACCTCCTAATATGATTTCGGGTATCCGTGCTTCTGCTAATGTAGCTGTGCGTGCCGGGTATAAATTGATTCAGTTTACTGATCTTCCGGAAGATTTTGCAGATTGTGTAGATGAATATCTGATGGATCTTAAACCTGTTCCCAGCCCATATCTGGTGAATGGCGAACTTTCGGAGAAAGCACAGCGCGGCCGTAAGGTATATGAAAAACTAAAGTGTGACGAATGTCATTCGGGACCCTATTATACCGATATGAAAATGCATCGTATTGGAGAAGATGTTGAATTTGAAAATGGATGGGATACACCGACCCTTCGGGAAGTATGGCGTACGGCTCCTTACTTATTTGACGGAAGGGCTGCTACGATGAAAGATGTTTTTACGGTTCATAAGCATGGTATTGATAAAAAAGTATCTGATAAGGAAATAGATGAACTCGTAGAATATGTGAATTCTCTATAAAAATGAAAAATATGATATTGGAAGCAAATATAGAAATTGTCCATAGGCTTTATCAAACGGGGAAAGGATCTTTTAAGGAAATGCTTTTTCAGTTGATGGCTTTGTATGAGACAGTCTATACACCGGTACGCATTGTAGTATTCGGTGCACCTCAGAATAATGAAGAATACTGCGAACGTTTCAGCCAGATTCGTAATGTTATTGCTGAACGATTTGGAAACACGGCTCCTACGGTGAGTTATGTTGCCCAACCTCCATGTCCGCAAGGCCTCGTGATGGAAGTGCATGAAGTGGTGTTGACGGATGATGACTGCATCTGTTATAAAACATTGGATAATGTGTCTTATATCACGATTGAACGTAAGGGGTGCAAGCGTCTGTTTATGAGTGGGATTATCGGTGATGTTCTTCAAGCTACTATTCGGAGGCAGGCAGATGATGTGTTCAAAACAATTTCTCATATAATGATTGCCGAGCAGATGCCAGTCTCTTCTATTGTGCGTCAATGGAATTACATTGAGAAAATAACAGATTGTGATGTCACGGGACATCAGCATTATCAGGACTTCAATGATGCCCGTTCTTTATTTTATCAATCTGCACAGTGGTTAGACGGCTATCCGGCAGCTACTGGTATCGGTACCCAGTGGGGAGGGGTAATGATTGATATTGATGCTTTGTTTTGCCAGGATGAAACAGTTTGTGTCAAAGCGGTGGATAATCCGTTACAGGTCTCTGCTCATGCTTATTCACAAAATGTGTTGTTAGGTGAGAAGGATGAGAAGCTCGATAAGAAGACTACTCCGAAGTTTGAACGTGCCAAGGCTGTATGGAAGAAAGATCATGGGTTTGTTTATATCTCCGGTACTGCTGCCATCCGTGGTGAACAAAGTCTGGAAGGAGTGGGGATTGAAGAACAGGCATTGGCTACGCTGGAGAATATTAAATACCTTGTTTCGGCCGAAAATCTTCACCAATCGGGTATTCCGGTGACGGAGGATGCGTCATACATATGCTTTCGCGTTTACGTCAAAAGATGGGAGGATATGGCGAAGGCCCGTGAGGTTATCAGCTGTCAGTATCCTGATCTTCCGGTTGTATATACACTTACGGATGTTTGTCGCTCTGAACTTCTGATTGAGATTGAGGGAATGGGGATTATTTGAGAAGGTAGAGGAGGAGAAGGGGCTGCACTATGAGGTTATAGGGTTATAAAGTTGCAAGGTTATAGGGAGAGTTGTAAGGTTGTAGAGTTATAAGGTTATGGAATTATTAAGATATGGGCTGCGCTATCATGTTGCACAGTTAATTTTCAACTTTCAACTTTCAATTAATTAAATAATTATATTAAAACGATGAAAACAACAAAAGTATTAATTGCGGCATTTGTTGCCTGCTGTGGAGTAGGTATGACTTCTTGCTCTACAGAATCTAAAAAGACAGAATCGGTTATGACACAAGAAAAAAAAACGTATCAGAAGAAGTTTACAAATGCTGACTTCTACAAAGATGGAAAGTTTGATCAGGAGATTGCTAAGAAAGCATTCCTGGATATGTTTGAGTTTTATGATGTACCTTTCACTGCATTGATGGAAAAAGACATCTGGTTTACTGATTTCGGACTGGGTGACTTTGAGAATACAGGTATGGGAGGTATTTTCTGGATTAACGACGCCGAACATGGCTATTTTGCTCATAGCATTTACTTGTTGCCGGGGCAGATGATTCCGGAACATGCTCATGTAAAGACTTCATTTCCTGCTAAGCATGAATCATGGATGGTAAATCATGGATGGGTATATAATTTCTCTGAGGTAGGAGACGAAACTCCTAATCCGCCTGCTATTCCTGCCGGTCACGGTCCGGTTAAGAGTAAAAATTTTGTTGTACAGCAGGTCGGTGACGTCCTTCGTTTGAAAGAACCTGAAACTTTTCATTTTATGATGGCTGGTCCCGAAGGAGCCATTGTTGAAGAGTGGGCTTGCTACCATGATAACGATGGTTTGCGTTTCACCAATAAAAAAGCTGCTTTATAATTAATACCTAAGATACCATGAGAAAAATAAATCATATTGGAATACCTACTCAGACACCACAATCAGGTGAATTTTATGTGGAGGGTTTAAAAGTGTGGCTGACTAACTTTAATGAAAGCCCCAATAAAATAGAATTTCTTCGTTTTGAAGAAGGAAGCTGGATGCCGGAACTAATTCAGAAAACGGCTCATATAGCTTATGAAGTAGATAATCTGGAAGAAGAATTAAAAGGTGCCAAAGTACTTGTTGAACCGATGCCGGGAGGTGAAAATCTTACCATTGCTTTTATTGAGGAAGAAGGTATCGCACTTGAACTGATGTACTTTGAAAAATAACTTTTAAATTAAATAATCTAAGAATATGCATAAGTTTATAAATAACCCTGATAATCTCACAGAAGAGTTATTGGAAGGCTATGTGATGGCTTATAGTGATCAGGTAGCTATTGGAGGTGAGAATATTATTGTGCGTGCCAATGCAAAACCGGAAGATAAGGTTGCTATTATCACGCTTGGAGGTTCGGGGCATGAACCTGCATTGAGTGGTTTTGTAGGTGAAGGTATGCTCGACTGCTCTGTGGTTGGGGATATTTTTGCAGCTCCGGGCGCACAACGCGTTTTTCAGGCTTTGCAAATGTTCAAACGTAAAGCGGGGATCTTGTTGGTAGTACTCAATCATTCTGGTGATATTATGAGTGCAAATATGGCTTGTCAATTGGCTGAACGGGTGGGTATCAAAGTGAAGAGTATCATTACCCATGATGATATCAGTGCCGGGCTGGATGCTCCCGATGAGGACCGCCGCGGATTGGCAGGTTGTGTGCCTTTGATTAAAGTGGTTGGTGCTGCTGCCGAAGAGGGTAAATCTCTGGACGAGATTCTTGAAATAGGCGAACGTATGAATGCGAAAATAGCCACACTTGCCGTAGCAATGAAAGCATGTACGCATCCGCAAAATGGTATGAATATTTCTGATCTTCCGGACGGCATTATGGAGATTGGCATGGGACAACATGGCGAAGGTGGTGGCGGCCGGAAACCATTGGTTTCTGCCGATGATACTGCCGAGGAAATGATAGGTCTGTTAATGAAAAAATTACAGCCTAAATCCGGAGATAAGGCGTTGCTTATCATTAATGGTGTGGGAGCAACTACTCATATGGAGATGAGCATTGTTTACCGTAAGGCTCATTTTATATTAGAAAATAATGGTATTGAAGTGGTGTCGGGACGTATTGGGGAATTGTTGACAGTACAAGAACAAGCTGGTTTTCAAATGATTTTGGCATTGTTGGACAATGATCATGTAGATTATCTGAAAAACCATATGTCTAACGCACCATACTGGACTACTTTAGGAAAATAAGAATGGATAAACTAACAGTAAATGACTTTAAGAAAATGATTCAGAACGCTCTGAAAAATATAACAGAGCGTTCTGATGAGTTCTCTAAACTGGATGCTGTATTGGGTGACGGTGATCACGGTACAGCTATCGTACAGGCTATGTCGGCCATAGTACAATCGGCTGATAAAGGCACGGAATTTAAGAAAATGCTTGGAGACATGGGGTTTGACGTTATGTTGCAGATCAGTGGTTCTACTAGTACGCTACTTGGAGGATTTTTCCTCGGAATGAGCGATGTGTTGGCGGATGGAGTAACCGAACTGGATGCTGAAGGCGTGAAAAACATGTTTGCCGGTGGACTTGCCGGTGTGAAAAAACAGACTAAAGCCCAACGCGGAGATAAGACGATGATGGACGCTTTGGTGCCTGCTGTGGAAGCTATACAGGTTACAAACTCATCTGATATAAAGGAATTGATGACAGCGGGAGCAGAAGCCGCGTTGAAAGGAGCAGTAGAAACTGTAAATATGAAAGCTAACTTTGGGCGTGCCCGTAATTATGGTGAACGTTCCATTGGATATGCCGATTCGGGAGCAAGTTCCTGGTCATGCATGTTTGATGCTTTTGCAAAAGCACTACTTTAAAGATATATAAAAACAGAATAAGAGAAAATGGCAGATTTAGATGATTTAAGAGATGGCTGCAACTTTGGGCTGGACCAGGCTGTGGCAAATCAGACTTTCCACGTAAAAGGTGCAGGAAATCTTCCTTGGGGAATGAAAGACCGCTTATCACGTATTTTTAACCCTGCGACAGGACGTACAGTAATGTTGGCATGTGACCATGGCTTTATAATGGGACCTACTTCCGGACTGGAACGTATTGACCTGAACATTGTGCCACTTATTGAGTATGCAGATTGTCTGATGTGTACCCGTGGTATTTTACAGTCTGTTATTCCCCCCACCACAAATAAATCTATTTGCTTGCGTTCGGATGCAGGTACCTCTATTTTGACAGAGTTGAATGACAATGTATTGATTGATATTGAAGATGCGGTACGTATGAACGTTTCGGCTATGGCGGTGATGCTGGCTATCGGTGATAAAGCACATGAGGCTAAAACGGTGGCTAATCTTTATAAGGCAGTAGATAAAGGTACACGTTATGGTATTCCTGTGATGGGAGTTACAGCTGTTGGTAAAGAAATGGCTCGTGATGCACGTTATTTTGGTTTAGCTTCGCGTATTGCAGCCGAAAACGGTGCTAATATTGTAAAAACATATTATTGTGACGGCTTTGAGAAAGTGGCAGCTGCTTGTCCGGTTCCCGTAGTGATTGCCGGTGGCAAGAAACTTCCGGAAAGAGATGCGCTTGAGCTTTGTTACATGGCTATCAATGATGGTGCTTCCGGAGTGGATATGGGACGTAATGTATTCCAGTCAGAAGCTCCTGCTGCAATGATTCAGGCAGTTTATGCAGTAGTACATCAGAACTATAGTGTAGATCAGGCTTTTGAACTGTTTAATGAATTAAAAGCTAAATAGTGATGATACGCCTGCGTTTATTAGCTCTGTTATTTCTCGGTTGTTCGTTGCAATTGTCCGCACAAGAAAAACTAGTACTTGCCGGTTCGGGAAATCCTGCAGTAATGATAGTAGATAAACAATCAGGGGCTGTAGAATGGAAACACGCATTAGAAAAAGGAGAGGAGTGTAATACTGTAGCTGTTACCCGCCAGGGCAATATTCTTTATTCTTACAAGAAAGGAGCAAAGCTGATAGGGACAGATCACCATGTGATATGGGATTATAAAACCCCGGAAGGAACGGAACTTCAATCAGCTACTCTCTTGAATGATGGCGGATTTCTTCTTGGTATCTGTGGTAATCCGGCCCGGCTTATTGAACTGGATAAGAATGGAAAGGAACGTAATCGTGTGGAGATTGATCTGCGTATAGAAAAGCCACATGGGCAGTTCCGACAGGTTTTCCAGTTGCGTAACAAGAATTATCTGCTTCCTGTCATGGGAAAACAGAAAGTGATGGAAATAAACCGAAAAGGTATGGTGGTGGCAGAGTTTCCGACAGGAGGTCGGGCTTTTTCTTCACTTGAACTGAAAGACGGGAATATACTGCTTCCTTGTGGTGACGGGCACTTCTTTCAGGTTATTGACCGCAAAACCGGGAAAGAACTCAGACGGGTAACGTCTGAAGATGTGCAAGGTGCTTCGCTGCTTTTTGTGGGACAGATATTGGATGCAGGCAAGGGGAATTTGCTGATTTGTAACTGGTATGGACACACGAAAGATGCTACAGTAGACGAACCTCAACTCATTGAAGTGGATACTAACGGAAAAGTATTATGGAGCTTGAACGATAAAAAAAATATAGGTAAAGTTTCGGCTGCTTGTCTGGTGAGTAATCCCAAATTTAAGATAAATGAAGTGGAGTAAATCCTCAAACTAATACATAACTGATATGAATAAGAAAATAGTAATAATGTCCGTTTGCATGGCATTGTCCCTCTCTGTTTTTGCACAGAAAAAAAGGACAAAGGTGGCGGAACCTGCTACCTGGGCAGAAAGTATTGTCCAGGCAAAGAGTCAGGCTGATGCACAGATGCAAAAAACGCTTCGGCCGGTTGCTTCTAAAGTGGTTAAGTCGAAAGCGGCAGCAGAGCCATTCTCTGCTGACATCAGCGGGCTGGACGAAATGGTACTTTATACCTGGAGTACGGTGGATGGTACTTCTGATGATCAGCCGGTATGGGCAAATGCCCGGCTGGTTGCTGCTGACGGTTCATCCGTGTGGTTAAATGATTTGAAAAACACCTTTAAAAAAGGTACCAGTGGCGGTTTGCGTTACAATGTAAATGCTAAGAATGCTGCTGTAACGATGAAAGGAAAAACCTATAATCGTACTATTATGACGGGTGGAAATGCACAGATTATTGTTCCGTTAGACAAGAAATATGTGCGTTTTGAAGCAGAAATAGGATTGGAGAATCGTTCTTCAAATGGTTCGGTTATTTTCCGCGTACAAGGTATCACCGGTAGTGAGGCTGCTCGTAAGATTGTGAACGACTATCCTGCAGAAGCTGCTCTGTTTTTACCTTTTGCAGGGGGGGACATGAAAGCGTTGGTGACTACATATGATGCAAGTATTGAGAAACATGTTGCGGAATCTGTTATCAAGCTATTGAAGGAACCTAAACATTTTAATGCCTTGTTGCAACAGATATCTCAGAAGCCTACATTAGATGAACAGGTCATTGGTTATCTGAACCTTGCTCAGGATGCAATGAATGTTTATCAATTGCAAGAGGCGTTGGCATGGGTCAATATCCGCGCTATTGAGGAAGCTGTAAATGATATGAAACAGTATGAAGGTTTTGATCAGACAACTAATCAGACTCGCTTGGCAGAGTTGAAAATGCTTATTGGAAGAGGTTTCAATGATATTTATACCAATCAGTCCGCTGCATTGGAGACTGCCAATAAAGCATTGAAACTGAAACGTGATATATTGCTGGCTAATCCGGAATTGGATGTTGACAAACTGATTGTAGGCCGTTATAAGATAGGTACTACTGCCCGTCAGATTACACCTCGTGCATTAGGAACACAAAACAACAACTGGTCTAATCAGACTTCTGCTTCCCGTGGAGGATTTGATGCTGAGATTACTGAATTATCAAATCTTCGTGGTGATATTAAAACTAGGACAATCTTTAAACCGACTAACGGTTCGTCTCTTCCTGACCTTAAATTACATTGGGATGCTGATCGTATATTGTTCTCTATGGTGGATACCGATAAACGTTGGCAGGTGTTTGAGGTAGGTGTAGATGGCAAAGGGTTGAAAAAGATGATTCCTGATCTGGAACCTGATCTTGAATTTTTTGACGCTACTTATCTACCTTCCGGTAAGATGATTGCAGTCTCTAATATAGGATACAATGGTGTGCCTTGTGTAAATGGTAATGATGAAGTCGGTAACATGTGTCTGTATGATCCGAAAGATAATTCTTTGCGTCGTCTTACTTTTGACCAGGATGCTAACTGGGCACCGACGGTGATGAATAATGGTCGTGTCATGTATACCCGTTGGGAGTATACCGACCTGACGCATTACTTTTCACGTTTTGTGATGCATATGAATCCGGACGGGACTGAGCAGAAATCACTTTATGGTAGTGGTTCTTATTTCCCTAACAGTACTTTCGATGCAAAGCCGCTTCCGGGTAATACCTCTAAGTTTGTAGGCGTTATTTCCGGTCACCATGGTGTAACCCGTTCCGGTCGTCTGATGATCTTTGATCCGGCTAAGAGCCGCAAATCGGAGAAAGGCATGCTACAGGAACTTCCTTTTAGGGATCGCAAGATTGAACCGATTGTAAAAGATCGTCTGGTAGACGGTGTATGGCCTCAATTTATTAAGCCTTATCCGTTGAATGATAAATACTTCCTGGTAGCAGCCAAGTTGAACGAGAATGCATTATGGGGAATTTATCTGATAGACGTATTCGATAATCTGACTCTGATTGCCGAATATGAAGGAGAAGGATTGATTTGTCCGATACCTGTGAAGAAGACGCCGACTCCTCCTATAATTCCGGAAAAAATTAAGCCGGGTGACAAGGAAGCCACAGTGTTTATTCAGGATATATATGAAGGTGAAGGTTTAAAAGGGGTACCTCGTGGTACGGTAAAGGCATTCCGGGTACTTTCTTATGAGTATGCTTACAACAAAACCCCGTCCGATCATTGGGCACAAGGTGTACAGAGCGGTTGGGATATCAAACGCTTGTTGGGTACGGTTCCAGTAGAAGAAGATGGTTCTGCTATGTTTAAAATACCTGCCAATACACCTATCTCACTTCAACCGTTGGACAGTGAAGGACGTGCTATTCAGTGGATGCGTAGCTGGTTGACCGGTATGCCGGGTGAAACGGTTTCATGTATTGGTTGCCATGAGGACCAGAATCAGATTCCTATTCCTAAACGTGTGATAGCCTCACAGATTGCTCCTCATACCATAACGAAGCCTGAAGGTGGACAGCGTTCCTTTACTTTTGATCTGGAAGTACAGCCGGTACTTGACCGTGCCTGCGTAGCTTGCCACAATAGCGATAGTAAACTGGCTGATTTCACTGGGGGACGTATTGACAAGTTTAGCGGATTTGGTGAAAGTTATCTGAATCTTCATCCGTTTGTATACCGTCAGGGACCGGAAGCCGAAATAGAAGTGTTGAATCCGTATGAATATCATGCTTCTGTAAGTCCGCTTATAAAGTTACTGAAGAAAGGACATCATGGTGTGGAACTGACAGACAAAGAATGGCAGACCTTGTACAACTGGATTGACTTCAATGCACCTTATCATGGTAAATTTAAAGCTAATGTATTTAAAGGGGTAGAGCAGATCAGTCGCCGTACGGAATTGACAGAGAAATACGCAGGTTCGGGTGTTGACTGGAAAGCCGAAATCCGTTCGTATGCTGACTATCTGAGCAAACAGGAAAAACCTGCTGCCGTGAAGCCTGAACGTAAGGAATATAAAGACAAAGAGGTGAAGCTGAAAGGTTGGCCGTTTGATGCTGCTACTGCCAAAGCAATGTTGAGTAAAGAAACAGAGACACAGAAGAGTATTGAATTGGCTCCTGGTATCCGGATGAACTTTGTACGTGTTCCGGCTGGGTCTTTCGTAATGGGTAGTAACCATGGGCATTCCGATTATTCTCCTGTAAGCAAGCAGGTCGTAAAGAAAGCCTTCTGGATGGGTGAAATAGAGGTAAGTAATGAACAGTTCCGTACCATCTTCCCCGATCACAATAGCCGTTTCATTGGCCAGCTTTGGAAAGATCACGTACACGAAGGTTATCCGGCTAATAATCCGGAACAACCTGCCATTCGCGTAAGCTGGCAGGAAGCCATGGACTTCTGCAAGAAGCTGAGTGAGAAGACCGGGCTGAATGTGACTCTGCCTACAGAAGTACAGTGGGAGTGGGCTTGCCGGGCAGGTAGTGATGATGACTTCTGGTATGGTTCTCTGAATACGGATTTTGCCAAGTTTGAAAATCTGGCCGATGTACAATTGAACAAAGCTGCCGTACGTGGCGTGAATCCGCAACCAATGAATCCGAAAGACAGTTGGTATAAGTATTATACGTACCAGCCGAAAGAGAACGGAGTGGATGATGGTAATATGTTGATGGTAAAAGGGGGTAGTTATCAGGCTAACCCGTGGGGACTGTATGATATGCAGGGTAATGTAGCCGAATGGACCCGTTCAGACTATATGCCTTATCCGTATAATGAGAAAGCACAAGACGGTACCGGTACAGAAAAGGTAGCCCGCGGCGGATCATGGACGGAACATCCCAAAACTTGTACATCTTATTACAGGAAAGCTTATCTGCCTTGGCAGAAGGTTTATAATGTTGGCTTCCGTGTGATCATAGAAGACTAAGAGTTCATCACAAAGTAATGCAGAGTTTCACAGAGTTTATTATTATTGAGAATCATAAGTAGTACTCTGTGAAACTTTGTGTTATTTTGTGGTGAAATAAAACCGAATATTATATGGATAAAATAGAACTTATTGCAGGTCCCTGCAGTGCTGAGACTCGCGAACAAATGATACAGACCGCAACCCAATTACGGGCAGCTGGTATCCGGATATTACGTGCAGGACTGTGGAAACCTCGTTCGCACTACGGAACATTTGAAGGAGTAGGCGAGAAGGGACTGGCATGGATGAAAGAGATACAGCAAACTTTAGGTATGCGGGTGATGACTGAAGTAGCATTGCCTTCACATGTAGAAGCCGCCTTAAATGCCGGATTGGATATGCTTTGGATCGGGGCACGTACTACCGTGAATCCGTTTATGATGCATGAACTTGCCGAAGCATTACGCGGAACAGATATTCCGGTATGGGTAAAGAATCCTGTTTCTCCCGATCTGGAACTATGGATAGGAGCTATCGAACGCCTGCAACACGCGGGGGTAAAGCGCATTGGTGCCATACACAGGGGCTTTTGCCTGGTGGACAATGCTCCTTACCGCAATTCTCCGTTGTGGGATCAGATGGAAGAACTACGTAATCGTGTTCCTGGTATACCTGTTTATTGTGATCCCAGTCATATTGCGGGGAAACGTGAATTATTGCTTCAGATCTGCCAGAAAGCATTGTCCCTGAAAGTGGACGGATTGTTTATTGAATCACACTGTTGTCCGCAGGAGGCTTTGTCCGATGCGGCACAACAATTGACCCCGGCGGCTTTGGCAGAAATGTTGCATGTATGCTTCCCGAACGTAGAGATTCTGGCACGCGATGTTAGTTGATACTTGTTCCGGATACGGATTTGTCTGCGACTTACAGACAGAGCTGTCTGCGATCCACAGACAGAGCTGTCTGCGATCTACAGACAGAGCGGATCGAACCCTTATCGGCAGAATGCCCGTTTCTACTTGAAAAATAAGGCGTTTTTTTGTCTCAGACCCAAGATTGGGATAATAGTGCAAACCTATGGAATAATAATATAAACCCGACTCAGGCTAATAGCCTATTTTTGCATTGGACAAAATAAATTATAAAATAACCATGAAAATCAAAACAGGACTGCTATCACTAATGATAGTATGCGGCGCATGTAGCCGAACTACCCCACCAGCGGATGTGTTAAAAGATAACTTCGATTTTGCTTCCGGGCAATTGAATTTCGCCTTTTCGGAAATAGACCAGGTGAAGTCAGCATTTACGGAAGAGCAGAAAGAGAAGATGTTAGTCAGCCCTCGTAATATTGAACCGGATGGTTCACTGCGTCTCGTGGCTTCGCGAGATTGGTGCAGCGGATTTTTCCCGGGAGAATTGTGGTATATGTATGAATATACCGGCAATGAGTATTGGCGACAGAAAGCTGAAGAATTTACCGCACCTATTGAACGTGAAAAGACCAATGGCCGTACGCATGATATGGGTTTTAAAATGTTCTGCAGTTTTGGTAATGGATATCGTTTGACACATAACTCTGATTACAAAGGAATACTTATTGAATCGGCAGAAACACTGATTACCCGGTATAAACCCAATGTGGGGTGTATTCGTTCATGGGATCATAATAAAGATAAATGGCAGTGCCCTGTTATTATAGATAATATGATGAATCTGGAGTTACTGTTCTGGGCTTACAAACAAACCAACCGGGAAGAGTTTTATGACATCGCTGTAAACCATGCACGTACAACGATGAAGAATCATTTCCGTGACGATTATAGTTCGTATCATGTGATTGATTATGATACAATCAGCGGAGAGGTTCTGAAGAAGAATACACATCAGGGATATGCACATGAATCAGCATGGTCACGTGGTCAGGCGTGGGGATTATATGGTTATACTATGTGTTACCGTGAAACGAATCTTCCGGAATTTCTGGAACAGGCCAAACACATTGCCAACTATATCTTCACCAGCAAAACACTTCCTGAAGATCTGATTCCTTATTGGGATTTCAATGCTCCTACTATTCCTGACGAACCGAGAGATGTGTCGGCAGCAGCGGTCATAGCTTGTGCGTTGTACGAACTTTCTATGTACGACAAGGATTATGCTGTGAAATATAAAGAATGGGCCGATACGATTGTGAATAATTTGAGTCAGAATTATCGTGCGGCGTTGAATGGTGATCGTGGATTCCTTTTACTTCACAGTACGGGCTCTGCTCCTCATAAGTCGGAAATAGATGTTCCTATTGTCTATGCAGACTATTATTTCCTTGAGGCCTTACTCAGAAAATCTAAGTTGGAGAAAGAAGGAAACGCTGTATTGTAAAATCGGTGTAATATGAAATATACAATTGTTGGTTTATTAGTTAGTTTGATGCTGCTGAGCGGGAATCTTGTTGCAAAGGTTCCTGTGACGCAGTCACAAAAACTTCGTTTGACGGATAACTGGGAGTTTCTTCGACAGGATGTTGGTAATATATGGGAGCTTGTTCGGCCCATGAAGGCCGGACAACCGGAAGAGTCACCTATTTGGACAAAAGTAATTCTTCCACATTGTTTTAATGCAGAAGATGCAGTAGACCCGGATGTAAATTACTATCAGGGACCGGGTTGGTATAAGACACAACTCACGATAGACAATCCTTATAAAAACGGTCGTATCCTGCTCGAATTTGAAGGAGCGGGACAAAAGACTGAAGTTTATATCTATACTACCAAAGTGGGTAGTCATACAGGTGGTTATGATAGTTGGAATGTAGATATAACAGATGCCGTGAATACGTTTCTTGCCAGTAAAGAGGCAGAGCGTTTTGGAGGACGTGTCCCTTTAAGTATTCGTTGCGACAATACGCGTGATGCCGAAATGATCCCTTCGGATCTCTCCGATTTTAATCTTTATGGAGGTATTTACCGCTATCTTAATCTGGTGTATCTTCCGGAGGTTTCTATAGCTTCGTTGAAAATAGAGCCTGTTTTAGATCAGAAACTGAAGCAGGGAACACTGAAAATTAATTCTTTCTTTTATAATCCTTTGGATGTACGAAAAGCCACTGTTGAGTGGTGTGTTAAAGACTCTCAAGGAAACGTGGTACTATCTGGCAGGCAGGATGAAGTCACTCCTCTCGGCGAGTTCTGTCTTGCCGATGCCACGTTAAAAAGACCTCAGGTATGGGATGTGGATAATCCGCAACTTTACACATGTGAGGTGACTGTCAGTGCCAATGGACAGGTAGTTACTGCTTCCGAACGTTTTGGTTTCCGTACATTTGAATTTATAGAGAAAGGTCCGTTTCATTTGAATGGGCGCCGGTTGTTATTGCGTGGCACACACCGGCATGAAGATCATGCAGGAGTAGCTGCTGCGATGACCGAAAATCAGATGCGACAAGAGATGCAGATGATGAAAGAGATGGGTGTTAACTTCATTCGTCTGGGACATTATCAGCAGTCAGAAATAATCCTTAACCTCTGTGATAGTCTGGGTATCCTGGTATGGGAAGAGATTCCCTGGTGCCGTGGAGGGGTAGGTGGAGAAAAGTACCGTTCACAAGCCAAACACATGTTGACAGACATGATAGAACAACACCGCAATCATCCTGCCGTGATCATTTGGGGACTCGGAAACGAGAATGACTGGCCGAATGATTTTGAAACATTTAATCAGGGAGAGATCCGCTCGTTGATGAGTGAGCTTCATACCCTTTCGCATCAGCTGGATGATAGTCGCAAGACAGCTATTCGCCGTTGTGCCTTCTGTAGTGATATTGTTGATGTTTATTCGCCTTCTATCTGGGCAGGCTGGTATCGGGGAAATTATACTGATTATCAGGAAATGTCTCTTGCTGAGATGAAAAAGGTGAAACATTTCCTACACGTAGAGTGGGGAGGTGACAGCCATGCCGGGCGTCATGCCGAGGTGGTGGCAGCCATTCGTAAAGCAGGTGAGAGTGATGCTGATGCTGCTTTGAATGGTTCGGCACAAGTGCTTAAAAAAGGGGATTGGAGCGAAACATATATCGTAAAACTGATTGACTGGCATCTGAAAGAGCAGGAGAATATGCCTTGGCTGACAGGAGCGGCTTATTGGCCTTTCAAAGATTTTTCTACTCCGATACGTCCTGAGAATCCGGTACCGTATGTGAACCAGAAAGGGGTTGTGGAGCGTGATTTTACGAAGAAAGAAAGTTACTATGTATTCCAGTCTTATTGGACAGAGAAACCCATGATACATATTTATGGGCACAGTTGGCCGGTACGCTGGGGAAATGCGGGTGAGGAGAAAGAGATACTGGTTTATTCAAACTGCTCTTCAGTTGAACTTTTCGTTAATGGGGTGAGTCAGGGAATAAAGAAACGTGACAGTCAGGATTTTCCTGCTGCCGGACTACGCTGGAATGTGCCTTTGAATGCCGGAAAGAATACAGTTAAGGCAGTTTCTACTGGTAAGGAAAGTATCACAGACGAGATAGCTTTTGAATATCAGACGGAGAAGTGGGGGGCGGAAGCTCGTATACAACTTACTGCTACGCCTTGTGGAGATGATCTGTTTGAGATATCAGCACAACTATTGGATACCAATGGAGTTCGCTGCCTGGATTCCCGTATGTTCATCAATTTTGAGATAGCAGGTGATGGTGAGCTGATACAAAATCAAGGCACTGCTATGGGATCGCGTAAAGTACAGGCATGCAACGGGCGTGCAGGTATCCGCGTTCGCCAATCCAAAGGGAAATCGGTTGTTGCGGTGAAAGCCAAAGGTATTCCGACGGAAACGTGTTTAGTTGAAAATTGAAAGTTGAAAGTTGCTGAGCTGTCACGCTGCATTGCAACTTTCAATTTTCAACTCTCAACTCTATTAGATTTTCAACTTTCAATTTTTAATTCAATGAGTAAATTTCAGAACCTAATTTGTGGAGGGGCCTTTATGGTTCTCTTTGCTACAGGGGCATTGGCACAAACCAAGCTTCCGCCTGCCTGGCAATCCAGTCTGGTAAAGATAACTGATGCGGGAGAACTTACATATTATCCCGATAAAGAGGGAAATACAATTCCGGATTTTAGCCGTGTAGGTTATCATCACGGAGATAAGAGTATTCCGGCTTATCCGGCTACAATAATCGTTTCGCCGGTAGCGAACGGAGATAGCCGTAACGTTATCCAGAAGGCTATTGATAAAGTTTCTCAAATGAAACCTGATAAAGATGGACACCGAGGGACGGTTTTACTGAAACGTGGCCTTTATAAAATTTCTGAAAGTATACATATTACTATCGGTGGTGTTGTGTTACAAGGAGAGGGAGAAAATGTGAATGAAACGCGTCTTTTGGCTACAGGGAAAAAGCGATATTCGTTGATTAAAGTATCTGGTACGGGAAGAGCAAAAGAAGTGCCGGGTACACGGGTGAAGATTACAGACGCATTCGTTCCTGTCGGTACGCATTCTTTTCGGGTTTCCTCGGGTAAGGGATTCCGTCCGGGAGATCGTATTATGCTTTATCGTCCCGGTACTTCACAGTGGATACATGATCTTAAAATGGACCAAATAGTAGAACGTAAAGGTACCCGTCAATGGACTCCTGAAGAGTACAATCTTGCTTTTGAACGTGAGATAACCAAGGTAGAAGGTGACCGTATCTATATTGATAATCCTGTTGTGATGCAGATGGATGCCAAATATGGTGGCGGTGAGATTTATAAGTATACATTTGACGGACGTATCGGTGAGGTCGGAGTCAGTGATCTTTGTATTGAGTCTGAGTTTGAGACCTATGAGGATAATCAGCATGGCTGGATTGGTGTAGAGTTTGATAAAGTTGAAAATTGTTGGGCGCGCAATATAACTTGCCGTTATCTGGGTTATGCAGCTGTGAGCTGTGAGTCGATGGCTAAGAATGTAACGGTTTCTAACAGCCGTTGTCTTGAAGCAAAATCACTTATTACGGGTGGTTTCCGTTATGGTTTTAATAACTGGGGACAGCAGAATCTTTTTATGAATTGCCAGAGTTCCGAAGGACGTCATGATTATGTGACCGGAGCGCGTGTATGTGGTCCGAATGTGTTTTATAATTGTTCCGCTTCCCAGGCATTTGCAGATATAGGTCCGCATCATCGTTGGGCGGTGGGTACTCTTTATGACAATATTATCACTGACGGAGAAATTAATGTTCAGGATCGGGGACAAATGGGGAGCGGACATGGTTGGGCCGGTGTTACACAGGTATTATGGAATTGCCGGGTGCGTCGTGCTGCTATACAGAACCCTTGGGTTTCCGGAAACAATTATAGTATCGGAACGAAGGGAGAGAAAGTACCCGGACATTTCAAAGACCGGCCCGAAGGTATATGGGAAGGACAGAATGAAATTAATATTTTCCCTCGCTCTTTGTATGTGGCCCAGCTTATGGCAAGACAAAAAGAAGCAGATTTGCGGATATTGACTAAGTAAAAACTCACCACAGGGTATACAAAGGTTACAGAGTTTTATTCCATTTGTAATGGAATATGTAAATTCTCGGTACCTTTGTGTACTTTGTGGTATATTTAAACAAATTGTCATGTTAACGTCTTATTTCGAATCTTATGAATAAACAAGTTTTTCTATCCTTTATTATTCTGTGTGGGATTACTGTGACTCTTGGTGCCCAGACTACTGTTTATCGTTTAGAAAATCCCTTTCTGATGCGTACGCTTGAGGTAAACAATGGTGTTTTGGCCACTCAATCTGTTTATAATAAACTTTCCGGAAAAACGCTGACACCTCTTTCGTGTGAAGAGTTTGCTTTACGTATTTCAGATGGTACTGACAAAGAAGGTACCGACCGGATATTGACTGCTAAAGATTTTACTGTACTTTCTGTTTCCGATTACCACCTTACGTCAAATAAAAAAGGTCGTGGTTACAGGTTTATGCTTAATAATAAAAAAGAAAAACTTTCGGTGACGGTCAGTTATGAGTTGGCGGATGATGATTCTTTTTGTCACAAGTACCTGCAGATACGTTCCGGTAAGGATATTACATTGGAACGCGTTGATGTGGAGTCTATCTCTTTTGCTGATGCGTGGCAAAACTATGTAACAAAAGAAATCACGGCTCAGGGGAGCGCACGCTGGAAACCGGGGCTGGGACAACCTCTTTATACAACAGAAACAGCTACCTATTGGGGGATTGAATTTCCTGCGGCAACCAATTTAGTAACGGATAAGAAGATATCTTGTGGTTATTTTCGTGGCTTTGGACTTTCTAAAGACGAAGAGTATACCACCTATAAGAGTGTGGTTGGAGTGGCCGATGATCCGGCTTATCTTGATGATGCCTTTTACGCCTATATTGATAAAATAAGGAAACGTCCGCTTCGCTTACAGATTCAGTACAACAGTTGGTTTGATTTTGGGAAGAGTGTTTCGGGCCGGACATTTGCAGCCAGTGTGCGTAAAGTGAACAATGAACTGGTGCTTGAACGAGGTTGTACACCTTTGAATGCCTATGTTATTGATGATGGATGGCAGCATGCCGACCCGGCGACTGCCGATTGGTCGGGAAAGGTCTGGACGGTGAATTCCAAGTTCTCTCCCGATTTCTCCGAAAGCCGGCAAGTAGTGAAGGAAGCTAATTCTAATCTTGGGCTTTGGTTAAGTCCGGCTTCCATTTTAGGTGGATTGAAAATGGTTCCTAAAATGCGTGAATATGGTTATGAATCTCTTTCTTATGGCATGTCCATGACGGGAGCTGTATATATGCAGAAGCTTGAAGACCGTGTTGTGGAGCTTGCTTCCGGAGGTGTGTCTTATTTTAAATTCGACGGACTGTTCGGACATCTTAATATCCGTGATTTTGAGTTGCAGGGAAGAGGTACGGCTGCTATGCCACAGCTTGGAGTTGAAGGTTTTTCTTCCAATGACGAACGCTTGAATGACTCCCGGTATGACGAACTGAAACTTTATTACCTGACTGCCGGTACAGAACGCCTGATGAAAATCTTTAATCGCTTGGGAGAAGTGAATCCGGATATTTTTATTGCTATTACAAACGGGGCTTATCTTAGTCCGTGGTGGTTGCAATACGTTGATGTGGTTTGGCTGATTAATGCCGGAGATGCCGCGAAAGGAAATAATCGTAACGGGGAGTTGGTATATCGTGATAATGTTTATTATCAGATATGGAAAGAGGAGAATACAAAGTTTCCGATGAACTCAGTTTTCAATCATGAACCGAAGAAAACAGGTCCGGATGAAACACCGGAGGCTTTCCGTGATTACCTGTATATGAATCTTAGCCGGGGTACTGGTTTTATTGAGCTGTATATCAAGACAGAAAAATTGTCTTATTCCGATTGGGACATTTTGGCCGATGGCTTGAAATGGGCTCAAAAAGTATTTCCGCTTTTCCATAATGTCCGTATGCACGGTGGTTCGCCTCGTGACAATGAGGTGTACGGCTACAGTGCCTGGAATAAGACCCAGGGATATCTTTCTTTTCACAATCCTTCGGAAAAGGAGCAAACTTATAATGTGATGCTTGACCGTAATTTAGGATTATTGCCTGTGACGGATATGATTTACCATGTTTCATCTCCTTTAGGAAGTGTGGGGAATAGGGTAAAAGCTTCGTATCGTTATGGTGATATGCTATCACTGACTTTGAAACCCGGAGAGATTACAGTGCTTGATTTTACTAACCTTGCCTCCAGTTTTTCCAGTTTGGGAAATGAAGGCATTTCTTCAATTTGTGACTGATGAATAAAATTAAAAGTTTTTTTGTATTGTTGCTTTTTCTATGCTCTTTATCTGTTTCAGGTAAGGACAAGCGTGTCAAAGCCGTTTATGACCTGATAGAGCGGGTAACTCCCGGCTACTCTTCGCAATATCGGTTGGAGTTGATAGCTCCCGATAATGGTTCTGATGTCTACGAGGTAGACGGCAACGGCAAACAAGTGATTCTTCGAGGTAACACGTCCGTTGCGCTGGCTACTGCCTTTAACTGGTATTTGAAGTATACTTGTCAGGCGCATGTTTCCTGGTTTGGTAATCAACTCCAGCTTCCTAAAAAATTGCCTCAGCCTCTTGCAAAGGAGCGCCGTCTCATCAACGGCCGTTATCGTGTGTACATGAACTATTGTACTGTGAGCTATACTGCTGCCTGGTGGAATTGGGAACGTTGGCAAAGGGAACTTGACTTTATGGCGATGAACTCCATCAATATGCCTCTTTTTACTATTGGGTTGGATGCTGTGTGGTATAACACCCTGCTGCGTTTCAATTTCACTGATAAAGAAGCGCGTGCTTTTCTGGCTGGTCCCGGACATGCAGCTTGGCAATGGATGCAAAACCTTCAAAGTTATGGTGGACCCCTTCCGAAAACTGTGATTGATAAACATGCCGCATTGGGTAAAAAAATTATTTCACGGCAACTGGAGTTGGGAATGCAACCTATTCAGCAGGGCTTCTCCGGCTACGTTCCCCGAGAGTTGAAAGAGAAGTATCCTACAGCAAATATCAACCAGCAACGCTCCTGGTGTGGTTTCAAAGGAGCTGCCCAGTTGGACCCTACTGATTCGTTGTTTACCCGTATGGGACGTGCCTTTCTTGAAGAACAGGCCCGATTGTTTGGTGCACACGGTGTTTATGCTGCCGATCCATTCCACGAAAGTGCTCCTCCGATAGATACCCCTGAATATTTGAAAGCCGTGGGAGAAAGAATTCACCATCTTTTCCGTGATTTCGATCCGCATAGTACTTGGGCCATGCAATCGTGGAGTTTGCGTGAAGATATTGTAAAAGCCGTTCCGAAAGACGCTTTGTTGATTCTTGATCTGAACGGTAAAAGTACTTCAAAAGCCCTGTTTTGGGGATATTCTACGGTAGTAGGCAATCTGCATAATTTTGGCGGACGCATCAATATGCACGGCGATTTGAAGCTTCTTGCTTCCAATCAATACAGTAAGGCCAAACGATTGAATCCCGCAGTTTGCGGCTCGGGGCTGTTTATGGAAGCCATTGAGCAGAATCCGGTATACTATGAATTAGCTTTTGAAATGCCTTGCCATGCCGATAGTATCAATCTGCAAGCTTGGCTGAAACAGTATGCTACCCGTCGTTACGGTGCTTTTTCGCCGGCAGCACAGGAAGCATGGTTATTGTTGCTCAACGGTCCGTATCGCCGGGGTACGAATGGTACGGAGAAGAGTTCAATCGTAGCTGCCCGTCCTGCATTGGATGTGAAAAAGTCCGGTCCGAATGCTGCTCTTGAGATACCTTATGATCCCACATTGGTGATTCGTGCCCAGAGCCTGTTGCTCAAAGATATAGATAAATTGTCTGTTTCCCGACCTTATCGTTTCGATATCGTGGATGTGCAGCGGCAGCTGATGACTAATCTCGGTCAGCTTATACACCGTCAAGCAGCAGAAGCCTTCAGGAAGAAAGATCAGCGTGCTTTTACACTTCATTCCGGGCGATTCCTTGAAATGTTGGCTGATATGGATAAGTTGCTTCGTACCCGCAGTGAGTACAGCTTTGATCGTTGGCTGACAGAGGCTCGTAGTTGGGGAGATACTGACGAGGAGAAGAACCTGATGGAACGTGATGCTACCTCTTTGGTTACTATCTGGGGAGCTGACGGTGATCCGCGTATCTTTGACTATTCCTGGCGGGAGTGGTCGGGGCTGATCAATGGTTATTACCTTCCGCGCTGGCAGAAGTTCTATGCCATGTTGCAACAACATCTTGATGCGGGCACTTCTTATGAAGAAGCTGGTTTGCCATTGATTTATGGGCGGGAGGCTTTTCGTGCCAATGATTTCTATAACAGTCTGGCAGAGTGGGAACTTGCATACGTCGATAGTTACGGTAAGGCACGTACTCCGATTACCGAAGGTGATGAGATTGTTATGGTTAAACAGCTCTTTGATAAGTATTTCAAACTTTCTCAGGAGTATTATACGGGAGGAGTAAAGGTTACAGAGAAAGCTTCGGAAGAAAAAACTTACGAAAATTTGGGAGAAGATTGACATTTTGATAAACTGACAAAATGTATTTTCTATTCCCCTTTAATAACGTTGTAGCAGAGCAGAACTTTGGTTTGCAGAATTGAAAGCATTGTAGGCGCGTTGTGAGAACGCATAAAGTTTGTACTTGGATTATTTCGGTGTTAGAATGAAACGCTTTCTCTTTTGCAGTTGTCTTTATGATTGTAGATAGCTGAAACCTGGTTTGTTCTGCTACTTTCTTTTTGTTGTTCTCTTGTGATCAGATAAAGTTGTAACAGCTTTCAAAGACTTTTCCGGAGCCGAATGTTTTACTCCTCGGTGCCGAACATATCGTTCCTCGGTGCCGAACATGTCGTTCCTCGGAGCCGAACATATTGTTCCCCGGTAGCAAATACATCGTATCCTACCGATAAAAACAAGCTTTTCCGGTAAGAAAATACGTATATCTTACCGGAAAAGCCCGTTTATTTGCATGTTTATGCAATATGTTGTTGTAAAGTTTTCTCAGATGGACGTTTTAGACAGAAAGACCTGTTAGTAAATTTCTGATATTTCTATCCTTTTGATCTCTTGAAGGTTGTAATTCCTGTCTTTCTGTTTTGTTTAGCGGTCTAATGTTTGTTTTCATCTGACAAACACTCGTATACCTGAAAGTCACCTAAGTAGAGATGTTCGTCTTTGATACCGTTTTTAGGCCGGTCATCAGGACTTTCCATTCTACCTCCCAAGCTACGGTAGATACCAAACTTATTGCGGATATTGGTTGCCCCGTTACGCCAGAGATCGATGTCATTAAAAAACTGGTTCATCAGTACTTTTCCGTCACTGATACGGGTAATCTTGATGCGAAAGGAACCGTGGTCTGTATAGTGCATTTCAGTTTCTACCTGTACCCATTCATCTTCAAACTCTTTAAGAGGGATATTGTCGATAAGGACTCCTTTAGAGCTTGTTCTTGTATCCCCTGTGTGAATGACTTGCATTCGTCGGTTGGTACCGTCCGCATCGCAACGTGGTGTGATGGTAATAAGCGGTGCACCGTTATTACCTTCCTGTGCTTTGAGTTGGTGGATATGGCAGAATGAAGTGGAAGGACGGAATCCTTTTGGTATTTTGAATTTCCATTTTAGCTGTTGCCATTCGTCCCAGTTACCATTTAGTTTTTGCCATGCGGACGAGGTCTGGCTTTTCATTTCATTACGCTGGCGGTCTTTCAGTGACCCGCGGTCACCGTCGAGGAACTCTCCCGCATGGTTGGTGAATTTGAAAACATATTGTTTCAGTACATCATCATATACCACTTCGGCATGTACTCCTGTGTGATGGTCTTTGAGCGAAGAGTTGGGATGTTCACTATAATCCCATCCCAACCGGCGCATATATTGGTGGATGGCATTGTAATCTTTGCCAACAAGACTCTCGTCGGCCTGCATACTTCCTTGCAAAGTGTATGCGATGGAATCCTGTTCCGGAACGGAGTTTCTGAAAACCTCTCCGGCATAGCAAGGCAAATTGGGAGCCAGGTACATACACACTGCTGTAAGCGGATAGATAAGTGATTGTTTCTTCATAATATTCTATTCATATAAGATAAATTAATGATGCAAATATATATCTTAATTCTTTCCGTTATTTCGGGCTGATACGCTTCGGGATAATATTGATAACGATTGATACAATAGTTCAAGCCTTTTGAAGGATTATCCCTTACATTTGTCACAATAATACAAAATACTTATATTATGAAATACAAACAAATTCTTTCTTTTTTCGCAGGCGCTTGCCTGATGGTTTCCCCTTTACAGGCACAAGAGTATAATCTCACTAAATTTCCGAAAGGTTCTACTCCTCTTGAAGTAGGCAATCGGATCGCTAATAAGTTTATTGTCACCCCACATACCCGTTTCGGAAATCCGAGGGCGGAGAAAGCTCCCAATTATATAACGTATCCCGACGCTTGTGCGTGGTTGGGTGCTCTTTGGTTTGGTAAAGCTACCAAAAACGAACCTTTACTTGATAAACTTAAAGATCGTTTTGAACCTCTTTTTTCCACAGAGCAGAAGATGCTTCCCCGTATGAATCATGTAGATCATAATGTGGTAGGAGCAGTTCCACTTGAAATCTATATCCAGAAAAAGGGCGACCGTCGCTATTATGATCTTGGTATGCGATATGCCGATACACAGTGGGAAGTTCCTGTTGATGCTACTCCCGAACAGAAGGCGTATGCTGATAAAGGTTATTCCTGGCAGACACGTATCTGGATTGATGATATGTTTATGATTACTACTATTCAGTCGCAGGCCTATCGTGCCACAGGTGACCGGAAGTATATTGACCGTGCTGCCCGTGAGATGGCGATGTACCTCAAAGAGATTCAGCGTCCCAACGGACTGTTTTATCACTCTCCCGAAGCTCCTTTTTTCTGGGCACGTGGCAATGGCTGGATGGCTGCCGGTATGGCCCAGTTGCTGTCTATTCTTCCAAAAGACAATTCGGACCGTACTACTATAATGGAGGCTTATAAGAAGATGATGGATACACTCAGACAAAACCAGGATCCGGATGGTATGTGGCACCAGTTGATTGACGAACCGGCTTCCTATAAAGAGACCTCCGGTACGGCCATGTTTACCTATGCTATGATTATGGGAGTGAAACGTGGTTGGCTTGATAAGAAAGAGTATGGTGCCGCTGCCCGTAAAGGCTGGCTTGCATTGGTGACCTATATCAACGAAGATGACGAAATAACCAATGTGTGTGAGGGGACGAATATAAAGAATGATAAGAATCATTACATGAACCGTAAGCAGATCACAGGCGATTTGCATGCACATGCTCCTTTGTTGTGGTGTGCAGTTGCTTTGCTTGGGAAATGATCTTCAAAAGATTGTATAGCCTTTCTTTTGTAAAAGAGAGAGGCTTTGCTTTTTTTATGTTATCTATTGCGTCGTAAGTAACATATTATATCTTTGCGTAGGAAATGATATTATGAATTACACATTATTATTCTAATGAAGAAACGATTATTATTGTTGTTCGTTTGTTTTTTCACCTTGTCGGTGCTTGTTGCCAAAGAGGCTGAGAATTTCTATTTTTCAAATCTGAATCTGAAGGATGGCCTTTCTCAAATCTCCGTTCTGAAGATCATGCAAGATTCCAAAGGGTTCATCTGGTGTGCCACCCGTAACGGGTTGAACCGCTATGACGGTAACCGTTTTGTGGCATACAAACATAGCAATACCGATTCGCTTAGTTTGAGCGATAATCACATTACTACTTTGGCCGAAGATAAGTTCGGCAATCTATGGATCGGAACGAGTAAAGGCCTTAACCGCCTTGATTTGAAAACCAATAAGATAAAGTCTTTCAATACCAAGGCTTATCCGTTACTTTACAACAGTTCCATTCGTGCTTTACTGGTCGACTCTCGTAACCGTTTGTGGGTAGGTACGGCCGAAGGGATGTTTCTGTATATTAATGATATGGATATGTTTCAGGTGATTGAACTGAACGGACAGATTAAGAAAGAACTGATAGCCGATATTTATGAAACAACTAAGGGACAAATGCTGATCGGTACCAAAAACAAAGGGCTTTATGTCTGTGATATGAATATGAAACCATTAAAGCATTTTACGGCCAATAGTAAAGATAAGTTGGGTATTTTGCCCAGTAATAACGTTGCTACTATTTTTGAAGACTCTAAAGGGCAGATTTGGGGCGGAGCTACTTACAACGGACTGTTCAAGCTTGATATAGACCGTGAAACGATAGTTGCTTATACCAAAGATAACAGTGCACTTTCCAACAATAGTATCCGTTGTATTGCCGAAGTGGAAGGGACACTACTTGTAGGTACATTTGACGGGCTTTATACGATTGACCTACACAACAACTCCAAACTGTTACATTCCAATGCCTCTTTGGAACAAGGCAATCTCAGCCATTTCTCTATCTATTCGCTTTTCGTAGACAGAAGTAATATTGTATGGGTAGGTACTTATGCCGGAGGTATCAATTATAGTAGTAAGTACAACAATCGCTTTGTTTTTCATGATCCTACAACCGTCTTCGATGCCATGTTCGGCATTTATGGTACAATGGTTTGTATGCCTACAGGTTGCCTGTATATGGCAACAGAAGGGCGAGGGATACTCGATTATAATCTGCCTACGCGCAGGTATCAATATTATCCTATCAAAGATTCCGTTCAGTTGCAACATAGCCAGAATATTGTAAAAGGGCTGATGTTGGAAGGTGATATTCTGTGGTGCGGAACCAATCGCGGTGGTATTTATCAGTTTAATATCCGCACAAAGAAATACTCGCTTTATTATCAGTTTAAGGAGGCGATGTCTATCTATTCTATTTTGAGGGCATCGAATGGTGATCTATGGTTGGGAGCTGCCAGTCCGGATGTGGGATTGATTAAACTTGGAAAAGACAAGAGTGTGCAGAATAGTTTTAAGTTGGCCAATGATACTCTTCCTCCGCAAAGGGTGAGGAGTGTGCGTTGCATGATGGAGCTGAGACCGGGAGTATTGCTTGTAGGAACTCGTAATGACGGGTTGGTGAAATATGATGAGTGGAGACATGAGATGACTTATTACAGTATGGATGAGGAATCTGAAAGCCAGCGTCTGCAGAATAATTACATCACCAGTATTGTCCGTGATGCTTCCGGGAATATTTGGATTGGCATGTTCGGAGGAGGGCTTGCTCTTTATGATGAAGAAAAAGGAATCATCAATACTGTTACGCAGGAATCCGGTTTGACAGAGAATGATGTTTGTGCCATTGTTCCGGATGAAAAACACAACCTCTGGATCAGTACCAGTAACGGAATTTCACGCTATAATATCAAGACGAAAGAGTGCGCTAACTATAATATTTTTAATGGAGTTGCCATACAGGAGTTTACCCCTCATAGTGGTGCTATGCTTCCCAACGGAGATATTTGTTTTAGCGGAAACAATGGTTTTGTCACCTTTACTCCCGATGAATTGGGACAGAACTCTTACATTCCGCCACTTGTTTTTACCGGATTGGTAGTCAATAACGAAGAGGTGGAACCAGGAGAAAGTGGCATCCTTACTTCCATTATTGATGATACGGAAGAAATCAGATTGAAATATAATCAGAACAATATATCCATTAGTTACTGTGCGCTCAATTACATCTTCCCGGAGCAGAATCAATACGCTGTTTTCCTTGAAGGGCATGATAAGGAGTGGAATTATATCGGCAATCGTAAAGAAGCTTATTATACCAATCTAAGTCCCGGAACATATACTTTTGAAGTGAAAGGAGCCAATAATGACGGGATATGGAATGAGCAGGTGAAGAAACTTCGTATCATCATTACCCCTCCTTTGTGGAAGACGTGGTATGCCTATCTGTTTTATGTCGTTGTCTTTTTGTCTATGCTTACAATTATCATGTATTACATCCTCAATAAGCAGAAACTGGAACGGGAACTGGTATTCAAGCAGAAAGAGAAGTCTCAGCTTGAAGAGTTTCATCAAACCAAACTACGTCTGTTTACTAACTTCTCTCATGAGTTACGGACTCCGTTGACGCTGGTTATAGCTCCCTTGCAGGAACTCATGCAAATGACGGATTTCAGTACAGGCGTGAAGAATAAGCTTAGCTTGATATTTAGTAATGCGCAACGGTTGTTACTGTTAGTCAATCAGCTTATGGATCTTCGGAAGAATCAGGATGGAAAGATGCAACTTCGGCTCACTAAGAGTAATATCCGCTCTTTTATGCTGGAGATTTGCTGTGCTTTCAATCAGATAGCTATGAATAAGAACATCAACTTTGTGTTCGACAGGAACGAAGAACGCCTAAGTGTATGGTTCGATAAATCTCTGTTTGAGAAGGTTGTTTTCAATCTGCTTTCCAATGCTTTTAAGTTTACGAATAGCGGAGGAGAGGTCTCACTCGATCTGAGGGCAATCTCCTATAGCGAACTGCCATCCCGGCAGCAAGAAAAGTTGGGAGAACTTCTTGCCGATACGAACATGATACGCCTGTTGGTGACAGATACAGGTAAAGGAATTCCTACGGATGAGATTAAGAACATATTCACTCCTTTCTATCAGGTAGGGGTGAGTCAGGAAAACAATGTGGGTACAGGCATTGGGCTTAGTCTGACCCAGTCTATTGTCAACCTGCATCATGGTATCATTGAAGTAGCCTCCAATGAACCCCACGGAACTATATTCGAAGTAATCATTCCGGTAAGTAAAGGGGTATACGATGAGTCTTGCTTTGCAGCGGAGGAAGAAGAGCGTATTGTGGAAGATGTAATTCCGCCTACAGCAAAACTTCCTCTTATGAATGCCGAAAAGAAATGGACTGTTCTGCTGGCGGAAGATAATAATGAAGTACGTAATTATGTAAAGGAGTGTCTCGAACCTTATTATTATGTGCTCGAGGCAGACAATGGCGAAGATGCCTTTAATATCTGCGTAGAGAAATATCCCGATCTTATTCTCAGTGATATTATGATGCCTTGTATGGACGGTCTTGAACTTTGTACGCTGGTGAAGAAAGACCTGCGTGTAGGCCATATACCGGTTGTGCTGATGACTGCCAAATCGATGGTTGTACATATAAAAGAAGGCTTCTCCGTAGGTGCTGATGATTATATTGTCAAACCATTTAACATGGATGTTTTGCTCTGCCGCATCAATAACCTGCTTGAAGCGCGTGAGAAACTAAAGAAACTCTATGGTAAAAAATTCTCTCCCGAAGCATTGGGTATCGAGATCGTTTCTACCGATGATCGTTTCACACAAAAGTTCTTTGAGATTATAGAGAAAAACATTGCCAATCCTAATCTGAATATAGACCTGCTGAGCAAAGAGATTGGGCTAAGCCGTGCCAATCTGTATAGAAAGCTAAAAGCCATAACAGAGCTGTCTCCAACCGAATTGATCCGAAACAAACGGTTGGAAGTTGCCGCTAAACTATTGGTAGAGTCAGACTATACCGTGTCGGAGATTTCCGTACTTACCGGTTTTAATAGTCATGCTTATTTTTCAAACAGCTTTAAGCTTGTGTATGGATATTCACCTTCGGAATTTGTGATGAAACATCGTGAAGGTGGTAAGATACCACTAAATGATGATCTGAGTGCAGAATAAACTTGTTATTACAGGCATGTTGATTGATTATTTCAAACAACTGATACAATATTTATAATGCAGTTGTGTAAATTCTCATAGCTTTGTCAAAAATACACAAGCTATGAGAAACACACTTGTTTTAATTCCCTTTTGGGTCATACTGTTTATTGCTTTGCTGGCCTGCCATTCTCATTTGCCACCACCTTCTTCTTTGTTAGAGCAGGCATTAGAGAAAAGTGGTGATAACCGTTCTGAATTGGAAAAGGTATTGACGCATTATTCACAGAAAGATGCCGATAGCTTAAAATTACGGGCCGCTGTCTTCCTTATTGAAAACATGCCCGGGCATTATTCTTATTATGGTACATCGTTAGATGAATATCGGGATAGTGTAAACCGTTCGGCTGCCATGTGTAGGCTTCCCTGGCATATCCGGCAGATTTTTCATCTCTATCCTTATCAGTCCATTCATAAAGTGAGTGGTGCACGCCGTATAGAAGACGTGGAGTGTATCACCGCCTCTTATCTTATACACAACATAGATTGTGCTTTTGAAGCCTGGCAATATCCCTGGGCACATCATCTTGATTTTGATGATTTTTGTGAATATCTGCTTCCTTATCGTGTAGGCAACGAACCCATTACTAATTGGCGTGATTCTCTGAAAGGTATGTATGGCGATATGCCCGGACGTTTTGCAGGGATAGACGAGATTAATGAGTCTCCCTATCAGGCATGTCTGTATGTCAATAGTAAAATGATAGAAGAGATGGGGTTTGCCCGGAAAGATTCCGTTCGTTTTTCTCATCCATTGATCGGAGAGAAAGATATTTTCTCTTTAGGCTGTCCGGAATTTGTTCCTGTTACTGTATTAGTGATGCGTTCTTTAGGTATTCCCGTTTCAATGGAGTCTATTGAACAGTGGTCCTCCCGTGGGGGAAAGCACTGTTGGAATGCTGTGTACCATTTCACAGGTTTACATTATCCTTTCACCGGATTTGAATCACGTCCTCGTGGTCTGAATCAGGATTATAAGATGAATAAAGTGTATCGTCATACTTATCAACGTAATGCACGGGCGTTGATAGATCATACCGGTGACGAATCTATCCCCATCTTCTTTGAAAACCGCTTTTTACAGGATGTCACTTCCGAGTATATGACTTGCCATGATATTACTATTTCATTGGATTATGAACCGGATGATAATCAGGAATATGCCTATCTTTGTGTATTCAACAACTCACATTGGATACCGGTACATTACGGTAAACGGGATGGACTTAAAGTAACATTTACAGATGTTGGTCCCGAAACCATGTTTATAGCAGGGTATTTTCAAGATGACGAATTACAACCTGCTTCTCTTCCTTTTCATGTTCGTTTAGATGGTACTGTTCACTTTATTTCTCCTTCCAAGATAGAACGAACATCATTAACTCTACATCGGAAATACCCTCTTTTTCACCGTTTTGCCAATTACAGCCGTCATATCATAGGGGCTACCATAGAATCATCAGATTATAAGGATTTTCGGAAAGTAGATACATTATGTACCATTACCCACGATGCCAATACACAGTATGATTCTGTATATGCTTCGGGTGTTTCCATACCTCGCCGTTATCTACGTATCAAGCACAATGGAAATGCTAAAATGGAACTGTCAGAATTAGAGGTATATGGAGCAGATACAACCACCTGTCTATATGGAAAACTCTTTTTTCCTCCTGCGGATGCTCATTTGTTACCTCAGGCATATGATCTTTATAATAAGTCAATTAATGACTATATCGCTATTTCAGACTGGATCGGCGTTGATTTGGGGAAGAATACTCATGTGACCAAGGTAAAATATCTCCCCCGTACAGATAGTAATCACGTGATGGCAGGTGATATCTACGAGCTGTTTTATTACAATGATCATGTGTTTCAATCATTAGGCGAACAGAAAGCAATGTATCCCTTCCTGAATTTTCATAACATCCCTTCTAATGGATTATACCTTTTGATTGATAAAAGTCGTGGTAAGGAACATCGGATATTTACGATGGAGAAAGGCAAAGTGCGTTTCTGGTAAGAGTAAAATAAAAAAAGCATCTGCAGATGTATATTAATAATAGTATTAACTGAAAAAGAAAGAATTATGAAGAAAAAAATCTTAATCGCATTGTCTCTGATAGCACTCATTGTGGGCTATTCTTGTCAGGAAGATTTGGGGTTGGCTCCTATAGAGCAGGATGTCGGAACAGTGGGGTTGTCTGTTGGTAAACTAAATGCCGAATCTGCCAGGTTTCTTTTTGACAAAATGAACGGTATTGTCGAACTACCTTCTTGGCAACGAGAAGAAGATTGTAATGACCCAAACTGCCAGACGAAGCATACAAATGGTTTGTCTGGTAAGGATTCTGTTTTATGTGAACATGATAGTTGTACTCACCACGGACATGAATATACACATAACTACAACATAGACAAGCAAATGCTACATAAAGCTCGTTCAACTCTGCCAGAACTGAAAAAAAGTAATATTCGCATGGAGTGGGATAATGTCCGAGAGTGGTCGGATACAACGTTTAACTATGTTGAAGCTCCATTGAATACGGGCGGTAAACTGTATGCATTAAAGAAGTGGCAAAAAAAAGATGAAAAGATGCAGAACGAACGTAGTAAAGTGGAATGTATGCTGGTTTTTCAACAGAAGCGAGATTCCTCTCGTGTTGAATGTTATATGATTACTTTAATAGGTACCAAGGAATATTTGAAGAAAGGCAAGAATGAAGTAAAAGAATTGCGGCATAGACCTTATAATAGTAAGTTTACAGGTTTTGTTTATAAGTCTACTCTCAATGGCCATATTCGTCAAGGTTGGTATTATACAGACGGAAAAATTACACATAAAGTTTTTAGCAGACAAGCTTTGAAGAATAGAGTAATACCGGAAAATGCAATTTATTATAAAATGGATATGATAGATTTGTCAGTCAATGCTTCCACTTATTCTGCAGACTGGGAATATTATCAATGTCCGTTTTGTAATGAGTGGCACAATATAGATGATTACTATGATTGTGATGTAGTGATTGAGTATTGCTCCAATTGTAATCGGCCTGTAGATGATTGTGATTGTTGTTATTATTGTGGGCAAAGCCCGTGTCAATGTTGTTATAGATGTTGGGAGTATCCGTGTATATGTTATAAGTTATGTTCAAACTGTGGATTATATCCATGCGAGTGTTGCAGCATTTGTCATAGTTATCCTTGTACTTGTGAAGATTCGGAAACAAATTGTCCGGGTCCTAAATGTCCTGTATGTGCAGGGCTTATAAATGATAATAATTCATCAACAAGAGCAGCGAGTCCTGGTCTTGTTTGTCCAAGCAAAGAATGTCCGATTTGCCAACAAAGACATTGTAAACAGATTCATACATTATGTGATCAAATTCCCAATGCACAGATATTCAAGAATAAAGCTCTTACTACTTACGCTACTATGCGATCTGTAGTGGCGGATGACCCGAGATATTATTCATATGCTGACTTTGAAAATGCTTTGAGTACAAATGGAATGTATGAGAATGCAATAAGTTTATCATATTATCCGGATGAAGACGTATATAGATTAGCTGATTTAAAAAGAGGGACAAGTTCCACCTGTGTAGGGGTTGTGACCAGCTTTACTACTGTATCAACAATTCATAACCATCCCAATAAAACTCCACCATCGGGAGTTGATCTATTGAATCTGGCTGAGTGGTATGCGAAAAATTCTATTTGCGAATCATCCTATATCTACACAGAAGATGGAATTTATATGCTTTATGTTGAGGATGGAGACAAGGTTAAGTCTTTCTATGCCGAACACGCCGGTAGTGCGTCGGAAGAAGGATCTTCTGTTATTAATATGTTTAAGTCAGGAACTGAATTATCCAAAATTTGGAATAAAGCATATGGCACTGATTTTAGAGACTTTAATAATCTCAATGAAAGACATATGATGGCACTTGCCGAGTTACTGCGTCAAACAGATGCAGGCATTCGGATACTCAAAAAAGAGGAGACATCAACAAATTTCGATGTGTATTCTACTATTGTTAGAAATGAAAAAATTGTTCCAATAAATTGCAAATAATATTATGAAAAAATTATTTTTAGTCTTGTTTTTTACTACATCTTTAGTAGTAGAATCTTTTTCCCAATCTGGTTATGTTTCTTTAAAAGAGTGTAACAATGATACTTTGAAGTACATGGAGGTGAATTTTATTATCCATAAAGATCGGTATATTAATCAGCCTTTCTCAAAGTTTACAGATGAATTTGAGCTTGACATTTATTTGCAAAGCCCCTTTGATGGTCGCCTCCCTGATAAATCTAAATATTGGGGGGCAAGCATGACTTATGTTATGGATGATTATTACTACTGGAGGGACAAACGTCCTCTTTATTTTATTTATATAGAATTTGAAAGACCTTATTTGAAAAATGGGGAAGATATTCATTATTCTATTATGAAGTCAATACCTAATCTTTATCGTTCCTTATTTAAAGATCAGGTGGTAAAAGATCTGGAAATTCGTTTGGTAGAAAACGATCCTCGTAGTTGGAAAGAAGTAGATCGTTATTAGGTCTATTTTTTTATCTGAAGCGCATTTAAAAGCGCTTCAGATATTCTTTCATTCTTTTATTATAAACGAGGTTTTTTGATATATCAATCAATTTATATATAAGGAGGCATTATCTTGTTTTGATGGCTAATTTAGATTTGTTAAAATGAAAAAGAGATTTATATTAACTGTTGCTATTGTGTTAAGCCTATTTATGCTTATTTCCCGGAATGAGCATATAGGAATTAATCTTTCCCTGGATTCTGATGTATGTACTTTGCCTATGGAAACCAAACAAACCTGTTATTTAAATCTTGGTTTTTCTTCGGATATGTATTGTTTGAATGGATTGGCTGTCAATGTGTTGGGTAGTATGGTGTATGAGGCAAAAGGAGTAGCTGTTTCCGGGTTATACATTTTAAATCATACCGCGCATGATTATGATGGTTTGTTTCTTTCCGGAGGAATAAATTTCACGGCAGGTGTATTGCATGGGATACAGATTGCCGGGATCATGAATAGTCTCGGAGAAGTTTACGGAGCACAAGTAGCGGGAATGTTCAATGTGGCTGAAACATTACGTGGAATACAGTTTTCCGGTTTGATTAATTCTGCAGGTGACGGAGCTGGTGGAATGATAGCACCGGTCAATGTTACTTCGGGAGAGTTTAAAGGAATACAGATCGGCTTATTTAACTACTCAGAAACGTATACATTTCAGATTGGTTTGATTAACATTAATCGGTTCACTTTAGATTGTTGGGAATGGTTGTCGAATTTACTCACTTCAATTACTTTTTCGTAAGTTATAAAAACTATTTCTATTATTTTATTATTAAACGATGCATATGAGAAAAGTTTTGATATTACTCTTGTTATTGAGTGCTGCGGTAGGATTGTTCTCTCAGAATAAATTTGCAGGTGTTAATTTGTCTCTAACATCGAAAGTATGTACACAATCTTTTTCTGAAAATCAAATTACCTATTTGAATATTGGCTTAAGTTCCAGTACCCATCTATTATGCGGGTTGGGTGCGAATCTGTTCACTTTACGGGCAGATACGATAAAAGGAATATCTATTGCCGGAATAGGGCATTTGAATCATTATGAAGGTTATTACAACGGTCTTTGTATTGCCGGTATGATAAATATGGCCACAGAGGGAACGAATGGTATACAGATTTCTGGTATAGTTAATAGTACGGACGAAATGAATGGTTTGCAAGTAAGTGGTATAGTAGGTATTTCAGGTTATTTAAAGGGCGTACAAATAGCTCCATTCAATATTTGTGGCGATTGCAAAGGGGTACAAATTGGTCTGGTAAATTGTTGGTTGGGTAAGGAGGTCAATATTTTCCAGTTAGGTCTCATCAATCTCAATCGTTCTACAAAGATACAACCGATGATTTTCGGTGGGAATAGTTCCTTGATGAATGTGAGTGTTCGTTTCCGTGGGAAGTTGTTTTATAATATGGTTGGCGTAGGTGCCTATTCTTTCCATTTGAATGATAAGTTTTCCTGGAATTTATCCTATCGTAGTGGTCTTTGGCTACCAATTAATAAATATTTAGACATAAGTGGTGATATAGGGTATCAACATTTGATGACCGGGAAGAATCGTAATGAATCCCTTCCGGGAAGTCTGTATGCTTTGCAGGCACGTTTAAATTTGGAGTGTAAAATTAGGAGCAAACTGTCTTTGTTCTTGTCCGGTGGGTATGAGGTAATCCGTCATTATGGCAGAAACAAAACCCATTCCCATCAATCGATTATAGAAGGGGGTATTATCTTGTTTTAATCATTGATAGAAGTAGAATATGAAGCAATTATTTTTAATCCTGTTTTTTACTACGATAGTAGTAGAATCTTTTTCTCAATCTGGTTATGTTTCTTTGAAAGAGTGTAATAATGACACTTTGAAGTACATGGAGGTGAATTTTATCACCCATAAAGATCGGTATATCAATCAACCCTTCTCAAAGTTTATAGATGAATTTGAGCTTGACATTTATTTGAAATGGCCCTTTGATGGTCGTATCCCTGATAAATCTAAATTTTGGGGCGCAAGTATGACTTATGTTATGGAAGATTATTATTATTGGAGAGATAAACGTCCCTTGTATTTTATTTATGTAGAATTTGAAAGACCTTATTTGAAAGGTCCGGAGGATACTCGATTTATGATAAAAAAAGGGATGCCTAATCTTTATCGTTCCTTATTTAAAGATCAAGTGATAAAAGATTTGGAAATTCGTTTGGTAGAAAACGATCCTCGTAGTTGGAAAGAAGTAGATCGTTATTAGGTCTGTTTTTTTATCTGAAGCGCATTTAAAAGCGCTTCAGATATTCTTTCATTCTTTTATTATAAACGATATATAAGGAGGCATTATCTTGTTTTGATGGTTAATTTAAATTTGTTTCGATGATAAATAATTATTTACGAGAAATTATCAATTGTATGAATTACAATACCGTTTTATCACAAGTGTTTTTCTTCTTGTTGTTAGGATTTCATGCTCATGTAAGAGAAGTTTCAAAAGTTTCTCACTTATATTTCTATCCTGGATTCTCTTTTATTTTTTTTGCAATAAACCTATCCTTTTATCTATGGTTTAGAGACTCAACCTGGAAGCTATGGTATATTTGGCGTATTTTTTGGATTATTCTGTGGAGCACATTAATGCTTTGTCCTTCTGTTGAAAAATATGTAATATGTTACTTTGATAATTAATTGTTTCATTTTAGATCACAGAGAATGGTTATCAAATTTGTGGATATAAAGTGGCTACTGGCAGGCATTATTTTTTTGCTTTTACCTTTTTTTACCTCTTTCAGACACCTGATAGAAGAAAATCATTATATAATATTATTGGGGGGCTGCTTCATTCTATTGTGTGCAACTTTGAGTATAAACCGATCCGAGTGGATACCGTTGAGCATGACAGATATACTTGTCTTACTATTTGGAGGATGGATACTTATGACTACTTTTCTTTGGAATGAACGGAGAGTTTCGGATGAAAATATTGTTTTGTGGATTGTTGCAGGTGTTTTTTATATCAGTGGACGTATTTACGGACCATCCTTGCAACGTATATGGATGTATGTAGTAATTGCTTTGGGTGGTTTTATACAATCTATATATGGTTGGTTGCAATATATAGAATGGTTGCCTTCCAATCATCTTTATTTTTCAGTAACAGGTAGTTTCTTTAATCCTGCACATTTAGGGGCATATACCGGGCTTGCAATATGGGCTTTTTTCTTTTTAATGAAGGCTGTTTATGACCAAAAACGATGGTCATTATTTGGAGGTTTGCTTTTAGCTGTATTACCTGTTACAATATTATTTATAATTATACAATCTCGCGCATCTTGGGTGGCTTTATTTCTGTCTTTTATAGGTTTCTATTATTTCTGCAAGAGAAGGAAAATACGTTTTCAATTTTTTTTATACTCCTTGTTGGTCATTACGTTGTTAGCTGTTCCTCTTTATAATTTGAAGAAAGATTCGGCAGACGGTCGTCTTTTTATTTGGAGGGTTAGTAGTGAATTGATAAATGAGGCTCCATTAACAGGAAAAGGAGCCGATTCTTTTCCTGCCGGATATATGTTGGCGCAAGCTTCTTATTTTGAGGAAAACCCAAATTCAGAACATACGAATCGTGCTACATCCAACATTCATGCTTTTAATGAGCCTTTGCGTATCTGTTGTGAATATGGTATCATCGGACTGTTAATTTTTCTTGTACTTTTTGTTACTCTGTTTACTTCCCGGTCTGACTGTTATATCCGTGCTATGCTTTTGTATTTATGTGTTTTTTCCTGTTTTTCTTATGTAGGGGAAGTTTCTTCTTTATTGATAATGGTTGCATTTCTTTTGGGAGTTACATCCGGAAGTGGAAAAAAGAAAATAAAAGGTTGTGCATGTAGATACAGGAATTTTCTTCGAACCGGTATGATTTCCTTTGCATGTTTGATGGCTGTCTGGGCATGTTGGCGGTATCAGAGGGTTCTGTCCGGATATGTTTTTGCCAAACAATATAATAGAAGTTATATTTTAAATAATGCCCATTATTTATATAAGAATGGGCAATACACAGAGGCCTTACCCTTTTTACAACGGGGGGCTGAATTGCTACCAAGTCCCGATCTTTATATCGATTTAGGAAATTGCCTTATGTATCTGGAAAGATATACGGAAGCGGAAAAAGTGATATCAACGGCTATATATATGGTTCCGGGACATATACTTCCACATTATTATCTTTTTCGGTTTTATGTAGAAACCGGGAATGATGAAAAAGCAAAAGAGTTGGGTGAGAAGATTCTTATAGGTGAATATAAGTTGGAAGGGTCTGTTGCAATGGAAGTAAAACGCTGTGTGTGAAAATATCTGGGAAAGTAGAGAGTTTTAATGTTTCAAACAGCTTTAAACTGGTGTATGGGTATTCACCTTCGGAGTTTGTGATGAAACATCGTGAAGGTGGTAAAATTTCACTGAACGATGGTCTGAGTGCGGAATAAGTTTTTTATTACAGGCGTGTTGATTGATTATTTCAAACAAATGATACAATATTTATAATACAGTTGCGTAAATTTTCATAGCTTTGTTAAAAATACACAAGCTATGAGAAACATTCTTACCCTGATCTCTTTATGATATTATAATAATTATACTTTTCAATTGATTGGAAAGCAAGAAACTATAAAAGCTTTTTTTACATTTTAGGAGATTCCAATGGGTGGATTATACTTACTGGTGGATAAAAATCGAGGAAAAGAGCATCGGATATTTACTATAGGAAATGAGAAGGTACGTTTCTGGTGAAAATGAAATAAAAACATGCATGTTTAGTATCATAATTATTAATTTAAAAACACACGTTTATGAAAAAGAAAACAGTCTTTTTAGTTTCTGTGTTTATTGGTCTGGTTGCTATTAATTTTGTAGCATGTCACCCAGAAACGGAGATGCAAACGGAAAATGATGTATCTCGAATGACTTATGAAGGAGAGATTGCGGTAGCACGTGAATTCTATGAGTCTTTACGCCCTCTTAAAACAAGAGCGGCAATGGAATTTGATGAAAAAACAGAAAGAGGTATTATTGCAAATATGGAACCTCTTTGGGGAAAGAATTATTCTTATCGTAGGAAAACGAAGAAAACTCGTACGGTAGAAGCTGTGATGACAGGTACTAAGTATAGTACTTTTATGCTATCGGAAGTTCGAGAGAAATACAAAGCAACTAAAGATGCACGGTATAAGCAATCCATGACTCGTCTTGTTGTAGAGACTGATATTGAAACAGGAAAGGTACAAGCTTTTACAATGACTATTGTTCCGTCACTAAGATATTTGGAACAAACAAATTTTAAGCCTTTTTTTAATACTTATGTGAAACGTGATAAACATTTTGATGGTTGGATTTTATTTCATGAAATAGATGGTAGATTTGCTAATGGATGGCAATATTTAGATGGGAAAATAACTCATACTATTAGTAAAGCAGATATTTCTGTGGAAGATTATAATCTCCTGAAAGCTCAAACTAGAGGAGCATATCAAATATGTGAGATGGTTGATGATTGGGTTCTTATAGAAGAATGCATGGAATGGCATACCGTAACAGAATATCAACATAGCATTGAAGAGGGTGATTGTACTATTTATTGGGAATACCAAGGTCTGAAGGAGGTTTGCAGATGGGTTAGTGATGATCCTCCTTCTTCAGGAGGTGGAGGAACTAGTGGCGGATATCGCCCTGATCCCACTTTACCTTCAGTGTTACAAAGCTTATTTAAAGAGAATAAGATAGGAGCAGATGCTGAGATATTAGCACAAGTATATGAAGATATATTTGAAAACTGTTTGTATGCTCAAATTCGCGACTACATAAGTGAATCAGGTATAATATTTAATGCAATTCGGTATAAAGACATACCGGGTGAAGCTTCTGTTAGTACATTAGGGAATTTATCTTTTAGGGATAGAGATTGTATTGAATATAGTATTTTTGCACATGAGTATTTTCATATGTTTCAATGTGCAGTAGCTGGCAATTTTTCAGTTGCTAGTTTGGAGAATAAGACTGCATTAGAATTTGAACAACATATGTTTGAAGATATCGCTGCAGCAATAGAGTTTGGTCCGGATTTTATTGATAATATGGCGAGAACATGGGCGTGTTCCTATTCTATGGACTCAGTACTCATGCTTTATAAAAAGTGGATATTTTCATTGACGGATGGTGGTTCTAAGTTTCCTACCGATATTTCAGTAAGTGAGTATCGCAAATTTCTTAATCATTATTGGGAGGATAATAGAAGTAATGCACGGAAAAGTGGCTATGAATGTGAAGCTTCTAATTATGAACCTACAGCATTAAAACTTGTATATTCTGCTGCTACTAAGAATTGTGAATCTATTTATTAAAACAATAAAATTATGAGAAGAATATTAAGTTTATTATTAATGTGGCTGATTTCAGAAAATATGGCTGCGCAGTTTTCTTTTACTTCTGATTCTCTTATTTGTATGGATACTTTTGGTGGATATAAAAGTTCGATAAGCAAAATGGAAAAAGTACAAGCAGGCGGTAGTTCTTATTCTATTATTTACTGTGATCCAGTAGAAGCTCCTACATCATATTTGTATGTTTTTAACGATTGTGATTCATTGCGTATATTGGAATCACTTCCTTATCAGGATTTACAATATTTGAGTCATGGAATACATAAAATGGATTGGATAAATTTTGAAACGTGTAGGGGGATAGTAAGGAAATTTTTAGTTCCTGCTTTAAAAGCAAAATGGAGTAATTATAAAGGTAAAACTTCTGATTTAGTGAATTTCTATTTCTTTTTTGATATGACAGGTAAGTTGCGAGAAGTAAGCTTCACTTATAAAAATGAAATAAAGAATGATTTGCCTATTTATCTATTAGATACAATCAGTAAGGAATTAGTGAATAGTAATTTTGGTTTAACTTTTAATAAAAAACAGAAAGGTTTGGAAAGAGCGAATTGGTTAATGCTTAGATATACATTTTCTTTAAGAGAATTATCTAAGTAAATAGTATGTGGGCTAAACAAGGAGTGGTTAATCATTTAAATATATGTATAAAAACGACCTTCTTGTTTAGTCCTTATAATATATCTAATAATGTACCAGAAACGAATTCTTATTTATCGCATTACATCTCTCTTGGAAACAGTATGGGGAATGCTTTTTTGTGTTTATATTTTATTGCCTAATTATGCACTTGGCAGTTTTATATATTTAAATCAGAGCAATTTAATGTTTCAGTCATTGATTGGCTGTTGTATCTGGTTGTTTATTATTGTCCTTAGAAAGTTAGAAAATAATGAGGAGAAGATTACTGTGACTCTTACTGATTTTGTAATTTTCGGGATATTGCTATTTCTATTATTAAGAGGAATATATGATAAGACAAACTCTGGCTTTCTACTTAAAATTCTAGTTTCTGGTATTACTTATTTGTGTTTTAGGAATATACCTCGCAAATATTTCTTTTGTTATATAGGAGTCTTTATTTTTGCGGGAATTATTCAGGTTATTTACTCAATCTGTAATCAGTATGATGACTTTTTGTGGTATGAGAAGTTTAGTCGTATTCATGGTTCGTTTATGAATACATCTGTTTGGGGATTTTTTTTATCCATACAGTGTATCCTTTTGATAGGTGTACGTAATAGGTTTATTCATAAAAAAGTTTTTTCTTTTTGTTTGTTATTACTTACATCCTTTTTTTTGTTACTTTTAATATTGAGTCATTCACGTACCGGAATCTTAGTTATCTTACTGATTAGTAGTATTTATATATTAAACAAGAAGAGATTATCACTTTCAAAGAGAAAGAAGACTATAGGATTTTTTTTGATTTTGATAGGTGGGCTTGTTTTGAATGGAATAAATGGTGATAAAAAAGATTCTACGAACGGACGATTACTTATTTGGAGAGTTTCTTATGAGATGATAAAGGATGCTCCTTTTTTAGGACATGGAACCGAAGGCTTTTATAAAAAATATATGCTTTATCAAGGTGAATTTCTGAAAAAGAACGAAAATAAAGAGTATGTTCAGTTAGTTGACGATAATCGATTTGCTTTTAATGAATATTTAAAAGTGCTGGTTGAATATGGTATCGTTGGTGGAGTTTTATTTTTAATTTCATTATTAATAATCTTACTTTGTAGCATTGATTGGAAAAGTTTGCATAGTAGACTTTGTTTTCTATGTTTACTTGCTTATGGCATCTCTTCCTTTTTCTCATATCCTTTCTTTTTGTGGCAGTTTGTTTTCCTTTTTTTATTTTTTGTGGCTGGGAGCAATATTAATAATAAAAAACTGCAGTGGCATATGCCTATGAAGATATTATGCTGTTTAGTCATTACATTTTGTAGTTTTTTGATTCTTTTTTTTAAACCATATAATTGTAAGATCAAAATATGGAAGGATATTATATATTCTACTGCTAATATGAAAACTAAAGTGAATTTACTTCTTGAGTTAAGTCCAGCGTTAGATGATACTCCTGATTTTTTATTGGATTTGGGTAAACGGTTAAGTAAAATCAATCAAATAGAGAAGTCTGAATCTGTATTGGTAAAATCATATATGCTATTTCCTAATTATGAAACTGCTCTATATTTAGGAAAAGTATATGGTTGTGGTGGGAAAATTCAAGAATCAGAGTTGTATTTGAGAATAGCAAATAATATGATTCCTCACAGAATATTTCCCCATTTTCTGTTATTTTGTTTATATAGGGATAATGGATTAACAGTGGCAGCCAAAGAAGAAGCTGAGATTATACGGCAATTATCGTTAAAGGTTTATCCGGCTCAGATGAATACTATATTAAGGGAAATAAATGGTTATTAGGAATTAAATCATTTCATTATTAAAAACATATATTTATGAAACAGAAAACTATCTTTTTAACTTTTGTGTTTATTGGTTTGATAACAATGATTTTGGTCGCTTGTCATCCGGTAGCAGATGCTTTGACAGAAAATAATATATCAAGGGTGAACTATAAGAAGGAAATTACGGCAGCACGCAAATACTATGAATCCTGGCATTGTCTTAAAGAAAGAGTGGCGCAAACATTGGATGCGAGAACAGAAAGTGGGGTTATAGCTAATATGGAACCGCTTTGGAGCAAAAAGTATTCTTATTGTAGAAAAACGAAAGAGGTTGTTGTTGTGGAAACTGTGATGCAAGGAAATAAACATGCTACTTTTATGCTACCGGAAGTTCGGGAAAAATTCAAAGAAACTAAAGATATACGGTATAAACAGTCTATGACTCGTCTTGTTGTGGAAACCAATATTGAGACAGGAGGAGTGCGAGCGTTTACAATGACGATTATTCCGTCTCTAAAATATTTAGAGATGACTAATTTCAACCCATTTGCTAATACCTATCTGAAACTTGATAAACATTTTGAAGGTCGAATTTTGTTTCACGAGGTGGATGGTCAGTTTGCAAATGGATGGGTATATTCAGATGGAAAAATAACTCACACAATAAAAAAGGCAGATATCTCTGTAGAGGATTATAAACTCTTGAGATCTCAACCTAAAGAAGAAGATGAAGACTGCGAGATAGTTGGTAATTGGATTCTTGGAGAAGAGTAGAATGTATTGGATTTTCTTGCTTATAAAAGTACGTATTTAAATGTGTGTTAATTACCTATTTAAGACATACTTAAAATGCATAGTTTGTACTAATAAAGTACGTACTTTTATAATGTAAATATACAAAAGGTTAAAAGTGTGATTTTTATTGACTTGTCAGAGTTTGTTTTTGTAATGTGTTTTTGTAGCACGGAAGTAGTAAGATACTTTCTGTATGTCTCTCCCGGGATTAATTAATTCGACATCATCTGAGAGCAGACATGTGTCGGATTGAGATGGTAATCTGTGTAAGTATTTGATAATCAGATCTTGTAAAAGTGTGCAATCTTATCATACAAGAGTGTACAGAGATGTATAGCAAGAATGTACACTTTTGCGATACAAGAATGTACACTTTTGTTTGATAGAGAATCGATGCTGATATTTTACCTATAGTATTAAACGGATTTTTCTATTACAGAATGAATCAGAGAATTTTCTTCTGTGTATATCGTTTGTAAATTATTGTGCTTAAATATCCTGCAAATATCCAAACTTACTTCTTTTTGCTTTTTATTTTCCTTTGAGATAGAATTTATAATCATTGATACAAGTCTGAAAGTCCGGTAAAGACAAAGCATCTATCTTAGCGCTAACTTTAAAAGAAACACGAATGAAAAGCTTTTTAATTACCATTTTAGTATCTTTTGCCTTTATACAGGCAACAGCACAAGTTCCCGGGAAAGTGCCTTCTTCCTGGGCCAAAGAAATAGCTCATACAGTAATGACGCGTTATCCTTCGGCACTGACTATTCCTTTCAAACCGTGGTGCTACCCGCAAGGCTATTTTCTTATGGGACTGGATAAGTTGTGGCGTTCTACCGGAGACAGAAAGTATTATGATTACATGATGAACTGGGCCAATGAAGTAGTGCGTCCGGATGGAAGCCTCGTTTATTTCAAAGGACGAAGTATGGACGATATGATGGCTGGTTCTGTTGTTGTCTGGGCTTATCAGCAAACAAAAGAAGAGAAGTTCAGGAAGGCTGCCGATATAATTCGGAAGAGTTATGACGACTATCCGCGAACGTCCGACGGAGTGTTTTGGCACGGACGGGGGACCGTTGGGCAGATATGGGTGGATGGTGTTTTTATGGGACAGATGTTCCTTACAAAATACGGACACTACATTGGCGATACGGATTATTGCTTCAATGAAGCTTCCCGTCAGTTAATAGGGATGTATACGCATCTGAAAAAAGGAGAGTCCGGTTTGCTTTATCATGGCTGGGATGAGGATAAAGATGCCCGATGGGCGGATCCGGTGACGGGCATGGCACCGGAGGTATGGAGCGAAGGGCTTGGCTGGTATGCATTAATAATGGTAGAGACCTTGGAAATATTCCCAAAAACTCATTCACAATATAAGAAGTTGGTTTCTATCACACAAGAGTTAATGCAGGGGTTAAAGAACTGCCAGGATCCGGTCACCGGACTATGGTATCAGGTGGTAGATAAAGGTGATCAACCCGGTAATTGGCAGGAAACTTCCGGTAGTGGGATGTTTGTATATGCTTTACAACGTGCTATAGAATTGGGTATTATTCCTGCCGGAGAATACAAGAATTGTGTGGGAAAAGGATATATGGGATTGCTTTCTAAAGCAAAAATAAGTTCTGTAGACGGATTGATTGATTTGAAGGATGCCAACAATGGATTGGGCATTCAAAAAGACTATCAGACTTATGTGACCCGTCCGAAGAAAATGAATGGGCAGGAAGTGATTTCCTCTTTCCTCTGGGCAACCTGGATTGTAGAGAACAGTAATCAATATCCATATCTGGAATATTGCAAAACATTCGCTTGTACGGATTATTCGCAAGGGAAGGTTTTTATCTTTGAGAATGGGAGAATTGTCTGGGAACACGATGCACCGCTTTCCAATGATTTGTGGATACTGGAGAATGGAAATATACTTTTCACTACCGGACAGGGAGTACTTGAAGTGAACCAAAATAAAGATACTGTCTTTCATTATACATCTAAAAGTCATATCTTTGCCTGCCAGAGATTGAAGAACGGAGATACATTTATAGGTGAATGTAATTCCGGTCGTTTGCTGGAGGTGAATCCGAAAGGAGAAGTTGTAAAGGAAATATGTATTCTACCTCCGGGTGTAACGGATGGTAAGAAGTCGTTTATTCGTAATGCCCGCAGGTTGGACAACGGACATTACCTGGTGGCACATTATGGTGGTAAACGGGTAGTGGAGTATGATGAGAATGGCAAATCGTGCTGGGAAGTAGAAGTTTCCGGTGGAGCACATTCTGTTATCCGGTTGGACAATGGCAATACACTTGTTGCGGTGGCAGATGCGGACAAGAATCCCCGCATTATGGAGTTTGATAAAGCAGGAATAGTGGTCTGGGAATTGTCGAACAGAGATCTGAAAGGAAGCCCGTTGAAATTTCTCAGTGGTATGCAATACTTGCCGGGGGTAGGGTTGCTGTTTACTAACTGGCAGGGACATGGAGTGAAGGATAAAGCCCCTCATATGTTTCTTGTGGACAGACAGAAAAATATTCTTTGTACATTTGGACTGCACGATTCTATACAAACGCTTTCTTCGGTGTATATTCCAGGTAAAGGGTGTTTTCATTGACAAATGGAATAATAGTTTAAGCTTATGGGATAATTCTAAAAGCTGAAGAGAAACTAAACTTTTATTTTTGCGCAGTGCTAAGAGATCCTTTATTATACACCTTATAACAAATTGAGTAGTTTATGAAATGCTTTTATTATTTGCTTTTAACTTGCTTTCTGTTCTCATGTGCGGCGTCGGGACCCGACCCGGTAGTGAAAGCATTAAGACAGGAGATATTGAAACGTGCAGAACAGAATCTGGCAGAGAAACCAGTAACAGTGACTTCCTTTATCGCTGAACGTAGTATGGGTGGATCGCATGATTTCTTTTCAGAGGGAGATTATTGGTGGCCTGATTCATTGAATCCCGACGGACCGTATATTCGACGTGACGGAGAAACCAATCCGGACAATTTTGTGGCTCACCGTCATGCAATGGTTCGTTTTAGTGTGATTACCGGTAATTTAACTTCTGCCTATCTTATTACACAAGATAAGAAGTATGCCGACGCAGTCCTTCAGCATATACGTGCCTGGTTTGTGAACAAAGAGACGCGAATGAATCCGAATCTGTTGTATGCACAGGCTATTAAGGGAATTGCTACCGGACGTGGAATTGGGATTATTGATACGGTTCATCTGATCGAAGTGGCTCAATCACTTTTACGCCTTCAACAGGCTGGAGTACTTCCTGCTGAAGATGCAAAGGTTACTAAAGAATGGTTTGCATCTTATCTGAACTGGATGGTAACACATCCGTATGGCATGGATGAGATGAAGGCGAAGAACAATCATGGCACTTGCTGGGTAATGCAGGCAGCAATGTTTGCCAAATATACCGAAGATGAGAAGATGATGAAATTTTGTTCGGACCGATACAAGGAAGTATTGCTTCCCGGACAAATGGCGGAGAACGGTAGTTTTCCGTTAGAACAGGAGCGTACCAAGCCGTATGCCTATTCGCTTTTCAATCTTGATGCAATGACCATGATATGTCAGATCTTATCGACGAATGACGATAATCTTTGGCAATATACAACTGCGGACGGACGAAATATTATGTTAGGTATTTCTTATCTTTACCCTTTTGTAGCGGATAAGAGTAAATGGACATTGGCACCGGATGTGATGTGTTGGGAAGAGTGGCCTGTTGCACATCCGTTTCTGCTTTTTGGTTCTGCGCAGTTGAAAGATGAGGCAATGTTTGATACCTGGCTCAAACTGGAACACTTTCCGACAAATAATGAGGTGGTACGCAATTTACCTATACGTAATCCTATTATCTGGTTATAAAAATGTTATATATGAAAACACAAACTATTTTCGTTCTGCTATTTTTAGGAAATATATTGTTGCAGCCGATCATGGCGCAAACCAATCGCGTGACTACTACACGTACTACCGGTACGACTGTAGAGAATGGAGTAACAATGATGGTCACTCAGGAAACCACTACCCGTTACCGGCGAACAACTTCGCAAGGGATACCTGATGCAAAGTTGGGCTATACTCCCGGTCAAACCCCCATGGATCTGGCATTACCACTTGCCGAAACGGTGATGGCACGTTACCCTGACTATCGGTTAGCGTATTGGAAAGACTATACGTATGTACAGGGATATATGTTTGAGGCAATGGACCGGTTAGGACAGTTAACCGGTAATCCGGATTATCTTGAATATATCCGGAAATATATAGATTATTTTGTAGATGATGATGGAAACTATAAGGGTGGGGGACTGACCAATCTTGATAACTTCATGACAGGCTCTGCTTTTTGTACACTATATGCCCGCACAGGCAATGAAAAATATAAGAAAGCTGCTTTACAGATATTAAAAGCTGTGGATGACTATCCCAGTTCTGACGGACAATTCTGGCATGGAAACCGGAGCCCGAATATGTGGATTGATGGTGTTTTTATGATGCAGATGTTCCTCATCCGTTGCGGACAATATGTGGGAGAGACTGATTATTGCTATAATACGGCTTGCCGTAATGTTATTACTGCTGCACGTCATCTTCAACGTCCAGACGGACTGGTACTACATGCATGGACCACAGAACCGGAAAAAGCTACCTGGGCTGATAAACAGACAGGCTTGTCGCCTGAAGTTTGGAGCGAAGGTATGGGGTGGTACACATTGGTGGTTCCCGAATTACTTGCCGTGTTACCGGAAACTCATCCGGATTATAACAAAATACTCGATATATATATAAAGATGTGTCGAGGATTGAAGTCTGTACAGGATAAGTCTACCGGTGGTTGGTTTATGGTTGTAGATAAGGGTGATAATCCATTGAATTTTATTGATCCTTCGGGTACTGCAATGTTTGTTTACTCTCTTCGAAAGGGGATCAATCTGGGCTTACTGAAGCAAAAGGAATATATGCCTGTTGTCACTAAGGGATATAAGAGTCTGCGTCCTTTTATACAGGTTAACGAACAGGGATTGCTCGATGTGATAGGAGCCTGTGATGGAGTGGTTATCAAGAAGAATTTCATAGAATATGTAACTGTGCCCAAGATACTCAATGCAAAGGAAGCCGTAGCAGGAGTGCTATGGGCGGCTGTAATAATGGAATCGGAGAAATTAATGATAAATAATGATTAAAAAACAGATATTGACAATTTCTTTTCTGGCTACTACCTTTGTGGGAGTTGCCGGTGAAGTAGACCAAGTGGTAAATGATACCGTTCGTTTGAATGAAGTAGTAGTGACCGGGACCATGACAGAAGTGAATCGGAAGTTTTTGCCGATGACTGTTACTTCGCTGGATAAACAGGAGTTACAAGGACGCTATACCAACTCTGTTTTGACTGTACTCTCAGAACAGGTTCCCGGAATGTTTGTTACCGGACGTGGTGTGATAGGGTATGGGGTTGCTAATGGTGCAGCTGGTGGAATGAGTATTCGTGGTATAGGTGGTAGCCCTAATACGCAGGTACTGGTTTTGATTGACGGACATCCCCAGTATATGGGTATGATGGGGCATCCGTTACCTGATGTCTATGAATCGGCTATGGCTGAAAAAATAGAGGTGGTACGCGGACCGGCTTCTGTACTTTATGGTTCCAATGCGATGGCAGGTGTTGTCAATATCGTTACCAAAAAACAGCAACAAGACGGGGTGCATACCTATGGTCGTGCAATGTATGGTTCATACAATACTTTTAATGCTGAAGCTCACAACGCCTTTCGGCGAAAGGGTTTCAGTTCTTTTGTTTCATTGAATTATAATTATACAGACGGACATCGTGAGAATTCTGAATTTGACCAGTATGGGGGATATGCGAAGTTGGGGTATGAATTTTCTTCTCATTGGAATGTGTTTGCAGATGTGAATGTCACTCACTATAATGCGGCCAATCCCGGGTTAGTATCGGCTCCTATGATTGATAATGATGCAGAAATCACCCGAGGCATGACTTCTTTTGCACTATCCAATTCGTATGCCCGTACATCCGGTGCTTTGAAGTTTTTCTATAACTGGGGAAATCATCAGATTAATGACGGATATATCGCAGGCAGTAATCCCCAAAAAGAACTGTATCACTCTACCGATAATATGTTGGGGCTTTCTCTTTATCAGTCCTATTCTTTCTTCACCGGCAATGATATAGCAGTAGGGATTGACTATGCCCGTTACGGTGGTCATGCCTGGAATACTCCTTTGGCAGAAGGTGGTAAAAACAGTGATATATTATCTTCTACTTATATAAATGATGTAGCCGGATATATTAATTTTCGTCAGATACTGGCAGAGAGATTGACATTGAACGCTGGTCTTCGGCTGGATTACAATGATAAGTCGGGAAAAGAATTGATTCCTCAAGTGGGTATAAGCTATATTGTTACTCCTGTCACAGTACTAAAGGCCATTGTAAGTAAAGGTTTCCGTAATCCTACGATTAGAGAAATGTATATGTTCAAACCTCAAAATCCAAACCTGAAACCGGAGAGTTTAATGAATTACGAAGTATCTGTCGGTCAGAGTTTCTGGGATAATGCTTTGCATTTTGACCTCAATCTATTTTATATAAATGGAAAAGATATTATCTTTACAGACACAAGCACCGGTTCACCTGTGAACCGTAATATAAATAAGGTGGAAAATTATGGTATCGAACTGGCTACAGCCTGTCAATTGAACAGTCATCTGGGGTTGAATATGAACTATAGTTATTTGCATATGAAGTATCCGGTTCCGGCTGCTCCGGAACATCAGTTATACCTGGGTGGACGCTATGCCCGGAGTAATTGGAGTGTAGCTACAGGATTAAAATATATCAATGGTCTGTATACTGCTATGGGTAGTACAACCACTGAAAACTACTTGTTGTGGAACGTTCGTGTCGCCTATTCCCCTATTAAAATAGTGGAGATTTTTGTGAAAGGAGAAAATCTCCTGGGACAGAATTATGAGATTAATTCCGGCTTTCCTATGCCGGGAGCTACCGTATTCGGAGGAATCAGTATAAACATTTGAAATAAAACACCATGAAGAAAATTGTATTTTGTTTAAGCCTGCTTATGTTTGTCATATCGGTTGTTCGTGCAGCTGAGACGGATGAACTTGTGCGTATCCGGCAAAATTATGTTCGCTCTTTACTTCCTTCAGGAGGCGAACAGGAAGACTTAGTCCGTTATTTACAGCAAATCACTCCTGAAAGTGAGATGTCTGATCAGGTAGTAATGGAACTACATCAGCTTTATCCCTTTGATTTAAAAAAAATACAGAGATATCTCTCTTCTCTGAAAGCGGATGGAACCTGGCCTGATATTAATTATGATGATAAGAAGCGTTCGGGATGGGAACCCAAGATGCATGCCGAGCGTATATTGGAACTTGCCAAACTTTACCGTTCGGACAAGACGGAATATAAGGGTTCGTCAGAAGTATCAAAAGTAATCCATGCCGCATTGAATTATTGGTTTACCGCAAAGCCTGTTTGCCTGAATTGGTGGTACAATCAGATAGGTATACCCAAAACAATGGGGGCCGCTTTTATCCTTTTGGAAGATGAACTGTCTCCGGCAGAAAAACAATCGGCTATTGAGGTATTGGAACATGCCAAGTTTGGTATGACCGGACAGAATAAAGTGTGGTTGGCAGGTAATGTACTGATGCGTGCTTTGTTGCAGAATGACTATCCTTTGGTGAAAGAAGCCCGGGATATTATTGCTTCCGAAATAATGACCGGTGGGAAAGAAGGAATTAAAGAAGATTGGAGCTTTCATCAACATGGTGCTCAACAGCAATTTGGTAATTATGGATTATCGTTTTTATCAGGCATGAGCTTCTTTGCTGGGTTATTTTCCGGTACTTCATTTGCATTTGATGATAAACAAATGGAGATATTGAATACGCTGCTCACTGACGGTTATCGTTGGGTTATCTGGCGCGGAGAGATGGATATAAATTCTTTAGATCGGCAATTATTCCACAATGCACCTATTCACAAAGCACTGAGTGTGGGATTTGTGGCTTTAACATTGGGAAACAAAGAGTTTGTTGCTGATAATTTTCCCCCTCGTAAATCGGGAAGTACATTTACCGGACATAAACATTTTTGGCAATCGGATTATACGATTCACCGTTGTCCGTCGTGGATGGCTTCAGTGAAAATGTCTTCTGAGCGGGTGATTGGTTCCGAACAGGTGAATGAAGATAATTTATTGGGATATTACATGGGTGACGGGGCCACTTATATCTATGAAGATACAAATGATTATCTGAATGTATTTCCTTTCTGGGATTGGAGAAAGATTCCAGGTATAACATCCTACGAAAGTGATGAACCTGTACGGTGGAAAAGGAGAAAACAAGCTGTTAATGATGCTTCTTTTGTAGGAGGTGTATCTGACGGTAGACAGGGAATGACGGTTATGGATTTCAATAGGGATGGCATACAGGCTCGTAAGGCATGGGTGATGACAGATCATTTTGTACTTTGCCTGGGGGCAGGTATACAGTCTGATTCGGCACTTACCGTTACTACTTCTATTGACCAGCGTCTAAAACGGGATAATTTACTCGTATTACAAAAAAATAAATGGGAGATAATAGAAGGTGCTCAACAGTTTGATGGAAAAGAACAGCGATTCTTTCATGGACGTACCGGATATATTCTTTTGGGGAATTCTTCTGTCAATAGTGTAGCCCATTCTGAAAAACGTACAGGACAGTGGCGTGACTTTATGCAGATGTATCGTCCGCAACCGGTAGAAGGAGAAGTAGTATCTCTGCATATTGATCACGGAGTACATCCGCAGAAGGCTACTTATCAATATCTTCTTCTTCCTTCAGTTAGTTGTGAACAGACGGCAGCGTTTGATCTTTCTTCTGTTAAGATACTACGTAATGATGAAAATGCTCAGATTGTTTTTGCTGCAGATAATTATTATATAGCTGCCTATCAACCTCTAAAAATAAAATTAGCATCCGGGCTTTCTTTTGAAGCCGTTACCCCGGGTGTTTACATGATTATGCCTTCCGACAAAAACTATAAGGTTGCTTATGCCGATCCGACACAGCAACAATCAGAAGCAAAGGCTATAATTAATAAAAAAGAGATTCACTTCTCTGTTGCATTCGGCAAAATGGATGGAACAACTATTATACATTAAGAAACACAATTTACCGCTTAGGTTACAATTCTTTTATTAATCTTTTTTCTCCACTCAGAAGTACATAACTTGTCCTTTCTGAGTGGAGTTTTATTTTATGAGCGGATATTATAGTTAAGGTAATATATAAATAGGATGCTTTTATTCAGAATTTTAAGGTGGCTGATTCATTTTTACAAACCATTGATACAAATTAG
>QWCY01000198.1_pt1 | contig 102224 bp, 80 predicted proteins | sample 1972631 | NCBI WGS metagenome assembly QWCY01 (sample SAMN09866696, study PRJNA288562) | Human gut metagenome isolate pre1_stool, whole genome shotgun sequencing... | isolation source: gut | host: Homo sapiens | place: USA: California
AGTTCAGGGGAGTAACGGATATTCCTTTCTTCCTTTACAGGCTTATGAAATTATGTGCATGAGGGGAGAGGGGTGCAACTGGGTTTTACGACTGACCCATTAATATTGATAGCAAAAGAAAAGACATATTTTAAATTTAAGAAAAGCAAATATAGGTATCTGAAAACGAAAACGGATTTTCGAAATATTGTTTAAAACTAAACAATTATAAATATAAAATATCATGCAAACAATTCTCCATCCTTGGACAAACAAATAGCAAAGGGGTAGCTTTTGAAGAGCGAAACATAAAAAACTTTTTCACAATCTGTTACAAAATGCATCCTCAAAAGTAATGTGTAAAATAATATTACTTTAATTGATTTTCTCTCAAAAACCTGCTCGCAAACCTACAATTCTCCAGCAAGGAATTTACAAATTTTTATTTTTCCTGATAAATCACGTTGTTTGCACCACTTGTGAAATTGAGAGCCTCTGGATGATCCTTCACGAAACTCTCTATGTGACGGATTCGTTTTTCCTCAAAAATCTCGTCAACTGCTATCAAAATGCCTGTCTCTTCGACATCGCCAAATCCATAGTTGATGGCCGTACCAAAAAGTTTCATCGTCGGCGACAGGTTCATATAAGCATTCACCAATGGCGGAATGTTGAATCCCGACTGTCGAATTTCACGGTTCAGGATTCGATAATCCTCCTTGAAGGTTTTGCCCGTGAAGAATGCCTCAAGCTCCGACTCAGGAGTATCAATTTCCAACGGTTTGATCGGGATAATCAAATCGTCCTTGTCATCAAAATACTTCTTGAGGAAATAGAGAATCAAGTCGCGTCCCCTGCGGATGTACGAGGGGTACATGGTCATCTTTCCGAAGAAGTATTTACATTTGGGGTTGAGCACTATCAAAGCTCCAAGACCGTCCCAAAGGTTGTCAAGCGCAAAGATACTTTTGCTGTTCCTACGGGCATTCTGGTATTCGAGCGACACGAAGGAACGCCCCAGCTCAACGGTATAGGGAGCATACTCCTTCATGAACTTATCGGAGAAGTGGAACATGTGACTGGTAGCCAGCATCGGTTGTCCGTCGCCATCAAGCTGCCAGTCAGCTCCGAACACGTAGCGATAGCCCCCGATGATTTCCTCGGCTTCCGGATTCCAGACGATGAGTTGCTTGCAACAACCAGGCATCAAATCGAATTCATCTATGTCCTTGGCCTTTCCAGTCCCACCACCAGCACTTCGGAAGGCAATTTCGCGCAGTCGGCCAATCTCATCCATCACGTGAGGCGCCTCGTCTGCCGAAATCACATAAATCTCGTTGTGGCTCTTATTGGTCACACGCAGCAGTCTATCAGAGATAAGCTCACTCTTCAGGAGTTCCTTATCAACAGGCTGGATAATTTCTTCTTCCATAACATCTGGTTTTTATGCTTCCTCACTTTGTTCCTGATCACGACTCGTCAGCATTTACAGCTCATAGACCTTGTCCTCGACAAATTTCGCCCATTCCATCGGTGTTTTGCTCCTGTCGAAAGTCTGCCACGGGATAGGTTTTCCGAACGATATCCTGAATGTCTTTCCTACGTTTTTATACATCTCATCGACGAGAAACAGCATTGCGATGTTCACTTTCTTGATGTACTTGTCGCTGAAATGAGCTATTCTGTAGAACCGTTCTGAATTTTGTCCGCTGAAGAAAATCGGAACGACATCGCGCTTGTACTCTACACTCTTCGTGATAAAAGTCTTTGTCCAAGGAAGATCGTGGATTTTACCGTCAATCTTTCGGCTGTTCAACCCAGCTGGGAACATCAGCATGTGGTTGTCGCTTGAAAATCCAGCCTCAACCATGCGAGGAAAATCGCGGTTCTGCTTGCCCGTCTTGTTGATGCCGATACTCACCGGTCTTAAGCCAGGAAGGTTGAGCAGCAAGTCATTGACAAGATAACGGAATTTCCCATCATAATGCCGTCCGATGATTGAGCCCAAGGCCACTCCGTCCTGACCACCCAACGGATGGTTGGAAACAAAGGTATATAACTTGCCGTCGTTCTTGTCGGGCAAATTCTCAACTCCTTCGAGCTGAAGTGTCATATCAAGATAGCGTACACACTCGGTAAGCCACTCTGTTCCAACCTTATCCCTACTTTCCCACAAGAAACGGTTTACCTCGTCCTCGTGAATGATACGTTTCAACCATTTGACGACAAAGCCTGGCACGTATTTGGACTTCGCACCCATTTTCCCCGCAAGTATTTTGTCAATATCGATGGTTTTCTCCATATCTCTTGTTAGCTCTCAAATCTTATTACTGATGCAAAAATAAAGAAACCTTTTTAAATAAGAGGATTTTTTTACGAGAAAATGTAAAAAATTCACAAATTTGACACAGGCATTACCAAGTTGTTTAAAAGCCAATCACAAACGTTCGGCTGTTAAAATTCGCAAAAAACCAGTTTTTACACAAATATTGTGGTGTATAGTGGTGAAATGTGGGGAAAAATACTTAACTTTGAAGCGAGTTTAGACAATAAAGAGGTACACATGAGATTTTTAGGAAGCATAGAAGCAAAGACTGATGCGAAAGGAAGAGCCTTTCTGCCAGCCAGTTTCCGCAAGGTATTGAGCACTTCCAACGAAGAGTCGCTTATCTTGCGAAAAGATGTCTTTCAAGACTGTCTGGTGCTTTATCCCGAATCTGTGTGGAACAACATGTTGGACTGCCTGCGCCAGAAACTCAACCGTTGGAACAAACGTGATCAGATGATATACAGGCAGTTCGTGTCCGATGTCGAGATGATAACGCTTGACGGAAACGGGCGTTTCCTGATTTCCAAGAGATACTTGAGAATGGCTAACATTGAGCAGCATATCAAGTTTATCGGCATGGACGACTGCATTGAAATATGGAATAACGACAGCCGGGAACGTTTCCTCGATACAGAAGATTTCAGCAAAGCTCTGGAGGAGGCCATGAGCGATACAGACACTGCCAACAGCCAGAACGAAGAAGCAAAACTCTCAAAATGATCAGGACTGCCGAGACATATCATGTTCCCGTCTTGCTAAAGGAAAGCATCGACGGTCTGAACATCAACCCCGATGGCATCTATGTGGATGTCACCTTCGGGGGTGGCGGGCACAGCAAGGAGATTCTCTCAAGACTGAGCAGTAAAGGCCGTCTGTTCAGTTTCGACCAAGATGCCGATGCCGAACAGAACATCAGAGACATTGACGGACAACAAGGAATGGGAAGATTCACTTTTGTCCGTTCCAACTTTCGGTATTTGAAAAACTGGATGCGCTACTACGGAATCGAAAAAATTGACGGACTTCTTGGCGACTTGGGAGTGAGCAGTCATCACTTCGACGACGAGGAACGAGGATTCTCATTCCGATTCGATGCCCCACTCGACATGAGAATGAACAAACGAGCTGGCAAAACCGCAGCCGACATACTGCAAGATTATGACGAGGGAAGGCTTGCCGATTTGTTCTATTTGTACGGAGAGCTCAAAAATTCGAGAAAGATTGCAGCAGCTATTGTCAACAGAAGAAAGGAGAAGCCCATCCTGTCAACAGCCGACTTTCAATCCATCGTCGAGCCACTATTCAAAAAAGAGCGCGAGAAGAAGGAAATGGCAAAGCTTTTCCAAGCCCTTCGAATAGAAGTGAACCACGAAATGGACGCCCTTCGAGAGATGATGCAGGCGACCCAAGAGTGTTTGAGGCCTGGTGGCAGAATCTCCATCATCACTTACCACTCGCTGGAAGACAGAATTGTCAAGAATATGATGAAGACAGGCAATGCCGAAGGAAAGGTTAAACAGGATTTCTTTGGAAGAATAGAGTCCCCTTTCCAGCTCATCAACAATAAAGTGATTGTCCCCAGTCAAGAGGAGCTGGATAACAATCCACGTAGCCGCAGCGCTAAACTCAGAATTGCAGAAAAGAAAGAAGATGGACGACAACAAGATTAACATCAATGATCCGGAAATAATTGGTGAGCCGATTCTATCGAGTGACTCAGAGATTACGGTTGACGCCGTGGCGATAGAAGAGCCGCGACAGACTACCACTGAGATAGTCTCAGAAGGATTGGAGACTGAAATCGATAGGAAGGAGAACGTTGAGGAAATTCCCATCGAGACTCTGGAAGAGAAAGCGTTGCGCCAAGAGGAAGAGCAGAAGGAAAGAGCTAGAAGAGAGGCAGAAGATAAGGAACAGGTAAGAATTGCTGCCGAAGAAGCAGCACTGAAAGCAGCCATAGCTGAACAGGCACGGGAGGACGAGCAACCATCATCAGCCAACTTCACACTGAAGAAGATTATTGGCGGAGATATCCTTTACGCACAGCTTCTCAGAAACAATATATGGCTGATTATCCTTGTGGTATTCTTCATCATTGTCTATATTTCCAATCGCTACAGCGTCCAGAAAGACTTGATAGAAATAGACAAATTGAGTCTAGAACTTGAAGATGCCAAATACCGTGCACTTTCAAGCAGCAGCCAACTGACCGAACGCTCGCGAGAGAGCCATGTGTTGGAGATTCTGAAAACAAACAAGGACAGTGTTTTAAAGATGTCTGACCGTCCACCATTCATCATCAATGTACCAGACAAATAAGATATGAGCAAGTTCAATAATCGAAAAATCATACCCCGGTATAGTGTCATTGCCATTGCAATGTCACTGTTTTCCGTGGCTATCCTCAGCAAGGCAGTCTATACTATGACTGCCAAGCGGAATTATTGGATGGAGGTATCTTCGAAACAGAAAAAAGACAGTGTCCCTATCACACCGATTCGAGGAAACATTCTCAGTTCTGACGGAGAACTGATGGCCAGTTCTTTGCCAGAGTTCAAAATATACATGGACTTCGATGCCCTGAAAAAGGCAGGCAACGACACTGCTTTTATCGATAGTATCGATTACATAGCCAAAGGGCTGAATGAGATTTTCCCAGAAAAAAGCGCTCAACTTTTCAAGAAAGACCTGATGGAAGCTCTTGAGGGAAATCGCCGTCACTTCGCCATTTGGAACAAACGAATAGACTATAACACGTTCAAGGAGGTACAGAAACTTCCCATTTTCCACCTTTCTATATATAGAAGTGGATTCCATTGGGAAGAATTTAATGCCCGCCGCCGACCGTTCGGTTCACTTGCAAAGCGCACTGTAGGCGACTTGTATGGTGCAAAGGACACCGCAAGATGCGGACTTGAGCTCTATTACGATAAAATTCTGCGAGGAACGGATGGCGTGAAACACCGTAGAAAAGTGAGAAACAAGTTCCTCGACATCACCGACACACCTCCAATCGACGGCGCAGACATCGTCACAACGATTGATGTTGGCATGCAAGACCTTGCTGAACGAGCGCTCATCGACGAGCTAAGACAGATTAATGGCAATGTCGGCGTTGCCATAGTCATGGAGGTTGCCACTGGAGACATCAAGGCTATTGTGAACCTCGACAAGTGCGATGACGGCGAATACCGAGAAATCAAAAATCATGCGGTCAGCGACTTGTTGGAACCTGGCTCGGTTTTCAAGACAGCCTCTATAATGGTGGCACTGGATGACGGAGTAGTTGACACCACCTACAACATTGAAACGGGAGGCGGTGTATGGAATATGTATGGACGAGACATGAAAGATCACAACTGGCGCCGCGGTGGCTATGGAACATTGATGCTCCCATGGACTTTGAAATACAGTTCAAATATCGGTGTAAGCCGTATCATCGATCTGCATTATCACAAGAATCCAGAGAAATTCGTTCAGGGAATTCACCGAATGGGCTTGGCAGACGACTTAAAAATTCCTATCATCGGCTATTCTCCGGCTAAAATCCGAATGCCACAGAAGAACAAACGCAACCAATACACCAACTGGAGTGCAACGGCTCTGGCATGGATGAGTATCGGCTACGAAACCCAAGTGCCACCGATATCGACGCTTTCTTTCTACAATGCCATCGCGAATAACGGAAAGATGATGCGCCCACGCTTTGTCAAACAGGTAATCAAAGATGGTGAAGTCGTTATTGATTATCCTCCACAGGTGCTTCATGAGAGAATTGCAAAGGAATCAACCATTACCCAAATCCAGCGCATTTTGACCGAAGTAGTATCGGAAGGATTGGGAAAGAAGGCTGGCTCCGACAAGTTCTCTGTGGCAGGAAAGACCGGTACGGCACAGATGTCGAAAGGAGCGTTGGGCTACAAGTCGGGTGTGACGAACTATTTGCTTAGCTTTGCGGGCTTTTTTCCAGCCGACAAGCCACGTTATAGCTGCATTGTGTGCATTCAGAAGTCTGGACTGCCAGCTTCTGGAGGTGGTATGAGTGGCATCGTCTTCCATCACATTGCCGAAGGCATCATGGCACAGAATCTGAAACTAAGCGTTACTGACGCCAGAGACTCAGTGTCATCGCTCATTCCTACCACAAAAAACGGTAATCTGTTGGCCACCGACTATGTTCTCAATTTCCTTGGCTTCAATGTCAAGAACGGATGGAACGGCGCTTATCCATTTGGCACTCCCGTATGGGGAACAGTAGAGAGCAACAAGAGTGGCGTGATGCTGAATAAGGCTGGCAGCACCAATAACTACACAGTCCCTGACGTCCATGCAATGGGAGCCCGTGACGCCGTCTATATTATGGAAAGACGGGGGATAAAAGTGAGAGTCAACGGAAGAGGGAAAGTACTCCGACAGTCGCTCGCTCCTGGTGAAAGGATCAAAAAAGGCATGATTTGCATTCTGTCGCTCGGATAAATGGCGGCACTTATTTACGAGAAGAAAATTAAGAATCAGAATATGAAATTAAGTGATTTACTGAAGACTGTCAAACCACTAACCATCAGTGGTAAGACCGACATTGAAATTGCAGGCATCAACATTGACAGCCGTAAGATAAAGGACGGCCATCTGTTTGTAGCCATTAAGGGTACACAGACAGACGGGCATCGCTTTATCCCGAAAGCGATAGAGCTTGGCGCAACAGCCATCTTGGTTGAGGATATGCCAGAGCAACTTTCAGAAGGAGTTACTTACATACAGGTGAAGTCAACCGAAGATGCCGTGGGGAAAGTCGCAACGATTTTCTACGGAAATCCCTCACACAAGCTGAAGCTGGTGGGCGTTACAGGCACAAATGGAAAAACCACCATTGCCACATTATTATATAATATGTTTCGAAAGTTCGGCCACAAGGTCGGCCTTCTCTCAACGGTATGCAACTACATTGACGACGTTGAGGTACCAGCCGACCACACAACCCCCGACCCTATCGAGCTGAACATACTATTGAGCAGAATGGTTGAGGCAGGATGCGAGTACGCTTTCATGGAATGTTCCAGCCATGCCATTCACCAAAGGCGCATTGGCGGACTAAAATTTGCTGGTGGCCTGTTCACCAATCTCACACGCGATCACCTCGACTACCACAAGACCTTCGAGAATTACCGTAATGCAAAGAAGATGTTTTTCGACGACTTGACGAAAGACGCTTTCGCCATAACCAATGCCGACGACAAGAACGGCATGATAATGGTACAAAACTGCAAGGCAAAAGTAAAGACTTACTCCGTTAAACGCATGGCAGATTTCCGTGCAAGAATCTTGGAGTGCCACTTTGAGGGAATGTACCTTGAGGTGAACGGCAAGGAAGTGGGTGTGCAATTTATCGGAAAATTCAACGTCAGCAATCTTCTTGCCGTTTACGGTTGCGCCATCATGCTGGGCAAACAGGCCGACGAAGTCTTATTGGCGCTCAGCACACTGAAGAGCGTCAACGGAAGGTTGGAACCCATCAATTCGCCCGAAGGCTACACGGCGATTGTTGACTATGCCCATACGCCTGACGCATTGGAGAACGTGCTGATAGCCATCCACGACGTACTCGATGGCAAAGGTGGAAAAGTAATCACCGTTTGCGGAGCAGGAGGAAACCGCGACAAGGGTAAGCGCCCGCTGATGGCTGTGGAAGCTGTCAAGCGGAGCAACAAAGTGATACTAACCAGCGACAATCCACGCGACGAAGAGCCACAGGCCATCATCGACGACATGATAGCGGGTCTCGACAATACGCAGAAGAAAAAAGTACTCAGCATCGTTGACCGACGCGAGGCTATTCGCACCGCCTGCATGATGGCTGAGAAGGGAGACGTGATACTCGTGGCCGGAAAGGGACACGAGACCTATCAGGAAATCAATGGTGTCAAGCACCACTTCGACGACCATGAGGTCATAAAGGATATATTTGGCATTCAGTAAACTTCAAGGAAGAAAGTCCTACTGGGCGCAACAACTTAACAAAGATATTATGCTATATTACATTTTCCGATGGCTCGATCATTTTGGCATCAGTGGCTCACACCTCTGGGGTTACATCAGTTTCAGGGCCATATTGGCGCTGATTCTGGCTTTGGTCATCTCTGCTTGGTTCGGCGAGAAATTCATCAAGTATCTCAAAAGAAAACAAATCAGTGAGACTCAACGCGATGCAAGCATCGACCCGTTTGGCGTCAACAAGATTGGCGTTCCCTCAATGGGAGGCATCATCATCATCGTGGCCTTACTCATACCCGTGCTGCTTCTTGGGCGATTGCGCAACATCTACCTCATCCTAATGGTTATCACCACCCTGTGGCTGGGACTTCTCGGAGGTATGGACGACTTCATCAAGATATTCCGACACAACAAGGATGGACTGAAGGGTAAGTACAAGGTGGTCGGTCAAATCACCATTGGCTTGATAGTGGGCCTTGTCCTCTGGGCCTCACCCGACGTCAAATCGAACATCAACCTTGAGGTGATGCAGGAAAATGGACAGGAAATCGTGGTGCAACACAAGGAAAAAGCTGAAAAGACGCTCAAGACAACCATCCCTTTCATGAAGGACCACAATCTCGACTACTCTAAAATCATGTCCTTCTGTGGCAAATACAAGACGGCTGCCGGTTGGATTCTGTTTGTCGTGATGACCATTTTCGTGGTGACAGCCGTGTCAAACGGCGCCAACCTCAACGATGGAATGGACGGGATGTGCGCAGGCAACTCCGCCATCATAGGTGTAGCACTCGGAATCTTCGCCTACGTGAGCAGCCACATACAATACGCAGCCTACTTAAACATCATGTACATACCAGGATCGGAGGAACTGGTGGTATTCTTCATGGCATTTATTGGTGCACTGATTGGATTTCTCTGGTACAACGCTTATCCGGCACAGGTATTCATGGGCGATACAGGAAGTCTGACGATTGGCGGCATCATCGCAGTCGGAGCCATCATCATCCACAAGGAATTGCTATTGCCTATTCTTTGCGGAATTTTCTTCGTCGAGAGCCTCAGCGTGATCATACAGGTGTATTACTTCAAGACAGGAAAGCGGAAAGGCATCAAGCGACGCATCTTCAAGCGCACTCCGATTCACGACAACTTCCGCACGCAGGACAGTCAGCTCGATCCTGACTGTCAGTATGTTGTCAAGACCCCGCACTCGGCCATCCACGAAAGCAAGATTACCATCCGTTTCTGGATTACGACCATCATCCTCGCGGCCTTGGCCATCATCACATTGAAGATAAGATAGAGATAAAGGGGAAATAGAAAACAACAGCTGGGAGAATGGGGTGACAACCAACCCGGCCGATGGAACAAACAAAAAATTATGAAAAGAATAGTTGTTTTAGGAGCAGGCGAAAGTGGAGCAGGTGCAGCCGTACTTGCTAAGGCAAAGGGCTTCGACGTGTTCGTTTCGGATATGTCGGCCATTAAGGACAAGTACAAGAAGTTGCTCAACGACCATCACATCCAATGGGAAGAAGGACACCACACTGAGGAAAAAATACTCAGTGCCGACGAGGTCATCAAGAGTCCAGGCATACCGAAGGAAGCCCCGATGATACAGAGGCTTATCAAGCAGGGCACACACATCATCAGCGAGATTGAATTTGCCGGCCGTTACACCAACTCCAAGATGATATGCATCACCGGGAGCAACGGAAAGACAACGACCACAAGCCTCATCTTCCATATATTCAAGGATGCCGGCTACGACGTTGGACTGGCCGGAAACATAGGGAAGAGCTTGGCTTTGCAAATCGCCGAAGAGCCTCATGCCTATTACATCATTGAATTGAGCAGTTTCCAACTCGACAACATGTACGACTTCCATGCCAACATTGCCATATTGCTCAACATCACACCCGACCACCTCGACCGGTACGACTTCAAGTTCGAGAACTATGCCGACGCAAAGATGCGTATCATCCAAAATCAGACGGAGGAGGACAGCTTCATTTATTGGAACGACGACCCTGTCATCAAGAAGGAACTGGAGAAATTCGACGTCCGAGCCGTGCAATACCCCTTCTCTGAACTTAAGGAGAAAGGCAGCATCGGTTATATCGAGGAAGGACAGTACACCATCGAGGAGCCCACTCCTTTCAACATGGAGCAAGAGTCTCTATCGCTGACGGGCAAGCACAACATCTACAACTCGCTGGCAGCCGGTATAGCATCGAACATCAGTGGTATCAAGAAAGAAGACATCCGCAAGAGCCTGAGCAACTTTCCGGGTGTCGAGCACCGCTTGGAGAAAGTGTGCAAAGTGGCTGGAGTGCAATACATCAACGACTCAAAGGCTACCAATGTCGATGCCTGCTGGTATGCACTGGAGAGCATGAGAACCCCGACCATTCTCATTATCGGGGGCAAGGACAAAGGAAACGACTACAGTGCCATCAAAGACCTTGTAAAAGAGAAGTGCGTAGGACTGGTCTATCTGGGAGCCGACAATAAGAAACTACACGACAATTTCGACTCGCTCGGCATCCCCGCGCGCGACACCCACTCCATGAAAGAGTGCATAGAAGCTTGCTACGAAATGGCGAAGGCTGGCGACACGGTGCTGCTCAGCCCTTGTTGCGCCAGTTTCGACCTGTTCAAGAACATGGAAGACCGTGGCGAACAGTTCAAGACATTGGTCAGAGCACTGTAGGACGTGAGAAAGAAAATAGGTAAATAAATCCTTATCGACATAAATGAGCAACTGGTCACTTAGCAATATTTTCAAAGGGGACAAAGTAATCTGGATGGTCTTTTTCTTCCTTTGCATGATAAGCATCATTGAGGTTTACTCCGCCTCAAGTTCGTTGTCGTACAAAGGCGGCAACTACTGGAGCCCTATTCTCAAGCATGGCGGCACCTTGTTCCTTGGTGCGTTCATGATGATAGTCGTCATGAACATCAAATGCCGCTACTTCAAGCTGGCAACTCCCATCCTGCTTATGTTCTCGTTCATCACACTCGTTTGGGTGTGGATTGCGGGAGAGACCACCAACGGTGCCAACCGTTGGATAACGTTCATTGGCATACAGTTCCAACCATCGGAAATTGGAAAGGGGGCACTCATGCTGGCCATCTCTCAGATACTCAGTGCCATGCAGACAGACAAGGGGGCTGACAAAAAAGCCTTCCAGTACATCCTTATCGTGTCGGCATTCATTATCACCCCCATCATCTTTGAGAACCTGTCAACAGCAATGCTCATTTCATTTACCGTCATTCTGATGATGTTCGTCGGACGTGTGCCGCTGAAACAGATTGGCAAACTGCTCGGTGTCATTGCGCTGATAGCAGTGTTGGCACTATCGTTGGTCATGCTTGTGGGAAAAAACAATCCACAAGTGAGCACGAAACAGAACCTCACGGAACAAACCATACAGGAGACAGAGAAGAAAGAAGGATTGGTTGACAAGCTGTTCCACCGTGCCGACACGTGGAAGGCGCGTATCTACAAATTTTTCGACAACACTTATGTTGCCCCGAAGGATTTCGACCTCGACAAGGACGCACAGATAGGGCATGCCAACATAGCCATAGCATCATCGAATGTCGTGGGAAAAGGACCGGGGAACTCCACCGAGCGCGATTTCCTCTCGCAGGCTTTCTCGGATTTCATTTATGCCATCATCATTGAGGAGATTGGCATTGAGGGAGCGGCGCTCGTGGCCCTACTCTACATCGTACTGCTTTTCAGGACGGGAAAGATAGCCAACAAATGCGAGAATTCATTCCCCGCATTCCTCGCCATGGGTATCTCATTTCTACTGGTGACGCAAGCCCTGTTCAACATGGCGGTTGCCGTTGGACTGGCCCCCGTAACCGGACAGCCACTTCCACTGATTAGCAAGGGTGGCACATCGACCATCATCAACTGCATCTATATCGGGGCTCTGCTCAGCATCAGCCGATTTGCCAAACAGCGAAGCGAGGAGAACGACTCGAAAAAAAACTGACCAGCAATAAGGTGGGAATAGCCACGAATATTGTCCATCGAAATCAGTTACGGCATTGACAACGACTATCCGCATGCCGCTCATGCAACAACTGAACATGCATAGAGTGATCATTGTCGCGCAGGCATTGACAGAATAAAGAAAAAGAAAAAAAGGGACAGTCAATCCTTTTAAAATTGAAATTATAACGACCTGTAAATCAACAGTGTAAAAATTCAAATCTAAAAGCTGACCTTTTGCAACATGAAAGCTGACCTTTTGAGCAACAATCGATGACCTTTTGGTTCTCGGAAGATAATGAAAGGGAAGTCCGTTGTGAAATTATTTTACAATGACCGCTCAAAAAATCAAGAAGAGAGGCAGAACTTTAGACTAATGAGGTTTCTGGCATCAGATTTGGGTTAAAAAGGTCTGAAAATTAGAAAAAGAGAAAAAAAATGATTAACTTTGTCAGTTAATAGATAAGTACAATGGACGAAGGGTTAAGAATCATTATCAGCGGAGGCGGAACTGGCGGACACATATTTCCCGCCATATCAATTGCCAATGCCATAAAAGCTAAACATCCAGATGCTAAAATACTCTTTGTAGGAGCAGAAGGGCGAATGGAAATGCAGCGAGTACCCGCTGCCGGATATGAAATCAAGGGCCTGCCCATCAAGGGTTTCAACAGGGCCAACAAACTAAAGAACTTCAGCGTTCTGATAAAACTTTGGAAAAGTCTCAGACTTGCCAGGAAAATCATTAAGGAATTCAATCCGCAAGCTGCCGTAGGAGTGGGTGGATATGCCAGTGGTGCTACCCTTTACGAATGCTCAAAGATGGGCATTCCTTGTCTGATTCAGGAGCAAAACTCATACGCTGGAGTAACCAACAAGTTGCTTGCCAAGAGGGCGCAGAAAATTTGCGTGGCCTACGAGGGTATGGAACGTTTCTTCCCAGCCAACAAAATTATCATGACGGGCAATCCGGTACGGCAAAACGTACTGGAGTCGCCACTCGATCAGGAAGAAGCGCGCAAGAGTTTCGGGTTGAGTCCGATGAAAAAGACCATACTTCTGGTAGGGGGAAGCCTCGGAGCACGAACTATCAACCGCTCAATCATGGAGCATCTTGACTTGGTGGAGAAGTCTGACGCACAATTCATTTGGCAAACGGGCAAGTTCTATCACCAAAGCATCGTCGATGCCATAAAGGGCAAGGAACAACCCAACCTGAAGGTGATGGACTTCATCAGCGATATGGGGACGGCCTACAAGGCTGCCGACCTGATTATCAGTCGTGCTGGAGCAAGTTCCATCAGCGAATTTCAGCTCATCGGCAAACCAGTAATCCTCGTCCCCAGCCCCAACGTGGCCGAAGACCACCAGACCAAGAATGCCATGGCGCTCGTCAACAAGGAAGCAGCTCTGTATGTCAAGGATGCTGACGCACCAAACACATTGCTTTCGCTGGCGCTTCGCACCATCGCCGACGACAAAAAACTAAAAAGTCTGAGTGAAAACGTGAAAAAAATGGGGCTGAAAGATTCAGCCGACATCATTGCCGACGAGGTGATGCGTCTGATAAAATAATTGGAACAATGGAACTCAAAGATATAAAAGCCGTTTATTTCGTAGGAGCTGGGGGCATAGGCATGAGTGCGATAGCCCGCTATTTCCGCCAGAAAGGGCTCGTGGTAGGAGGATACGACAAGACACCATCCGACCTTACACGACGATTGGAAGAAGAAGGCATACGCCTGCACTACGAGGAGGACGTCAATCAGATACCCGAAGAATGCAAACTGAAGGAATCTACACTCGTCATCTACACGCCAGCCATTCCCGCAACACACAAGGAACTTGCTTTTTTCCGTGAGAATGGATTTGAAATCGAGAAGCGGGCACAGGTGTTGGGCAGACTGACACAGACCCACAAGGGGCTATGCTTTGCCGGAACACACGGCAAGACCACCACATCGACGATGTGCGCACACATCATGCACCAGAGTCATCTTGACTGCAACGCCTTCCTCGGTGGCATATCAAAGAATTATGGTACCAACTACATCTTGTCAGACAAGAGCGATTACGTGGTGATTGAGGCCGACGAGTTCGACCGATCGTTCCATTGGCTACGGCCTTGGATGAGCGTTATCACATCGACCGACCCCGACCATCTGGACATCTACGGAACAAAAGAGGCTTACCTTGAGAGCTTCCGTCACTACACAGAGCTGATTCAACCTGGAGGAGCCTTGGTCATCCACAAGGATTTGGAGATGCGAGAGAACGTACAGCAAGGCGTAACAGTGTATGAATACAGCCGGCACGAAGGAGATTTCCATGCTGACAACGTGAGAATAGAAAACGGAACGATTCACTTTGACTTCGTTTCGCCCGTCGAGAATGTAGCCGACATAGAGCTGGGGCAGCCCGTTCCCATCAACATCGAGAACAGTGTGGCGGCTATGGCTCTGGCCCAACTTAACGGATGCTCAGCCGACGAGCTGCGTAACGGCATGAGGACATACGCAGGGGTTGACCGCCGCTTCGACTTTAAAATCAAAAACGACCGGCATGTGTTCCTGTCCGACTACGCACACCACCCGAAAGAAATACTGCAGAGTGCCAAAAGCCTCAAGGAAATATACCCCAACCGTAAGGTAACGGTTATCTTCCAACCTCATTTATACACCCGAACGCGAGACTTCTATCAAGAATTCGCCGACGCTCTCAGCCATTTCGACGAGGTGGTGCTCACCGAAATCTATCCGGCACGTGAAGAACCCATTCCGGGAGTTAGCTCGGCGCTCATCTTCGAGAACCTGAAAGAGGGAGTTGAACGTAGGATGATATTGAAAGACGAAGTCATCGACTTTGTAAAAGAACACGACTTCGATGTACTTGTGGTACTGGGCGCTGGCAATTTGGACAACTATGTCCCTGAAATTGCCGAAATCCTAAAAGGAAAAGAATAGAAAATGCGCATTCATTGGAAGAAGATCATCATCTGCACACTGGACGTCGTCCTGGCATTCTATCTGGTCATGGCTATCACATCTTGGAATACGCCAGACAAAAGCAACCGTGTGTGCACGAAAGTGGATATTAACATCTCCGACTCCAATAACGCAGGATTCCTCAGCGCTGAGGAAATAAAGCAAATTCTCGTAAAGGAACAGCTCTATCCGCTCAACAAGCAAGTTAAATTCATTGAACCACGGAAAATCGAGGAGGCACTGAAGGTAGGGCCATTCGTGAACACCGCACAATGCTATGTCACCGAAAACGGGCACGTGAACATTAATATCTCACAGCGAATGCCAATCGTCAGAATCAAAAGCAGTAGGGGCGACGACTATTACCTTGACGACAACGGTGGCATATTGCCCAACTCGAAATACACAAGCGACTTGATTATCGCCTCAGGAAACATCAACCAGTGGTTTGCACATTACGGAATTGCTCCACTTGCGAAATCGATCAGCAAGTCACAATTCTGGCTTAACCAAATAGAACAAATCAATGTGCTCGCCGACAGAGGAATAGAGCTGGTGCCAAGAGTGGGCGACCACATCCTCTTCATAGGCTATCTACCCATGAAGAAGAACAAAGCAGAGAATGAAGCGGCAATAGACGAGTTCGTTCAGAGAAAACTCACCCGACTGGAGAAGTTCTATCGCTATGGACTCTCACATGCGGGGTGGAACAAATACTCATACATCAACGTGGAGTTCGACAACCAAATCATCTGTAAACGTAAGCCTTCCACAAACGAAAGCCAAGAGGAAGCAGTGGCAGAAGAGTATCAAAACGAAGCAACAGAATAAAAGAAGAAAAAAATATTTACGTGTATGGCAGAATTCATTGTAGCCATTGAACTGGGCTCATCAAAGATTACAGGAATCGCCGGCAAGAAAAACCTTGACGGAAGTATCTCTGTGAATGCCGTTGTCAAGGAAAACGCCTCGCAATGCATCCGCAAGGGCGTAGTCTATAACATCGACAAGACAGGGCAGTGCTTAACCAATATCATCACAAAACTCAAGAAACAACTGAAACACGAGATCTCTCATGTTTACGTAGGTGTCGGAGGACAGTCTATTCGCAGCGTGAAGAATGTCATTGTCAAAGAACTCCCTGGCGAGACGATCATCACCAGCGATATGATCAATGAGCTGATGGACGCCAATCGCAACATGACCTATCAAGAACAGGAGATTCTTGATGCCGCCACACAGGAATATAAGGTTGACAACCAATACTCCATCGACCCCGTTGGCATCAAGGCCAACCACCTGGAAGGCAACTTCCTGAACATACTTTGGCGCAAGTCGTTCTACGACAACCTGAACAATTGTTTCGAAAAAGCAGGCATTGCAATCGCGGAGATGTACCTTGCGCCACTCGCTTTGGCAGACAGCGTGCTGACAGAGGCAGAGAAACGCGGTGGATGCGTGCTCGTTGACCTTGGCGCTGATACGACAACCATATCTGTCTATTACAAGAACATCCTCCGACATTTGGCCGTCCTACCCATCGGCTCTGCCAATATAACCAAGGATATAGCCAGTTTGCAGCTGGAAGAAAAAGATGCTGAAGCCATGAAGCTGAAGTATGCGAGCGCTTTCACCGACAACAACGAAATCGACAATAACCTCAGCTATCCCCTTGACGCAGATAGAACAATCGAAAGCCGCAAGTTCATCGAAATTGTTGAAGCCCGCGTGGAGGAAATCATTGAGAATGTAATCTACCAGATTCCCCCAGAGTTCATAGACAAGCTCTTAGGTGGTTTCATTCTGACTGGCGGCGGCTCGAATTTGCGGAACATCGAACGTGCCTTCCGCAACCATACACACGTAAACAAGATAAGGATTGCGCAGTTCGTATCACACACCATCACCTCAGGCGATGCCGACATCAACGCGAAGAACGGAACAATGAACACCATTCTGGGCTTGTTGGCCAAGGGAGACATGAACTGCGCCGGTGCTGAAATCAATCCTGACAAGTCGCTCTTTGAGGAAAACAAGACGACCACCTCAAGCACGACCGACATTCACCAAACCCCTCGCAAGCCAACCGAAATAGGACAGGGAGTCGTCCTGACAGCAGCCGAGAAAGAAAAGGCAGAGGCCGAGAGGCGCAGACTGGAAGAGGAGGAACGCAAGCGCAGGGAAGAAGAGGAAGAGAGAATCAGACAGGAAGAGGAAGAAAAGCGAAAGAACAGCTTCTGGGGCAAGTTGAGCCGCAAAATCAAAGACTTTAGCGGTTCTATCCTCGAACCCGAAGATTAATGATTGCAGAAAGATTGGTAAAGAAAGAATATAAGAAAGGAAATACTGTTATGGCAGACAACAATAATAGAATGGAGATTCTCGATTTCGGCGAACCTGAACAGAACAGCATCATTAAGGTTATCGGAGTCGGTGGTGGAGGTGGCAATGCCGTCAACCACATGTACAAGGAGGGAATCCACGAAGTGACATTCGTACTATGCAACACCGATGCCCAGTCGCTCAACGATTCACCTGTGCCCGTCCATCTTCAGTTGGGCAAAGAGGGACTCGGCGCAGGCAACAAACCTGCTAAGGCGAAGGAAGCAGCCGAAGAAACACTCGACGATATCAAGAAAATGCTCAACGATGGGACCAAGATGGCATTCATCACCGCAGGAATGGGCGGAGGAACCGGTACGGGAGCAGCCCCCGTCATTGCACGGTTGAGCAAGGAACTGGGAATCCTCACAGTCGGAATCGTCACCATACCCTTCCGCTTCGAGGGCGACAAGAAAATCGACCAGGCACTCGACGGCGTAGAAGAAATGTCGAAACACGTTGACGCACTTTTGGTTATCAATAACGAGCGCCTTCGCGAAATCTATCCAGAGATGAGCGTCCTCGATGCCTTCGGAAAAGCAGACGACACACTAAGCATTGCTGCGAAGAGCATTGCTGAAATCATCACCGTCCGCGGTCTTATCAACCTCGACTTCAACGACGTGAGAACGGTTTTGAAAGACGGTGGCGTAGCCATCATGAGCACAGGCTATGGCGAAGGCGAAGGCCGCGTGAAGCAAGCTATTGAAGATGCACTCAACTCACCGTTGCTCAACGACAACGACATATACAACTCAAAGAAAATATTGCTTTCCATCAATTTCTGCAGCGACAACACTGAGAATGCGGGACTGACAATGGAGGAAATGAACGACGTCAACGAGTTTATGGAACGCTTCAGTGGCGGATTTGAACTGAAATGGGGACTTGCACTCGACCCAGAGCTTGACAAGAAGGTGAAAGTGACCATCCTTGCCACTGGCTTCGGTATCGAAGATGTTGACGGAATGGGAAACCACCTGCTCAAGCATTCACAAGAAGAAGCCGCTCGCATAGCCGAGGAGGAGGAACGCAATGCCGAACGCCGCGACCGTCGTGAGCGTTACTACAAGGACAACAACAACTCACAATACAAGCGCCGTCCGCACATCTACCTTTTCTCACCTGACGACCTCGACAACGAAGACATCATCCTCGCAATCGAGAACACTCCGACCTACAAGCGCACCAAACAGATGATAAAAGACTTGAAGGCAGCGCCTGAAAAGACGGAGGACGAAAGTCAAGGCGAAATGGTTCAAGGCACCATCAGCTTCACTTAATCAAAAATAAAGACAAGAAACTAATACTCAAGGGGATGTGTCGAACCGACATATCCCCTTGATTTGTATAGCCACCAGCCCCAAAAAACACTTCGACTACAATCTTTTCCATCACCTTATTTGACAAATACCGCAGGACAGTACAGCAACAGTGCCAATTCGGCCAAAAAGTCATTACCTCTGAGCTGATGACACGTGGCATGAGAAATTCATTACCCTACTCCGACAAATAAGCTATCGCACCATCGGAATCCGCCATTAATACCTTTGCTGATTTCATTTGATTGCCAAACAGCTTGTTTGTTGTTCTTCTGAAGACGTAGCGGACTACAGCGAGAGAAAGCAAAAGGAGAGTTTCTGGCAGCCGAGTGAAAGCAGTCAGAAGGCCTATTATCATCGACTGAATCTTGAAAACACGATCAGACAAAAGATTTCGGATGATAAAAGGTCAGCTATCGCCAAGCAATAGGTCAGCTTTTACAATCCAAAAGCTTAGGTTTTGCAATCCCCTTTGTATAAATCTGATTTACTGAAAGTTACAAAAGCAGTGACATCTACTTTTTAATAAGTCTTTCCAACACAGTGATTTCACGCAAAAACTTCTTTCAAGATTTTAAAACTTTGCAGTTCAGGCATATTAGGCACGTGCAACCGATAGTAACGCAGTGCCAGTTCGGTGAACCGATTGCGGTCTGTGTGCGATAGTTTGAAGAGCTGCATCGTCTCATAGTCCATTCTCATCAACTGATTTACTCGGCTGGCATCCAACGGTTCAAGAAAATCGGAATGCAAAGGCGCCACTCCCACAAAACAACCATTGCGCAAATCAAAGTAACAATCTGGCTCATATTCATTCAGATTGGGATAAAAGCCGATGAAACGGCTCAAGCGCATCATGAAAACAAGATGGAAATTGGCATAGTTCGACACCGAACCGTCGAGCCATTGCAAGCTGGTGACAATGTAATTGAATAAGGATCGATTCTCCTGCTCGCCCTTTGTCACATGAAAAAGGAACTCCGAGAGAAACAACATGACACTCGATTTAACAGGATCGATGGGAATGGACAAATAAGGAAGTGCTATCCTGACATCCTTGATATGCTGAAGATTAGCCTTTTGCCGGTAGTCGAATTCGATATCCAACACCGTCATAGGCTGAAAAAACTGCTTCTTCACCTTTGCTTTTGATGTTTTGGGAAGGCGCACCATAAAAGACAGACGCCCCCACACATCGGTGAGAACCTCGACAATCAGCGACGAGTCGCCAAACTTGATTTGATGCAATACGATTGCACTCGATTTTGTCAGCATAATTATGGATTGGCATACAAAAGTACAAAAATATCTACTCATTTGAAAAAATAACCGCTAAAATTTGGATGATTGAAATAAATCAACTACCTTTGCACCCGCAAATCAAAAGCATGGTCCCTTCGTCTATCGGCTAGGACACAAGATTTTCATTCTTGCAAGAGGGGTTCGATTCCCCTAGGGACTACGAAACAAATAATAAGAGAACGTAAAGATGGCAAATCACAAATCATCACTTAAAAGAATCCGCCAGGACAAGGCTAAGTCGCTGCACAACAAATATTATGCAAAGACAATGCGCAATGCGGTTCGTAAACTGCGCGCTATTTCAGATAAAGACGAAGCTATTAAGCTTTACCCTTCAGTGCAGAAGATGCTTGACAAACTTGCTAAGACCAATATCATTCACAAGAAAAAGGCAGCAAACCTGAAGTCGGGTCTATGTAAGCACATTGCCGCATTGGGCTAATAGGCTCTACAGTCATAGCTAATAAAGAATAATGAAGGTCGTAATCCAGATGGATTATGACCTTTTCCATTTGGAATTTGACAAGAAGGCATTATCATCAGACACCTCATTAACCACCACAGCATATCCACCAATGAATCTTCAAGTATCTGCAATTTAACAATACGTTAAACTCGACAAGAAGATTTACAACCTTTCCAAAATCAGCACATGCCCCAATGAGCTATTTGGGTTAATAAAAAAAGCCGTTATTTATCCTTGATTTATTTCCATAATTCAAGGATTTTTTGTATCTTTGCCTATCAATATTCTAAAGAGAAAATGGCAGATATTATAGAAAACGAGAACAATTACTCGGCCAGCAACATTCAAGTGCTCGAAGGACTTGAAGCAGTGCGCAAACGCCCAGCCATGTATATTGGCGATATAAGCGAGAAAGGTCTCCACCATCTTATCAACGAAACAGTAGATAACTCCATCGACGAAGCGATGGCAGGTTATTGCAGCCACATCGAAGTGACTATCAATGAAGACAATTCCGTTACCGTTGAGGACGACGGACGCGGTATTCCTGTTGACGAACACGAGAAACTGCACAAGAGTGCACTTGAAGTCGTCATGACAGTGCTCCATGCCGGCGGTAAGTTCGACAAGGGTTCCTACAAGGTCAGCGGAGGTTTGCACGGTGTCGGCGTAAGTTGTGTGAACGCCTTGTCGTCTCACATGATGTCTCAAGTTTACCGTGAAGGCAAAATCTACCAACAAGAATACGAACAGGGCAAGCCTCTCTATCCAGTAAAGGTTGTCGGTTCAACCGACAAAACGGGTACACGCCAACAGTTCTGGCCAGACAAGACCATCTTTACAACCACCATTTACCAGTGGGACATTGTAGCACGGCGCATGCGTGAGCTTGCTTTCCTAAACGCTGGAATCAAAATCACACTGACAGACCTCCGCCCTGACGAAAACGGAAAGACCCGTCAGGAAGTGTTTCATGCCAAAGAAGGATTGAAGGAGTTCGTGAGATACGTTGATCGCCACCGTACTCACCTTTTTGACGACGTCATTTACCTAAAGACCGAAAAGCAAGGCATCCCCATTGAGGTTGCAATCATGTACAACACTGATTACAACGAGAATATCCACTCTTACGTAAACAACATCAACACCATAGAGGGCGGAACCCATCTCACTGGTTTCCGCGCCGCACTGACCCGTACCCTGAAGTCTTATGCCGACAACGATCCTCAGATTTCTAAGCAGATAGAGAAGGCAAAGATTGAGATTACGGGCGAGGACTTCCGCGAAGGATTGACCGCAGTGATTTCAATCAAGGTCGCTGAGCCACAATTCGAGGGCCAGACCAAGACCAAATTAGGAAACAGCGAGGTTTCAGGAGCTGTCCAACAGGCCGTGGGCGAGGCGCTATCCTACTACCTTGAGGAGAACCCCAATGAGACAAAGCTGATTTGCGACAAGGTAATACTGGCTGCCACAGCACGTATTGCGGCGCGCAAGGCCCGCGAGAGCGTACAGAGGAAGAACGTTATGACGGGCGGAGGACTTCCTGGAAAGCTGGCCGACTGCTCTAACAAAGACCCAAAGGAATGCGAAATTTTCCTCGTCGAGGGTGATTCAGCCGGTGGTTCGGCAAAGCAAGGTCGCGACCGCTACACACAGGCGATTCTCCCACTGCGCGGTAAGATTCTCAATGTTGAGAAAGTGCAGCGCCACCGTGTATTTGAGGCAGAGTCTGTGATGAACATCATCCAGTCGATTGGTGTCCGTTTCGGCGTGGAAGGCGAAGGCGATTTCGAAGCCAACACCGAGAAACTTCGCTACGACAAGATAATCATCATGACCGATGCCGATGTCGATGGCTCTCACATCGACACGCTGATTATGACTCTGTTCTACCGCTACATGCCAAAAGTCATCGAAGAAGGGCATCTGTACATCGCCACTCCACCACTCTATAAATGTACTTACAAGAAGATAAGCGAGTACTGCTACACCGAACAGCAGCGCCTTCAGTTCATCGACAAGTATGGAAACGGCGTCGAAGACGGAAAGACAATCCACACACAGCGCTACAAAGGTTTGGGAGAAATGAACCCAGAGCAACTTTGGGAAACGACAATGAACCCCCAAACCCGTCTTCTCAAGCAGGTGACCATCGAGAACGCCACTGTTGCCGACGAGATTTTCTCCATGCTGATGGGAGATGACGTTGAGCCACGTCGCGAATTTATCGAAGAAAACGCTACTTATGCCAATATCGACGCATAAGCTGTCCGACTGGGCTTGACCAGCTGACAACAACATAACAATCCCCTTTCAGAAAGAAGGTCAAGAAGCAAAGATTACCGACTCACATCGTTCTGCGCTGACACCTCTTACTGAAAGGGGATTTTTCATTGTCACACCTACCCCAAAACATAGATTACCGAACTGCCAAACCACTTTGCGAAAGGCCTGTTTTCAATCTTTCCTATGCTCAAAAAAGAAGGTTGACAAAGAAACGTATAACCAACTGATTCTGTGAACATTAGAAAAGTTAAAACAAAAGCTCACCTATGGCCGTTCAAAAGCATATCTTTTGAACGGTCGAAGGTGAGCTTTTAGTTTGCCGTAGCTGACCTTTTTGCAGAGCAAAGTTCAGAGTGATGAGACAAGAGACAGGAATTCAGACAAAAAGACCAATCCATATTAGTATAAAGGGAATAGTTTTATTCAAAATTCAGCAAACTCATCAAGATGTTCCCGATAAGCTAATCTTCATCCGATAACAATGTTTGTAGCGTAAATTGTCTATTTTTTCTCATAAATTGTTCGTTTTTTACAAATAAATCTGTAAATTTGCAATCGAATACATGTAAATTAACCGAATTAAACTTATGAGAGAAATTTATGTGGAAATGGTAAAAAGGGAATTTCCCTTAGGCTACAATGTTGACGATGAGTTCCTTCTGTACGACAGTTCAACAGGTATTCCCGTGCTGCAAGAGACCTCACGCTTGAAATGTCTGGTCCTCGCTCTCTGCACAGATGGCGAAATAAGCTACACAGTTGACACAGAGCAGTACGTTGCCAGTGCTGGCGACATTCTGATTGCCAACGAAGGGCAGGTTGTAGGCGACTATTGGGCCAGGCCAAACACAAAGGGCGTGATGCTGATTGTGTCTAACAATTTCTTCCAAGATATCGTGAGCGGCATCAGCGACTTGTCAACCTTGTTCCTATTTGCACGCCGGCATCCCGTCTTTCATCTTGAGCAGAAACTTGTCAAGGAGCTGATAACATACAGCGAGAGCATCAAGCACAAGATAAATGACACCTCCCATAAGTTCAGACGTGAGTTGGTAGCCACCATTCTCAAGGTTCTCATCTACGACATGTCGAATGTCATCTACAGTGTACAGCACATTCAGAAACAAGGAAAGACCAGAGCAGAAGTCATTTTCTCAGAGTTCATCAAGCTGGTGGAGAAGGATTTCCGCAAACAACGTCGCTTAGGATGGTACGCCGAGCAACTTTGCATCACGCCGAAATACCTCTCCGAAACCGTCAAGGGTGTCAGTAAACGCACCCCCAGCGACTGGATAGACTACTATGTCATGCTCGAAATACGGGTGATGCTCAAGAACAGCAAAATGAGCATTAAGCAGATTGCCGAAGAACTCAACTTTCCCAACCAGAGTTCGCTCGGGAAATACTTCAAGGAACACTACGGAACAAATCCCTCTCGCTTCAGAAGGAGTTAAGAAAGGGCCATCTACAAAGTCCTCAACCGCAAGCTATCTGAGTAGCATTCGTCAGGCTGCTTGCGGTTTTCGGTTTACTATTGATGGATAACGAATGGATTTGAGCTAATCAAACAGCACAGTCGAAGCCCGCATCAGGGGATGGTTGCAGCGGATTCAATATCTGGTCGGCCACTGATTCCAACTCACAGTACCATGCTTCGCCGAACTTACGAATGAGAGGGGCTTTCAAAAACTTATAGACTGGCAAATCCAACTCCTGACCTTTTTTCACCGCAGCCTTGCAAACATCCCAGCGATGATAGTTGATGCCAGTGAGACCATTGTCGAATTGCTTCACTCGAATCGGATAAAGCGCACACGAAAGCGGTTTCACAAATGCCGTCTTGCCAGCCCTGAACGAGCGTTCCAAGGCACAAAGGCAACAATCCTTCTCATAACAGGTAAAGACACAGTCCTTTCCGTTGACAATACTTGTCACCAAATCGCCCTCCTCGTCAGTATAAGCCACACCCTGCTGGTCGATAACGGACTGCGACGAGGCATTCAAATCACTCCATACAACATCAAGAGCTTCCTCGATTGCCCCTATTTCATCAAGAGTGACAGGCGCACCAGCATCACCCTCAACGCAACAGATACCCTTACAGGCATCCAGATCACAACAAAATTTCTCCGTAAATATGTCTGGTGAGACAAGTACGTCGCCTATCTGCAAGATAGGCATCATCGATGTTCTACTCATTAGCGTAACTTACACGTAAAAACAGAAAGGAAAACTGTCTGCTTTTTAAACGGTGCAAAGTTACAATAAAGAGGGAAAAAATTGCAAAAGTTATCTGATTTTTTATCAATCAGTATAGAAAAATGATTCGTTCGCCCTACCATTTAATGGGCATAAGTCCATTTTCTTCCAAATAAGCATTGCAACGGGAGAACTGATGCTGACCAAACCAACCGCCACGGTTGGCCGACAGGGGCGAGGGATGTACCGATTCCAATATACAATGCCGAGTGCTGTCAATCAGATACTTCTTGGAACGGGCAAAGCCTCCCCAGAGCATGAACACAAGATGATCACGATTCGCACTGAGAGCCTTGATGGCAGCATCGGTGAAAGTTGCCCATCCCAACCGTTGATGACTATTGGCCATGTGCGCCCGGACAGTAAGCGTGGCATTGAGCAAGAGTATTCCCTGTTCAGCCCATCGGGTAAGGTCGCCCGACTTCTGAACTGTCACACCAAGATCCTGTTCAATCTCCTTGTAGATATTGATGAGCGACGGTGGCATGGCTATCCCCTCAGGCACGGAAAAGCTCAATCCCATGGCCTGACCTGGCTCATGATAAGGGTCTTGACCAAGAATCACTACCTTAACCCTGTCGAACGGACAGAGATTGAAGGCATTGAATATCAATTTTCCTGGCGGATAGCACGTCGTTTGCCGATATTCTGCACGCACACTGTCAGTCAATTGGTGGAAATAAGGTTTCCCAAATTCAGCCCGAAGTTGCTGTTTCCACGATTCTTCGATTGCAACCATCATCAGTCAGTTGGTAAAAAAGACAGCCCCATCAGAGTTTTGTAACTGACAGGGCTGTTCTGTTAGTGAATTATTTATCCTCTATCAGGCATTCGCCCGTCATTGCTTCCGGTTGTTCCAATCCCATAATGTGCAGGATTGAGGGAGCCACGTCGGCCAGACGGCCAGGCTTCACGCGTGCAGAGTTGTTGTCTGTCACATAGATGAATGGCACAGGGTTCAGCGAATGGGCAGTATTTGGAGTTCCATCCTCATTAAGCGCATTATCGGCATTGCCGTGATCGGCTATGATAATTGCCTCATAATCGTTCGACTTAGCAGCCTCTATAACTTCCCTCACACAATTATCAACGGCATAAACAGCCTTTGCTATCGCATTCATCACACCAGTGTGGCCCACCATGTCACCATTGGCAAAATTGACAACGATGAAATCATACTTGTTTGTATTGATAGCCTCCACCAGTTTGTCCTTTACTTCGTAGGCACTCATCTCTGGTTTGAGGTCGTAGGTAGCCACTTTTGGCGAGGCCACAAGGATACGGTCCTCCCCTTCGTAAGGTTCCTCACGGCCACCGTTGAAGAAGAATGTCACATGGGCGTACTTTTCTGTCTCGGCAGTGTGAAGTTGCTTCTTGCCCAGCGAGCTGAGGTATTCGCCCAGCGTATTGGTCACGTTCTCCTTGGGGAACAAAATATGCACGTTCTTGAAGTTGGCATCGTATGGAGTCATGCAATAATACTGCAAATCCTTGATGGTGCTCATGCCTTCCTCTGGCATATCCTGTTGCGAAAGAACAGTTGTTAATTCTTTAGCACGGTCGTTTCGGAAGTTGAAGAAGATGACCACGTCACCCTCCTTGATGGTTCCGTCAACTGTAGAGTTGTTGATGGGCAGGATAAACTCATCGGTGACATCGCTGGCATAGCTTTCTTCCACGGCTTTCACCATGTCGTCAGCCTGTTTTCCCTTGCCTTCTACGAGCAGGTCGTAAGCCTCTTTCACTCGATTCCAACGCTTGTCGCGGTCCATGGCATAGAACCTGCCGATGATGGAAGCGATATGCGCTCCGTTGGCATCGCAAACTTTCTGTATATCCTTCACAAAGCCAGCCCCGCTCTTCGGATCGGTGTCGCGACCGTCCATGAAACAATGCACGTAAACGTCGTTCAGGCCGTACTCCTTGCCTATTTCTATGAGTTTGAAGAGATGATCGAGAGACGAGTGTACACCGCCGGTAGAAGTCAGCCCCATCAAGTGAAGCTTCTTGCCCGTCTTTTGGGCATAGCTGTAGGCATTGATGATTTCGGGATTCTTGAGAATATCGCCACTCTGACATGCTTTGTTGATTTTGACGAGATCCTGATAAACAATGCGTCCGGCACCGATATTAAGATGACCCACTTCGGAGTTACCCATCTGTCCGTCGGGCAAACCGACGTTTTCGCCTGACGCTTGCAGGCAAGAATGTGACGAAACTGCATTCAGATAGTCGAGGTAAGGGGTCGGTGTGTTAAAGATGACGTCGCCCTTGCCATGTTTTCCGAGTCCCCATCCATCGAGGATCATCAGAAGTGCTTTTTTTGCCATAATTACTTTATTCCTTTCTTAATACCTATTTTAGGTTACAAAGATACTGAAAAAGAGCCAACTGACAAAGAAAAAGCCGAAGGAAAAAGTTGACTGCTGAGGACTGGTTGTCGCAAAGGGCATGAATCGTTGTCAATGGCTCGGCCACGACTGGCTGACGACCGGCAATGCTGGCTGGTCTGACAACCTTCGCACTACCCTTTCGCAAATATCACGATTGCTGACAGCCACCCATTTTTTTAAGATTATTCTACCATTCATTGTAAAAAGCTAAGCTTCGGAGTTGCCAAAGGTCACCTATCGCCTTGTCATAGCTGACCTTTTGAAGTGCGAAAGGTGACCTTTTACAATGCAGGTGATAATGATATGATTATCAATAGGTTAGAAACAGAACCTAAAAATGCGAATTGTCAACTTTTTTCACCATGTCTTAAAACGAACAACAATAGGAAACCAGCAGCGCACAGGCTTACCTCCTTGTCGGCCAGGGATGAAGCGTGGGAATTGGCGCACTAACTTCAGGGCCTCCACCTCATAAGGAGCATCGGTGCGCCGGAGCAACGTTGGACAGGTCAGACTTCCATCGGGTTCTACCACCACTCTCACCACAATGCGCCAAATGGCACAGCAGTCAATGGCATGGGTGGGCCACTGCAGATGTTCGATGATGAATTGGTCCATCGCCAGCCTCCCTCCAGGAAACCGAGGCATCTCATCGCATAGGGTGAATATCGGCTCCGAGTGGGTGGAAGTCGATTCTCTGAACGGCACCGTCACAGCGCCATTCGCATTGACGCCCAAATAACGCTGGCCGTTGATTTGACTCTCCTGCCACGGATAAACCGCAATCAAGGCATTGGAAATAAGCGATTTGACACTGTCCTCTTCGGCTTTGGACAGCGTATCGGAGCCTAAACGGAGGATAGACACACGGCACGAGTCGGCAAACTGGCGACAGCTGCTCGGAAACAACTGTATTTTGGTGACAATACGCTTGCCCCTAAAATTAGGAAACATGGCCAAAGGTAGGAAACGCTCTATCGAGTCAGAATTCAAAACCTGACGGAGGGTGTAGCCAGGGTATATCTTATTGTGGTAGGACTTGCGTCCAACCACCTTTCCACGCTCGACCGTGAGCACTACTTCGTTCTCATAATTACGCTCGAAGCCATAGTGTATATAACGGAGTAATTTGCCATCAGCTATCCGCAAATCGTCGGTGACCCATGAAGCCACCACCCTTCCATTGCGCAGATATCGTCTGAAAATTCTGTTGAACGACTTGTTGTCCAGCCGCCTATAGCGTCCTTTCAGCTGATAAACCACACTGTCGAGCAAAAGGCGGTCGTTTTCGATTGACCAATATCCCGTAAATCCATCCCAATTGGCTGTTGACCAGCCATAATCTTTAGGCAAACGGTGGCGCACTTTCGCCCTCAAGATGGCATCAAAGGAAATGGGACGAGCCAAGAGTTGCCACGTTTTGCCTTCGTAACGGACGACATCGGCCGACTGTCCGGTTGCAAATAAGAAGGGCGTTTGCAAGAAAAGCACACACAGTAACAAAAATCTGTATCGCATAATTGTTTGGTTATTGAGGGTTATTTTTTATCTTCTATCAAGCTGAACAGTATCGCTTACATTGGCCAAGACAAGAATCCACACTCTTGCCAGCGACAGACTGGCAAGTCTGGACTGATGTGCCAACAAAGTTACGATAATTATGTTAAATATACTCATTGCCTCACGCTTTTGATTGTTTGGTTGAAGCATCACGTTTTTTAAACTAAAAGTCGTGCCAAGGCTTAAATGCAGTCACCTCGCCACGACTTTATGAAATGCAGATGACAATCATTGGAACTTTTGTCAATGCAAAGATAATTCTCAAGAAACAATTATGCAACACCGCCAATGGCACTGACACAAAAGCGAATCGTACACTACTGTCTATCAACCACTTGTCTATTTCTTAATCTGATTTCTGACACAAGTTATATTTGGCTGTTTGACAGATAATTAATATCTTTGCCCTTGAGATGAAAAAAATAACAGGAATAGTAATTGTGGCTTTTGCATTGGCAGCCTGCAAGCCGTCGAATGCCCCGAAATATCCGGCTGGAGCTGATGGCATCACCCGGATGCGGCTCGACAGCGCACGATATTTCATGGACCGACACAACACCAGACGGGCGATGATTCAGCTGAAAGCCGCCGAGAAACATCTGCCAGAGGTGAATGAGGATTCTCTGAAATTCGTCACTTACTTAAGTATTGCCCAAATCAACGCACAAAACGGTGCCTACAAGATGGCCCTCACATACTACTTGGGTGCTGAAAAGCATGCCAACGACGTGAAAAGGAGTCACAGACTGGCCGACGTGTTTCTGGGAAAGGCGGCGGTGTACAACCAAATGGGAATGAGCGACTCGGCAAGTCTGTGGGTAAAGAAGGCCGAAAAGTTCAGACCACGTATCAGAAAAGACCAGGAAAGATATATAGAAACACTGAAGAAACGCATACAAAACAAGCAAATTTTGGCGGTTTCATCGGATAAAGACGTCGAAATAGTGCAGATTCAGAACCGGTACGAAACAACGCTCGCACAGCGTGACGCACTCGAACAACGATTGTACTTTTCGTATGCAATCATCGCCCTATTGCTCTTGACGGCCGGAATCATTGTCTGGTTCAGGTATCGGATGAGACAACAACTCGGCAGATTCAGACTTCGACTGAGGGAAATAGAGCAGAACATACAGGGAGTACTACTGCAAAAGAATGCCACCATTGAGGAAATGAAAGCCAGAATTGACGATGGAATGGCGGAAATAGAGCAATTGAAGGGCAATATACACGGCAATGCCGAAAATATGAAAACGCCCGAATCCATCGAACAAATCAAGTTGGGAATAAACACGCTATACACCATCTCGAAAGGTGGCAACCTTTCGCAGATGGGAAAGAAGGAGCAACAGGCTCTGATGGCGGTAATGGGAAACATAGACTACGACTTGGCTTGCATGTTGAACCATCCTCGATATGCGCTTACACCTAAAGAGACTTTCTATTGTATCATGGAGTACAATGGGAAAACAGAAGAGCAGAAAGCCGAAGCCTTCTGCTGTAGCAACCAAGCCATACGCTCCATCAAGAGTAGGCTCAGCAAAAAGATGGACATAGGGATGCTTAGATTCAATACAAATCATTAAGTCAAAATCGGTTATTGGCGCATTTGTTGATTATATTTGATTACCGCACAGTCTTTTTTACCGTCTTTCATGAGGAGATAGTGAGATACAGTAAGAGAGAAAAGCAAGAAAGCTGCCGACAAAGCAAATCAAATCAGTCAAGGAACAATATTGTCATCATTTCATTGTGAAACTGTGGCCGAACGACCTATGAGGATAAAATATAAGAATCTAATGCCAGTCAGCCCAGTAAGAACTACAACAAAGCATAGATAAGATAAAGCCAATGGGCTGTCAAGGCCGCTACCAGTCCGCCAATGGTATGGGAAAGGATGGCCTTCGATGTCAGTTCGCGATATCCTATCGTGTCGAGCATGGCAGTATGGGTGCTGAGGAATCCACTCCAACACATGCCAATACCTGTGAACACGGCAATGGCATTACCATCAATCCAGCCCTGTGCCACAAAATTGGGAACTAAACTCAATGCGGCACCTACAGCTCCAAGAGCGGTAATGGGGAAGGCGACCTGATGTGGGTCAGAGAATCCAAACAGTGGCTCAAGCAACCAATTGAGCTTGTTGGCCACCTCTGGCAAAATGGCAATTCCCTCATAGGCTTTTCCCGTGAAGCTGCCATCGGCACTCGGTCCGAAAGTAAGAATCATAACGAGCGTGGAGATTATCAGCACTCCGGGAATGATAGATACTCCTACTTCCACTCCTGACTTTCCGCCATCGAGCAACGAGTTGAGAGTGCGGAGAAATACTGACTTTTCCTCCTCATGTTCGACACGCTGTACCTGTTTGGCGAAATGTTCAGAGGCAAGCGCATCCTCGGTTCTGTACTGTGGGTACGACTTGAGAACAAAATACTGCATACATCTTGTTGACACAATGCACCCTATGCACGCACCGAAGAAACCCAACAGAGGCTCAAAAAAATAGCCATGCCCAAGCATGAACACAATAACGATGAGCCCCATACCAAAGGCTGTTCCGAAATTGGTGAGCGAAATATACTGAAACTTTTTAAAATAACCACTGAAATGCTTATCCTGCGCAAGGGTGATGATGGCAGGATTGTCGGAAAGGAATGTCAGAACCGCTCCTAACGATGCCACACCAGGCAGTCGGAACAAAGGACGCATAAGCGGACGGAGTAATTTCTCTATCAAATCCACTACCCCAAACTCAACAAAGAGTTTGCCCAGCGCTCCCGTGAGCACACAGATGGCCATCAGATAAAAACATGTGTTGAGCAACAGATCGTGAGCCGTGTGCATAATGGTGTTCAACATTGGGGCAACGCCCATCACCCAGCCGATTCCACCGAAAAGGGCTATGATAATCAACAGACACAACACACCATTGGGAAGGATTCCCTTGCTAGTTTTAGACTTCTCGCCTTGCTTGAAATTATCTTTCGAGTTTGAGTTTTCCATAAGTAGTTTTTAAATCGGCGATAAAATTAATAGATTTTTTATTAATACGCAATTTTTTTCAAGACATTTTTGCTTTATCATAATCATGTGAAGCCGTAACAATAGCTAAGTTTGCAAGAATCAAACCAAGAGTAGCAGAAATATAACCAAAAGGCTGTTTATGGCGTACGAAAATTAGAGACAGACAGATAAAGTTATTATTGATAAATATTTGCTCATTTGAGGACAATACCTTATATTTGCAAGGTAGAACATAAAATAGGTGTTCAAAATTGATTGCCAACGTGTTTACATTTGTTATCCTGTTGCTTGCCGTCGAAAATGGAAACAAAACAGGATAAGCGACAGATGAAAGACTGTAAAACGACATGAAAAACCAATGAAGAGAGTGGCTAAATCAAAGCCGAAACAAAAGAAACGGGTAGATACTTTCTAATTCTGAAGACCTACGTAACAGCTTCTTCACTTAATTGACAAATGCATATGAAAAAGAAAATTACTACAAACAGAATTTTGTCGTGTCTCTCTATGGTAGCATTACTGCTGCTGCCAACGAGCATGAAGGCGCAAACAAGGTATGAACTTTATGTCGGGGGTACCCAAGTGACGACTGATAACGCAGCCAATATCACTGGAGCATGGTTGAAAAGCGGAAGCGTGGCTTTTGATGCCTCCTCAATGACACTCACCCTCACCGACGTTTCCATCGAGGCAGAGAATGATATCAACGGAATCAGAAGCGGACTCAACGGACTGACAATCAAATTCATGGGGAACAACCTTATCAAGACCTACTATGCCTCTGGCATCTACAACGACGTGAATGGAGGGATGACAATCACAGGTGACTCCGTGAAGGTCGAAACTTCCCAACAGAGTGCGATATTCACAGGTTACGACAGTCAGCTAACCATCAGTAAATGCACGGTTGACGCCAAGGGACTTTGGGGGCTGACAGGTGTTATGGGTAACAAGAATGAGAAAATTGCTATCGAGCATGCCACGGTTTATGCATACGGTAATTACGGTTCTATATCATCGCTCAGTGCTTTCACACTTACGGGTTGCCAAATTAAAAGCCCGTTGAGTGCAGAATGGAATAGTGACTATCACGCTGTCTGCTACAACGGTGACATCGTTATGAAGAGATATGTTACCATCAAGCCTGACAAGTCAGCTGGTATCGAGGCTACTAAGGCAAAAGACGACATCGTGGCCGAGGCCATCTACAACACATCGGGCAGACGGATTGACCAAATGCAGCGCGGAATCAACATCGTGCGCACGAAGAAGGGAAGCACAAGAAAGATAATGGTGAAATAAAAAGACCCATTATCCCTAACGAAACCACTTGATAGAAAAGACATGAGGCCGACTATCACTAGCCGGCCTCTACATTCGAGAGAGAAAATACATGGATAAAAAATATTTTTACACATGCGTTTTCATCGTAGGTTCTCAAAGGTTTGTCCTAAATCTTATTCATGATGTCATCAGACCGCTTGTTCTTACTTCACGAATTTCTTTCCATTAACGATATAAACGCCATGAGGAAGTTTCGTGATGTCTGTGCCCATAAATATGCCATCGAGAGAGTAGATGGCATGACTGGCTGCGTCGGCAGCTGCATCAACTGATTCAATTCCATCAGTCCCGCTACCGCCCATGAACTTGAAGCTGATAGTGCCGTCAGCGTTCTGGGTAATTTCGGTGATAGGCTTGCCCATCTTGCCCTTTGTACCCTGATAAAGAATTGCAGCAGGGGAAGAAGAGTCTGTCAACTCAGTATTTCCGTTTGAAGGGTAGAGGTCGGTTGATAAAGCATATTCGTCAGATGAGTTGTTGGCGCGAAAAATGGTTCCACGCTCATGGTCATTCTTCAAAAATCCATCAGCGATAGTTGAGTTAAGAGCATTGTATTCCCAAAGTTTCGGATCAAAGTCGTAATGCTGAATCATCAATCCGCTGCCAATAAGGCCCTGATCCCATACGTTGCTGAACTGTTGTTGGCGATTTTCAAGAATATAGTATTCGTTCTTATTCTCTTCATTATAAATAATGTATGCCTCGCAGTTTGATCCGTTACTGTCAATGCCATTAGGTTTCATATTGGTGACAGTCGTGGGAGTCTTCAATTCTTTTGGCTCTATCCAACCAATATACCATTTCTCATAGGCTGAGTAATTGGGAGGATAATAACCATTCTTATTATAAGTACCTGATGCCATCAAATCCCAGCTTGAAAGACCGAAATTACCAGTGTAGCGGGTATCGTAGAAGTCGGGCAAGCCGAGACAATGTGAAAATTCGTGGCAGATGGTTGCGATTCCAGCTGTCTGTGTACCTGAACCAGCCCAGTTCTTTTGCAACTCGCTACTACAAGCATAGTTATTGACCGTTACACCATTTGATGTGACAGCCTGACTGCCCAAGCTTGACTTGTGAGGCCAAACCGTATCGTCGGCACCACCGGCAGCCTGTCCTTCACCAGCATAGATGACATAGACCATCTCCGCTTCGCCATCTTTGTCCCAGTCATAGATAGACAGGTCAACACCGTCGTTAATAGCTGCACGAACTCCTTCCGTAATCATTTGCCGAACATTGACATCCTTGTAGTTCGACTGGTCTCCACCATAATAGGCTTGATTTTGAGAGATTGTATAAGGACCCTTAACATCGAAGTCCAATTCGAACTTATTATTGCTCTGGTCAAGGAAATATTGCTTTACCGTGCCTGGATACAGACGTTTCTGAATCACTCCGGTGAGAGGACCATTGATCATCGTATTCATACGGGCAGCTGATGTACTAAAGGTGACGTCTTTATAATTGACAAGAATCACCAAGCATCTTTGCTTGCCTGTGAAATCGATGTGCGATCCACCAATCTTCACCTTGCGCATCTTCGCTCTCATTGAAACACCTTCTTTATCGCGCTTTGCACGCATCTTGTCAGCAGCCGCATACGCTGCCTCAAGATCAATGGTCTGGTATGCTTGAATATTTGAGTCAAACTGATATGCCTTGCCATCTTCAGTAACCCAATAGCTCAGAAATTCATCTCCTACCAACTCTGCTTCAACTTGTTCGCCGTTGCTGAGCGTCAGCATACGCTTCACTCCTCGCTGAGCAGGGATTGCGTTAACCGCAATTGCAAACAAGAATAAAAGGTTGAGGAAAAGTGTTATTCTCTTCATAAAATAAGTTTTAAAAAATGAAAACAAAAAAGATTCCAGGGGCTGATAATCCCCTGAAATCTTATTTTAGCGATATCAGTTACTTAACCAAATACTTTTGGGAGATACCGAATACAAAATTTTTTCTCATTAACTGACCAGGATTGACAGCAGGTGCCTTCAGTTGTGACTTAGCTATCGCCTTTGCCATAGCTTCATCTAATTCAAATTTTTCAGTCTCTGCAGCGAAAATACCCTCAGTATCATGATAGATTAAGTTGAAAGAAATAACTGAGTTATCCTTATCAAACTTAGATGGGAAACCAGCTAACGTAGAACTATAAGAAACCAAATCAGTACACTGAATAGCAGCACCGTCCTTATATTTAAAGCCAGTATCTACTCCCTTCACCGTAACTGTATTATCGGCATTTACTTTGAAATCCAATGGGAAGCCATCGTTAAGGAATGGGGTGATGCGATACTTTGTCGGATCTGTTGTGCTCTGTGACAATACAGCCTCAACTTCAAGCTTTTGCTTGAGCAACAAAGCAGGTTTACCACTCTTTAAGATTTTTGCGCCAAGGTCAGCTGCTGGATCAGAAAGTGTCAGCAAACCTTTGTAAATGTCCTTGTAAGCCTCCATAGCGTCCTTGCTTGACTTCAGAGAAACCTTCGTAACGCTTGTTGCCTGAACCTTACCGTCAGCATCGTAAGAAACCACAACAACATAGTAATCACCACTTTCCTTGTAAGGAATCATAACATCAGTTGAGGTCTTGATTTTCTGCGTTTCAACAGTACCATCAACAACAGCCTTAGCCGCATCTTCTTCTGACATTGAGCCGACAGGGAACATTGCATAAGTAGCCTTTGCAACATCAGGCCCTAATGTAATAGAGATTTCAGCAAAGTCATTGAAGTTAACATCTGAGTGTCTTCCTGTATAGGTGATAGTTGAAGAATAATCTGCAATCTTATGGCCTGGCAGAGCGATAGCCAACATACCATTAGTGTTTCCGAAAGTAATAGGCTTATCGAAAGTCTTCAAATAAACAAATACATTCTTTGGTTCTGAGAATGTGATAACCCCATCCTTCATCTTACCGAAATGCTCAGGTTTTACCTTCTTGATTGTCTCCAAGTCATTCTTTTCCAACCAGTTCTGTACAGTTGACTTATACAGCAATTCGCCATCTTCAGAGTTCAAGGTCAAACCACTTGTACCATAAATGAAGTAAACGAAGTTTGGATCTTCAGCATGGATTTCCATGTATGACTCCCTGTCAGGATTAACATTACCATTGTACTGGAAGTCTGAGTATGCGCCGAATGGTCTTAATCTGTAAACACCCTCTTTCATGATGTTCTTCTCGATCTTAACCTGATAAACGCTTACATCCAAGCCATAGAGAGGCAAGGCAATGTCATCACGGAAATAACCCCAGCCTTCCATTTCAACAAAGTCTGTCATACCTGCGTTGAATGTATAAGAGGTTTTTCCATAAATAGTTGTATAACCTTCTTCTGCAATTGCCACTGTACCACCGACATACTGCCCATACTTAACAGCTGTTGGATCGTATGTAACAGTGATGTAAGCTACGTTCTGACCAGCTTCGAAAGTTACGCTTGCCGGAACAGTGAAGATGTTGCCCTCACCAGGGGTAAAGGTGATTGGCACAGTCGCAGCCTCAGTTGCCTCAACACGGTTAACAGGAATCTTGAAGCTCGTAGCATTTTCTTCGAGTTCAACCTTTGAACTCAGTTCATTGCTGAAATATACTTGCATACCTTCGACGCTTGCGCCTTGGTATTCATACTCTTCCGTACAGGAAGCCAGGCCGATTCCCAGCAGTCCCATAAGAAGAATATATGTACTTTTTAAAATTTTGTTCATAATTTAATTGTTGAAAATTAAGCAGCTTTTATTTCTTTGTCCAAATCTCGTATTTCATTGAAGGGTCAGGGTTGTTCCAATGAGCAATAGCAGGGTTATCATTTTCCTCAAGATTTACAAGACAGAAGTTCATCCATGCCGGACGTCCCTTGGTGTTGTAACGGAAGAGATCAAAGAAGTTAGTTCCTACATAACCACGTGTAACGGAAATGTTCAAACGCTTGATATCGTAGAAAGTCAGACCTTCACCCCAAAGCTCTATACGTTTTTGGAAAATGATTTCATCAATGTTATCAGCACCCACATAAGTATATTCAGGATCACGATAAGCGATCATGAATTTCTTCAGCAACTCCAGACCCGTACCTGAAGCAAGGTGTTCAGCGGCCTCAGCCTCGATGAAATACATTTCCTCCACACGCATCAAAGGAACTGCTGACACTGTTGCTACAGACGACTCCGTGAAATTTCCTTGATTGGGACGGAACTTCAAAGAGCCCAGCTCTGGGATTTTATCCTTGAATGTAGCATCTACATACTTGTTTTCACTTTCCAGTGAAGTTCCAGCAGGTGCCTTCCACATCTTCTTGCGCCAGTCTGTATTGCTCATACGGTCATAGAAGCGCTTACCGATCATATTCATCGGGCCATCTGCATAACCGAAGAGAGTCTCATTGGAAGCAAAAGAAGTAAAGTTCACGATACCCGTTTTAACAGCAGGATCTTCCTTGGTGTATTGAATGCCCCACATCCATTTTGAAATATCATTGAAACCGTTCTTTGTATTGGTAGCCTCTTCTTCTGTCATTGGAGCTCCGCCATAAGTATCGATTGCCTTACGAGCATATTCTTTCGCTTTGGCATAGTCCTCGTTCCACATATAAAGACGAGCTTTCAAGCCATAGACCACGGCCAAGTTTGGAAGTGTGTTTCCGCCATTGCTCGTGGCATTCACGATATACTCTTCAGCCTTGTTCAAGTCATCTTCGATGAATTTTGCCATCACCTCATGACTCACGCGTGGGTTGTTACGTGATTCAGCCTCGGCTGTTTTCTCGGTAACGATAGGACAAGTCAAGCCCTTTACGTCATTTCCGTCATCGTTCTTTCCATCGGGGAAGATATCATTAGGCAAGAACTCATACATACGAGCAGCGTCAAGATAATTGGTTGCACGATACGCATAACCAACACCGAGATAACCTAACTGCTCCTTTGTTGCCTTTTCTGGGTTTACCGCTTCAATAGCCATATTCGCTGTCAAGATGGCATTGTAATAATACGAATTGACAAACTGCGCATACAAATAAGATGGTCCCAAGGCCTTTGTTATCATCCACGCTGAAAACAGATTGTAGTTGTGATCAACCACAACATAGTCGTCTGCCATCACATCGCGAATACGCATCAATGCTGGAGTTCCATACGCCCAATGTTTATTTCCCCATATCGCCTTGGCATATGCGGGGAGACCGTTCACCATAGCCTGTGTAGCACTTGCGGAGCCTTGAGCCTGATCGTTGGTTGCGACACCATTTCTTGGCTCGGCCTCATCAATACAGCCTGTGAGTACAGGCAGTGTAAGACTTGCAATACAAAGCCCAATGATTGATTTATTTATTTTTTTCATATAGCTTAATCTGTTTTTAGAATGTAACTGTGATACCACCTGAAATTGTTCTCACTACCGAGTACTTCACGTTGGACTGACCACCGCTGATAGATTGACGTGGGTCGAGGCCTTGACGCTTAGACCATACCCAAAGATTGTCGCCTACAGCATAGACACGAACCTTTGTAAGACCTAATTTGCGAACCCAACTTGACGGTAGAGTATAACCAAAGTTAATATTTTGCAGACTCAAATAAGAAGCATTAACGAGCCAACGATCAGAACTTGAGTTGGTATATTGATCCTGGCTTTGGATGCGTGGGATATTGGAATTCTTATTTTCAGGAGTCCAAGCGTTCAACAAATCAGCGTGCATTGCGCCACCTCTGTTCAAAGACATGGAGCTTGCATAGTTGCCATCATAAATCTGACCACCAATTTGGTACATGAAATCGAACGACAAATCAAATCCCTTCCATGCGAAAGAAGTGCCAAAGCCTCCGTACACGTCAGGCAAAGTAGTGCCACACAAATGATACTGTGCCGTTTCTGGGTTCTTAACCTTTTCAACTGATTCAACAACGGGCTGACCGTTCGCATCTTTAACATAGTTGCCTGCGTCATCTTTCTTGTAAATGTCCTTGTAATAAAGCGCCTCACCAGTTTCTGGATCTACACCTGCATATTTCTTCAAGCGCAGTGTGTACATAGAGATACCTTCACCAAAGAAATAGCTACCGTCATTATAGCCAGCTACACCGTCAAGCCATGCAGTCTTGTTTGCGTCTGGGATGTAAGTCACCTTATTCTTATAAGAAGTCAGGTTGAAATTTGCAGACCATTTGAAGTCCTTAGTACGGATGATATCACCGTACAACTCAATTTCAATACCTCTGTTACTCATATCACCCACGTTGTCGTAATAACCCGACCATCCGTAAGTTAGTGGCAGTGAGAACCAGTTCAACATATCCTTAGTGGAGCGATCGAAGTAAACAATGCTACCAGACAAGCGCTGATGGAAGAGAGAGAAGTCAACACCAGCATTGAACATCCCTTGTTTCTCCCAAGAAATATTTTCGTTACCCTTGGTACGCTTCAACAATGCCACGGCACCATTGGAAGGGGTTATAGTAAAAGTGTTTACATAAAGGTACGAACCGATACCGTCGTTACCCTGAGAGCCATAAGAAGCCTTGATTTTCAATTCATCTACCCAAGGAGCGTCAAACCACTCTTCCTTTGAAATCAACCAAGCGCCACCGAGAGACCAGAAGTTACCCCAACGATGATCTGGATGGAATACCGAAGTGGCATCGCGACGATAGGACATCTCACCGAAATATTTGTTAGCATAGCTGTAGTTTACGCGACCAAACCAACCTTCAGTGTTATAAAGTGAGCTGCTAGAGGTAGTACTCTTCGTAACTACCGCACCTGAAAGTTCTGGATAATTGTTAGAGAATATATTGCTCTTATTACCAGACAAAGAAGTTCCCGTATTCCGATAATACTCGTGACCAGCCATCAAATCCACTTCATGAAGATCAAATTTGTGCTTCCATGTCAAAACTTGTTGGAGGTTGTAAGACCAAGTACGACCATGACTTACACCTATGTGTCCGTTATCAGTTTTATATAGACCGAACCAAGGATTTGTAGTGAATTGGCCACGGTATTCATCAAGATACACACTATTTACAGAGCGGAATGTGAAGTCCTTCAAAAATCGAATTTCAGCTGTACCCACTGCGTTCAAAGTGTTACCTTCATTATAGTCCATATTCACGAGGTTATCGGAAAGTGCGTTGCTCTTGCCTAAATAAGGACGTTCCAAACCTAAGCCTTCTTTATCATCTCCATAGTCGTAGGCGGGGATATTGGCATCTTTATTGAACATGATATTTCTGTTGGCATCGCGCAAAAACAGAGGATAGATAGGAGCAATACGTGTGAAAGCGAACATGTTACCAGTATCACCTGACGTTCCTTCGCCAGCAGCAGAATAGTTGGAGGTATAGTGAGCATAGTTCATGTTACCTCCAATCTTCAACCAATCATTGATTTGATAATCGGCTTTCAAACGACCAGTAAAACGTTTATAGTCAGAACCCGGAGTAATGCCTTCATCACTCAAATAGTTGATAGAAGAATAAAAAGTAGAACGATCGGTATTACCAATTGCCGTTACTGAATATTCCTGACGCAATGCATCACCATAAATAGCATCCAACCAATTATCTGGCTGCAGCCAATACTGCTGACCATCCCTACCTGTAACCAAGCGACCGAGAGTTGCATTTGGATTCAACTTACCGTTCATACCAATGAGATTCTGACCTTCCGGCATGGTATATACGTTGTAACCCAAACCATAACTATTATTCGCCGTCAGGTTAGCATTTGCCCACGCATTACCTGCCTCTGGAGTCATTCCACGCTTGTCAATAGCATAGTTATACAATCCTTTATAGTACAATTCATAGTAACCTGCTGGATCGGTAATATATTTATAATCAGGCAAAGCACGATGTTTTACACCCCATTTTGCATCAACGGTAACAGTACCTCTCTCAGCACGACCCGTCTTTGTGGTAATCATGATAACACCATTAGCACCGCGAGCTCCATAAAGAGCAGCTGAAGCAGCATCCTTGAGAACTGTCATACTTTCAATATCGTTAGGGTTAATGGTTGTTAGATCGCCATCAAAGGGAGAACCATCAACAACGTATAGAGGAGATCCACTTGCGTTGATAGAACCAATACCACGAATCTTGATAGAAGCTGAAGAACCCGGAGCACCAGAGCTCTGCGTCATCTGAACACCAGAGACCTTACCTTTCAAAGCATCTACTGCATTGGTAACCTGCACTTTCGCAATATCGTCTGATTTCACAACAGCAGCAGAACCTGTAAACGCTGACTTTTTCTGTGTACCATAAGCAACGACCATGACCTCATCAATCGTGGTTTGTTCTGGGTCAAGAACAATTTTCATGTGTGCGGAAGCATTCAGTGTCTTAGGTTTCATACCGATGTAAGATACGGTAATCTTAGAACCTGCGGGGGCTGCCAGAGTGAACTTACCATCCACGTCGGTCGCTGTTCCGTTTTTTGTTCCTTCCACCATAACAGATGCACCGATTATCGGTAAGCCGTCCTCGGAAGAAACTACAGTACCGCTAATCTGTGTTTGAGCCATTGCCATTCCTAAGCTCAGGAATAAGCAGGCGAGAAACATTGTTAGTCTTTTTTCCATAAAATCTCTCTCTTTTTAAAATTAATTATATATTTGTCCTTAATTTTTTTACTTAATAAAGGTAGGTTTAATGCTATTTCTCATAGTCTTATCAAAGGCTGAAAGATGCTTTCATACTTTAACATAAATGCAAAGATAATGTATCAATATTAACAAAACAAATAAAATTAATGAAACAGCCTGTATTTTCACACACATTAACAAAACGAGGTTCATTATCGATTGGCTGCATTGACATGACATCATTATTAAGTATTCCATTTTCAGCACCCTACGACTTTTCTTTGATACCGCTGAAATTGAGCTAAAAACGATACTGGGTTGCAGCTTTGCAATCCATGTTGACGACTTACATATACAATGAAAAGCAAGATGTCACGAACTGACTGAAAGGCATTGTTTTTCTTAGGTGTACTTACACCTTATTATATATGGTGTGGATGTTGGTCGTCCCCAACATGATGACTGATGTCTGGAATGATATTTTTTGTCAAAAAAAACACCGGGATTTTAACATTTGAGACTTGGCAGTTCCAGCAACAAAACGTCAATAATGGGGCATGGGAATACGGGATAGGGCCTCTTTTCTGCCCCCAAAAAGAGATTTCCGTTGCAATAGGTGAGCTTTCGCAATGCGATGTCTGACCTTTCACCGCACCAATGGGCAGCTATGGTATGACCGAAGATGAGCATTTACGAGCGAAAAGGCGGTCGGATATCTATTTTTGGCTGAGAACAAAACCAGCATCTTATCCGCAACAGTATGTTTATCAATTATTTAGTAAGTTGTCTAAAATTCAGCCAAATGAAACCGACCATAGTTTATTTTACAAATATCGCCAAGATTTTGGGACTGTTGTAAAGATTTTTCGTCATCATAGCGGTCGTGCGAACGCCGCCGATGTCGTAGCATCGGGCATCCATCGGCTTCACTCTCCAGCCGAATCGGGCCTCATGTGCTGCGTCATCAGTTCCAGTTGCTGATGGATGTACTGCCTGAACGAATCGCCCTCGACGATTTCAATATCGGTGAAAAGTCCGAGAACAAAACGTCCCAGTCCGCGATTGTCGCAAATCTCTATATCGAGTTCCCAATGGGTGTCGTCGGCTACAACTATATTCTTTGCCCCCTGTGGGTACTCCTCAATGAAAAGATTGTGTGCCAACTGCCCCATCAGCAGTCTGACCCTGTAGCGTTCCTCGCCACTGAACATGAATATGTCGGTGAATATCTGCCTATGCTTGTCCTCATGAATCCAAGGGGTGTCCAAAACTTCGATGCGGTCCATGCGATTGATGCGGTAGGTCTTGTTCATACCCGACTCAATTTCATGACAGCGCACATCCTGATGGTTGTTCATCAGGTAGAAAGGTTCCACGATTCGATCTCTCACGGTCTGACTGTGAGGGCTCGAATAGCCGATGAAGCGCACCATTCGTTTGGTTGCGATGGCCCGGCTGATGGTTTTTACTATATTATTAAGGTGTCGCCGCGACGGACTATCCATTTGAAGCGAGAAATTGTAGGCATGGTCTATCTTGTTTCGAAGCTGGTTGACTGTCTCATTTGTGTTTCCTGCCATAAGCAACAGACTGTAGATGGTGCGCATCTCCGTATCGGAGAACTGTAGATTCGTCTGCAACTGACTGAAAAACGGCGAGCGGGGGTCAATGTGGTAATAATTGTCCTGTTTGAAAAGAATCATGCCCGCATGCTTTAGGAAATCGAGCAGGTAGTAAAGGTTTCTCCTTGAGACATTCAGCTTGTCGCAAAGTTCTGCAACCGTGTAGCCCCGCGGATTAGACAGCAGGAGAATGAGTTCCAATTGAGATTTAAGTTTGTCGAAGCGCATGTTTGATTGTGGTGGGTCAGTGTTGTCAAGATTCATATTTGTGTTAATGCTCAGAAATCGAAGGTGAGCTCTTCGGGAGGGAGAAGGGTGAACGAACGCCGATGATAGGGCGTGATGCCATGAATCTTGATGGCCGTCCGATGCTTTTGTGTCGGGTATCCCTTGTTAGATAGCCAATCGTATTGGGGATATTCCTGTGCCAAAGCGTCCATGTAATCGTCTCGATAGGTCTTGGCGAGAATGGAGGCAGCAGCTATTGATAGATATTTCCCATCGCCCTTGACAACCGTCGTGTAAGGCAATTCGTGATAGGGCTTGAATCGGTTTCCATCAACGATGACCGCCTCCGGACGGAGTGTCAACTGGTCGAGCGCCCTGTGCATGGCAAGAATGCTCGCATTGAGAATATTGATCTTGTCGATTTCCGCTGGAGTCACCACCCCCACTGCCCATGCAAGTGCGTCGCGCTCGATGACCGTCCGCAAGGCATAACGCTTTTTGGGCGACAACTGCTTTGAATCGTTGAGCATGTCATTGGTGTAATCGGGTGGAAAAATAACAGCTGCCGCATAGACGCTGCCGGCAAGACACCCACGTCCTGCCTCGTCGCAACCTGCTTCCACCTGATTTTTATAATGACAGCTTTTTAACATATATTCATTATTTAAGGATGAATTGTCAAAATATTAATCTTATATAACAAATAAATTTACACGAGTGAACTTATTGTGCATTATTACATTCTACTTTTGTCCCCAGAGTCAAGAAACAATCAAAACTATAGGATATGAAAAAGGAAATGACGCTTTTGGCAACAGACAATCGCATGAGAGCAGAGGCTTCCAACTGGGCTTCAGGTATCAAATTAGTCAGCAACTGGACAAAAGCCCCCGCTGAATGGCTACGACGCTACTACAGCACTGTGCTGGAGAAAGAAGTGAGCTACCGACAGGCCTCATCCATCACCCAAGCACAGCTGGCTTTCGTGCTGGCGCTCTTCACAAGCACGGATGTCATGCTGGCTAAGGCCATTTTTGCTGCGTGGTTTGCCGTCAGCGTGTATAGGTGCAAGAAAACAGGTGTCTGACAGACAGGTTTCAAAACATCTTCACCACTCGCTGGATACCGGCAACAAGTTTGTCGATTTCCTCCTTTGTATTGTAAAGTGCAAACGAGGCTCTTACTGTGCCTGGAATGCCGAATCGTTCCATCAGCGGTTGCGCACAATGATGTCCCGTCCGCACGGCAATACCAAGTTGGTCGAGCAATGTTCCGAGGTCCATGGGATGGATGTCGCCTACCAAGAAACTTACCACCGCATCGTGGTCTTTCGTCTCTGGTGCGTCTGCCGAATTGGAGATGCCGAAGAAACGGATGTCTGGGATGGCACGCATCTGTCTGATGGCATAGCGTGTGAGTTCCTGTTCGTGACGCTGTATGTTTTCGATACCGAGTTTGGTAACATAGTCGATGGCCGTGGCCAATCCGTGAGTTGCCACATAATCGGGTGTACCAGCCTCGAATTTCAACGGCGGGCGCTCGAAAGTCGTGCCGCTGAAGCTGACGGTCTCTATCATCTCGCCCCCACCCTGATACGGTGGCAGCTTGTCGAGCCATTCTTCCTTGCCATAGAGAATGCCAATGCCAGTTGGACCGTAAACCTTATGTCCGCTGAATGCCATGAACTCACAATCCAAATCCTGAACATCCACCTTGAAATGCGGCACGCTCTGCGCTCCGTCCAGCATCACAGGTATTCCACGCTCGTGGGCCTGCTTGATGATTTCCCTGACGGGGTTGATGGTTCCGAGAACATTGCTCACATGGGCTACGCTGACAAGTTTGGTTTTGTCGGTCAGCAGCCGACTGTAGGCCTCCATGTCCAGTACTCCCTCATCGGAGACGGGGATGACTTTCAGCACGATGCCTCTGCGATGGGCCAATATCTGCCATGGGACGATGTTGGAATGGTGCTCGACATTCGACACCAACACTTCGTCGCCAGGTTTCATGAATCCTTCGACGAAGCTTGATGCCACGAGATTCAAACTTTCTGTCGTGCCGCGCGTGAACACAACTTCAGCTGTGGAGCGGGCATTGATAAACTTACGCACTGTTTCGCGGGCTGCCTCATGGAGGTCGGTGGCCTGTTGCGACATCCAATGAATGCCACGATGCACATTGGCATTGACATTCAGATATTCATCTCTCATGGCATCGAGCACACAGAGAGGCTTCTGGGTAGTGGCGGCATTGTCGAGATAAACCAAAGGCTTATCGTGGACGGTGCGTGAGAGAATCGGGAAATCCTTGCGGATGGAATTTATATCGTACATATTTATAAGAAATGGGAAGTCTCCCTATTCAATCACCAGATTGAGGGAGACCAGTATTAGGAAACTATCTGCACAGCTGACAGCACTCACATTTGTCAAGTTCTCCACGGAAGCGTTTCTCGACAAGATGGTGGAGGCGGTCGCGCAACGGGATGAGTTCCATCTTGTCAATCACCTCGTTGACGAAAGCAAACTCAAGAAGGAGCTTTGCCTCACGCTTATCGATTCCGCGCTGCTCCATATAGAACAGAGCCGCATCGTTGAGTTGACCCACCGTTGAGCCGTGACTGCACTGCACATCGTCGGCATAGATTTCCAACATGGGTTGGGTATAAATATGAGCTGTCTTTGCCGCACACAGATTTTGGTTTACCTCATGAGAGAGGGTTTTCTGCGCATTCTTTTCGACGTGAATCAGTCCGGCAAAAGCACCTACAGCATGGTCGTCGAGAACATATTTATATAGTTGGTTGCTCGTGCAATGCCCTACTGCGTGGTCGATAACCGTATTGTTGTCAACGTGCTGGTGCTTGTCTGCAATTACACAACCGTTGCAAAAGCACTCGCTGCCTTCACCCTTGAACACGAGATCGAGTTTGTTGCGCGTAATACCGTTGTGCAATGTGATGACATTATGGTTGACACGGCTGTTTCGCTGCTGCTCGATATAAACGTTGGAAATACGCACATTCTTGGTGTGGGTCTCCTCCAGACAGTTCAATTCGAGACTAGCATTGTCGCCAACATAAGCCTCTATAACCTGTGTGGTGAGAAAATCAAGGTCGTTGGCAGTGTCGTCACAGAAAAGCATCGTTGCCTCGGCACCCTCCTCAAGTATGATGAGCACACGACGGTTGACCATCAGATTGACATCGGAACGCAGAATATTGACCACTTGGATAGTGCGGTCGGCCTTGACGTTCTTGGGAACATAGATGAACACGCCGTCCTGGGCCAGCATTGTGTTGAAGGCCGTGAGCGCATCCTTCTCCGTGTCGGCAATCTTGGCATAGTGTTTCGCTATGATTTCCGGATGATTCCGGGCAGCGTTGCTCAGGCTATCGACAATGATTCCATTGCCAAGCTGTGCCTTGGGCAACTGCTTGTTATAGAACTGGTCGTTGACAACAAAGTATAAGGAAGTGCTCAGGTTGGGAACGTCACATTTGAACGTGTTGTATGGACTTACTGGAAAGTCGAGCCTGCGCAGATTGAGTCCGTAATCGGGTTCAAAAAGTTTAGGAATGTCAGTGTATTTATAGCGTTCCACTTTCCTTGTGGGGAATCCCTGTGCCTTGAAATCCTCGAAAGCCTTATCGCGCACCGTATTTAAGGCATCGGCAGAATGACGCATAATCACCTGTCGGTTTTCCTCATATAAGTCTATATATTGTTTTTCGCTTTGCATTGTTTACTGAATTGAAAGTTGGGAATTGAGAGTTGGTGGCCAAGGGTGCTGATTCTTTCAGTAAGTTGCCAACCATTAACAGTCAAACTCCCTACTGATTATTTGCCATCTACCTCTTCCTTGATCCAGTCGTAACCGCGTTTCTCAATTTCTTTGGCAAGATCATGGCCGCCTGACTTGACGATTCGACCTTGATAGAGAACGTGAACGACATTCGGCTTGATCATATCCAGCAGACGCTCGTAATGGGTGATGACGATTGCGGACGTCGTTTCATTGTGCATCTTGTTCACACCGTCAGCCACGATGCGCATGGCGTCCACGTCGAGCCCAGAATCGGTCTCATCAAGAATGCTCAACTTTGGCTCAAGCATGGCCATTTGGAAGATTTCGTTGCGTTTCTTCTCGCCACCTGAGAATCCCTCGTTGACACTACGGTGTGAGAGTTTTGAGTCCAAGCCCACCAAATCGCGCTTCTCGCGCATCAGTTTCAGGAATTCAGCAGCCTTCAAAGGCTCCAACCCCTCGTATTTGCGCTTGGCATTGATGGCGGCTTTCATGAAGTTGGTCATACTGACTCCTGGGATTTCCACTGGATATTGGAACGAAAGAAACAGCCCTTCATGAGCACGGTCCTCTGGTTTCATTTCCAAAAGATTCTTACCATTGAAGAACGCCGTACCACTTGTAACCTCATAGAGGGGATTGCCTGTGAGAACGGCACTCAAAGTTGACTTTCCAGAGCCGTTTGGACCCATGATGGCATGAATTTCACCATCGTTGATGGTCAAATTGATGCCCCTTAATATTTCTTTTCCTGCAATCGTAGCATGCAGATCTTTAACTTCTAACATAATGTTCTTGTTTTATTTACTTTTAAGTAGGAAGATATTCACAATATCCGACAGGATATCACATATCAAATCTGACTTGGTGTAGCCTTCGCGGGCTATCCTCTCCATTTCCCTTTGTCTGTCCTGCTCTTCAAACATGGACTCGCTGTTGCCGTCTCCAAAATTACTCTTTTTGAGTTTCTTGAATTTGGGCAGTGCCTTGTCAAAGGTGGCACTGGTCGTACAGCGAAAGAGTCTGGTATCATAGGGCTGAGGGGAATTCAACTTTACCGAAAGAAGAGAATTGCCTTGCTTAATGGTGTCAACCTTGACGCTCTCTGAAATCAGATACTTTTGCCAAGGTTGTAGATCCCATAACTGAGCCTGCGACATCAAAGCGAAAAGCAAACAAGCTGCAAGTATCGTTATCTTTCTCATATTCTGATAATTATCCGACCGTTCCTTCCAAAGTTACCGATAGGAGTTTCTGAGCCTCAACTGCAAATTCCATTGGGAGTTTGTTCAGCACATCTTTTGCATATCCGTTGACTATTAGACCTATGGCGTCTTCGGTAGGGATGCCTCGTTGATTACAATAGAAGAGTTGGTCCTCACTAATTTTAGAAGTGGTGGCCTCGTGCTCAATAATGGCCGTATCGTTGTGGATGTCCATGTATGGAAATGTATGTGCACCGCATTCCGAACCCAAAAGCAGTGAGTCGCAGGAGCTGTAGTTTCGCGCATTATCGGCATTGGGAGTAGCACGAACAAGACCACGATACGAGTTCTGGCTGTGCCCAGCAGAAATACCTTTGGAGATGATAGTGCTCTTGGTATTCTTGCCCATGTGAATCATTTTCGTACCGGTGTCCGCCTCTTGGTAGTTGTTTGTCACGGCAACCGAATAGAACTCAGCCTGCGAGTTGTCACCACGGAGAATACATGATGGATATTTCCATGTTATTGCAGAACCTGTCTCAACCTGCGTCCACGACAGTTTGGAGTTGACACCTCGCAAATCACCGCGTTTTGTCACAAGGTTGAGCACTCCGCCCTTACCATTCTCATCACCAGGATACCAGTTCTGAACAGTCGAATACTTCACCTCCGCATTGTTGAGCACCACGATTTCCACGATGGCAGCATGCAATTGATTCTCGTCTCGCATAGGAGCGGTACACCCTTCGAGGTAGCTAACGTATGAATCATCGTCAGCAACGATAAGAGTACGCTCGAACTGTCCAGTATTGATTGCATTGATACGGAAATAAGAGCTTAGCTCCATCGGACAACGAACACCCTTAGGAATATACACGAACGAGCCATCGCTGAACACTGCTGAATTAAGGGCTGCTGTGAAATTATCCTTATATGGGACAACCGTACCAAGATACTGCTTAATCAGTTCGGGATGTTCTTTCACCGCCTCACCGATGGAACAGAAAATGATGCCTTTCTCAGCAAGCTGTTTCTTAAAAGTAGTCTTCACCGATACGGAATCCATGATGGCATCAACGGCGGTCCCACTGAGTGCCAAACGTTCCTCAAGGGGAATGCCCAGTTTATCAAAAGTTTTCTCTAATTCAGGATCCATTTCCTTGTTCTTTGGCTTCTTTGCCAATGGATCAGCATAATAGGAAATAGCCTGATAATCTATCTCTGGCAAATGCAAATGCCCCCATGTCGGCATTTCAAGCGTCTGCCAATGTCGAAAGGCCTTCAAACGAAAATCGAGAAGCCATTCAGGCTCCCCTTTCTTCTGCGAAATGAGTCTGACGACGTCCTCGTTCAGACCTTTCGGAATGATGTCGGTATGCACATCGGTTGTGAATCCGAACTCGTATTTCTGCTCGGCCACCTTCTTTACATACTCGTTATTCTTTTTTTCTGACATTACTTTTTACCTTTGCGATCCTATCAGACGGAGTCTGACAAGACCTTTACACATCATCACACAGGAACAAATAGCATGCCAACGAGCACAATGGTCACAATTGTTGCCATCAGGCACGAACCGCCTTTCTTTTCCTTTCGGAGAAGAGAGGCGGTTGGCACGTTATAGTTTCTGCTCTACTTCAATCTCGGTGAACGTCTCAATCACGTCACCGGCCTGTATATCGTTGAAGTTGACAAGCGAAATACCACATTCCAATCCTGTTACAACTTCCTTCACATCGTCTTTATACCGCTTCAGCGCACTGATAGGTGCCGTATGGATTACAATACCATCGCGAATAATGCGGCCCTTGTCCTTACTATGCACCTTTCCTTCGGTAACAAGGCCACCAGCTACAGTACCCACCTTGGAAATCTTGAACACCTGTTGCACATCAACCTGACCAGTAACAACCTCCTTCTTCACCTTGTCGAGCATACCAACCATAGCCGAAGTGACATCGTCGATGGCATCGTAGATGACAGAATAGGTGTTGATTTCAACTCCATCTCGGTCGGCGAGCTTACGGGCATCAGCCGACGGGCGAACTTGGAAGCCTACAATAATCGCGTCAGATGCAGCCGCCAGCATGACATCGTTCTCAGAAATCTGTCCTACCGCCTTGTTAATGACATTCACATTCACTTTTTCGGTTGACAGTTTGATGAACGAGTCAGACAGAGCCTCGATTGAGCCATCAGTATCACCCTTCACGATGATGTTCATTTCGTGGAACTCGCCTCGTGCGATGCGATGAGAAATATCAGAAAGTGTCAATCGTGTCTGTGTACGCAAGCCCTGCTCGCGCTGCAACTGCTCGCGCTTATTGGCTATCTCGCGTGCCTCTTGTTCTGTTTCCATCACATGGAAGGTATCGCCAGCTGTAGGAGCACCGTTCAATCCGAGGATGATAGCAGGTTCAGATGGGGCAGCTTTCTCGATGCGCTGGTTGCGTTCGTTGAACATTGCCTTGATTCGGCCCCATGATGTACCGGCAATCACAATGTCGCCGACATTCAAAGTACCATTGGAGACAAGTACCGTACTTACATAGCCACGGCCTTTGTCCAACGATGACTCTATGATTGTTCCCGTCGCCTTGCGGTTTGGATTAGCCTTCAGGTCGAGCATATCGGCTTCGAGCAATACCTTGTCGAGCAAGTCGGCTACGCCAATGCCCTTTTTCGCACTGATTTCCTGACACTGGTACTTTCCGCCCCACTCCTCAACGAGCAAATTCATTTGGCTCAAGTCCTCGCGTATCTTATCAGGATTAGCTCCTGGCTTATCAATCTTGTTGATGGCGAACACCATTGGCACACCAGCAGCCTGCGCATGGGCAATCGCCTCCTTAGTGGTAGGCATCACCGAGTCATCGGCTGCAATGATAATGATGGCGATATCGGTCACCTGAGTACCGCGGGCACGCATGGCAGTGAAGGCTTCGTGACCTGGAGTATCAAGGAAAGTAACCTTACGGCCATTGGCCAGCGTCACACCGTAGGCCCCGATGTGCTGCGTTATGCCACCTGCCTCACCAGCAATCACATTGGTGCTGCGGATATGGTCGAGCAACGAAGTCTTACCGTGGTCAACATGGCCCATCACCGTTACGATAGGGGCACGTGTAACAAGGTCATTCTCGTCGTCAATCTCCTCGCTGACAGCTTCCTGTACCTCAGCACTGACATACTCCGTCTTGTAATCAAACTCCTCAGCCACCAGATTGATGGTCTCAGCGTCGAGGCGTTGGTTGATGGATACCATGATACCAACAGACATCAGGGTTGAGATGACATTTGTCACCGGAACGTTCATCATCGTTGCCAATTCCGAAACAGTCACAAACTCCGTCAGTTTCAGCGTCTTGCTCTCCTTGCGTTCTGCCTTTGCTTCGGCACTCAAGCGTTCCTGAACAGCATCGCGCTTCTCTCTGCGGTATTTCGCACCTTTTTTGTTCTGCGTCTTGCTGGTCAGACGTGCAAGCGTCTCTTTTACCTGACGTGCTACTGCCTCATCATCGACTTCCAATGGTCTCTGATTGCGATTGTTGCGAGAGCGTTTTCCTGTTCCGGCATTGTTTTTATTGTTATTGTTATTGTTTTTCTTACCGAAGCCAGGCCTTCCACCTTGTTGATTAGCTGCCGCATTGATATCGACGCGTTCCTTGTTGATACGCACGCGTTTCTTCTTGCCCTGTGCTTTCTGGGCAGTTTTATCCTCGCGTTCTTTACGACGTTCCTCCTTGGTTTTCTTCTTAGGCCTTGTGCTTTGGTTCAGCGAACTCAGGTCAATCTTACCCAAGACATTCACCTTCGGCTGGTTGAGCATCTTTTTCTCATGAGAGGTCTGGAAGATGCCACTGTTGTCGGACTCCATTTCCTTTTTGTTTTTTTCAGTTTCTAAGACATTCTCTTGAACTGGAGCCTCCACCTTCGGCGTCTCGCCCACAGGTTGTTCTTTATTCTCTGGTTCAACCCTCGTGGGCTTTTCCTCCACCTTTTCCTTACTTTCAGCTTGGGGCTTTTCTGGTTCAGTAACCGCAGCCTTAGGCTCTTTCTGTTGTTCCTCTTTCGCTGGAGTTGGCTCAACTATTTTTTCAACCTTCGTCTCCACCGCCTCTGGAGTCTCAACCACCTTTGTTTCAGTTTTCACCTCTGCCTTCGGGCTTACGGCAGCGCCCGCTTCCTTGGCATCAGCTGACTTTGTAGCAGCAGACTTAGCGGCCGGCTTGTTCAGCTGGTCGAGATCTATCTTGCCTATAGGCTTGAACTGTGGTCTATCCTTTCTAAGGATATCCTCAGCCTTATGCTCAACTGACTTTGGTGTGTGTTCTTTTTCCTTCTGCTTCTTCTGGAATATCTTGACAGCATCGGTCTTCACAGCCATGTCGCCCTTGAACTCCTTCACCAGCGCTTGGTATTGTTCATCGCTGAGCTTGAAGCTAAGGTCGTCCTTAACCTCACCCAAGTCTTGTCTTTTTTCCAGGAACTCCACTGCCGTTTGGAGACCTATATTCAGTTCTCGAATTGCTTTGTTTAATCTGATGCTCATTAATATTTATCTTTCTTTTTTGATTGCAAGGTTCATCGGTTGCCGATCAACCCTCAAATTCTGCTTTTAATATGTTCAATACGTTATCCACCGTCTCTTCTTCGAGGTCGGCTTTTTCAATCAGCATTTCACGAGGAGCGTTCAGTACTTGCTTAGCTGTATCGAGACCGATGTTCTTGATGGCGTCGATAACCCAACTGTCGATTTCGTCGGAGAACTCATCCAAGTAGATATCCTCCTCTGACTCCTGTTCGTCGAGCTCGCGGAACACGTCGATGGTGTAGCCCGTCAGCATACTTGCCAACTTGATGTTCATACCGCCTCGTCCGATTGCCAGACTCACTTCTTCTGGCTGCAGATAAACTTCAGCCCTCTTATTCTCCTCGTCAACCATCAGGCTGCTCACCTTGGCTGGCGACAATGCGCGCTGAATGAACAACTTGGTGTTGTCGGTCCAGTTGATTACGTCGATGTTCTCGTTGCACAGTTCGCGTACAATGCCATGAACACGGCTTCCACGCACTCCGACACATGCACCCACGGGGTCAATGCGGTCGTCGTAACTCTCAACGGCTATCTTCGCACGCTCACCCGGCATACGGGCAATGCGCTTGATGGCTATCAGCCCATCGCTGATTTCGGGCACCTCAGCCTCAAGCAGGCGCTCCAAGAACTCCGGTGCAGTGCGCGAGAGGATAATCTTCGGGTTGTTGTTCTCGTTGTCAACACGCAGGATGACGGCACGAATGGTCTCGCCCTTGCGATACATGTCGCGCGGAATCTGCTCGCCCTTTGGCAGAATCAGCTCGTTGTTCTCCTCATCTACGAGCAGCACCTCGCGTTTCCATGTCTGATAGACCTCACCAGAGATGATCTGCCCCACACGATCCTTGTATTTATTGTACAGGGAGTCATGTTCAAGCTCCAGCACCTTTGATGCGAGGGTCTGACGCAGGTTGAGGATGGCACGACGGCCGAACTTCGCAAAGTCGATTTCTTCCGAAACCTCTTCACCCACCTCATAATCCGACTCTATCTTCCTTGCATCTGTCAAGCTGATTTCCTTATTTTCATCCTGCACCTCGCCGTCTGCAACAACGACACGGTTGCGGTAGATTTCAAAGTCGCCCTTGTCTGGATTGACGATAACGTCAAAGTTCTCATCTGAACCAAAATTCTTGGCAATCACGTTACGGAAACTCTCCTCCAGCACGCTTATCAACGTCGTGCGATCGATACTCTTGGTGTCTTTAAACTCCTTGAAAGTCTCGATCATGTTCGGACGTTCTTCTTCTTTTTTTGCTGCCATAGCTTTACTTGAAACTTATTATATATTTTGTATATTTTACCTCATCCATTTTGTAGGCATGGTCAACATCCATCTTCACTGGACGTTTCTTGCCCTCTACCTGCACTTTTTCATTGACTGACACCACGAAGTCGTTGCCGTCAACGCTCTTCAGGATGCCCTTCACTTTCTTTCCGTCCTTGTCGAGCACCTCCACTTCCTTGCCTATGAAGTTGATGTACTGCTGCGGAACCTTGAACGGTTGCCCCAATCCGGCAGAACCCACCTCAAGCTCGTAGTCCTCATCGTCGCGTGAGAGACGCTCCTCTATAAATTTGCTCAATTCTACGCAGTCCTCAATCCACACACCATCGGCATGGTCTATTTCAACGACAATCTTGCCGTCGGGACTCAGCTGAATGTCAACGAGAAAATAATCCTTGTCCTCTAACCACTCGTCAACGATTTTTCTTACAACGTTTTTATCTATCATACGCGTTTTAATATGAAAAATGAGGGACTTCCGAAAAGCCCCTCATTCCACTGAACGTTGCAAAGATACAAATAAAATTGAGAATATCAAAAAAAATCCGCATTTTTGCGTAAATATTCATTCAATTGTAATAGTTTAAGGCGGATTCTGGCAATTGATCATGTCTGCTTTTGCTTTTCTTTCAAGAACAAAGTGTTAGCGAGCAAATGGCGCTGCAGACTATATGACTGATCTGACTTGCACTTTTAGCCGAAGGAGGGATAATAAAATGGCATGAAGGAACGGGAAATGAGCTTACCCTTGATGACGGTGGCAATGAATGGAGAGTAGGAAATCATATTTGCAATCACCAAATTGTGAACGTGCGGTTGAATGAGCGATTGATTATCACTAAGCCGAGCGAAACAAGAAAAACATGAAAAATATTTACAATCCCATCTTTCAGAACTTTCTTCCATTAGACACTGACTGCCAGCCGGATAGATCTTGCTCTTTAAAAGATAAGCTATCATTGGCTGATAGGTTAGCTATTGAAGCGCAAAAGCTGACCTATCGCATGGAGAAAGGTCAGCTTTCGGTAATCGGTTGTGAAATTATTTTACAAAAAAAAGAATGGATTACATTCTGGAACGCAGCGTCATGATACCGTTTTCGCTGAGATACTGCGCAAGTTCCGTTCCGTCGTCGAGCGAAGGTGCGTAATCTGCGAGCACTCGCAACATAGCCTTGCCATATTTTCCGACCAGGTCTCTGAGCGTGTTCAGCACGCAGATGTTTCCAGCCAGTCCACAGACGTGTATCTCCGTTATACCTTCCTTGCCGATTATCTCGTCGAGGAGCGCTGCGGACGCTGCGTTCTGCATGATGGAGTACTCCTCACGATCGGCGGAATTACCCTTACGGAGGACGACAAACGGACAACCGCTGTTGCTGCAGGCAGCTATGAGGTCGTCGGGAAGAGCTGCCCCGGTCGAATTTTGAACGCAATGCACTGGCCACGGTCCGTTTTCGCTCGCAAACGACATGTGGTGATAGGGATGCCAGTCGGTTGTCGCAACGATTGTGGCATAGTCGCTGCCTTGATTGGCCACGTATCGTGCCAGTTCCGCCATGACCTCGCCAGCATTGGGCACAGGCAGCGTTCCGCTGATAAAGTCGATTTGCGGGTCAATGATGAGTAGTAGTCTCTTATTTTCCATACTTCAGGGGTTTTGATTTTGAGCTTACACGCTTTTTCTCCTCTACTTTTACCATGCTGCGGCTGAAACAGAACAACGGGATATAGGCCAACAGAGCGGAAACGACTCCAGCTAAGGCATCCACAAGATAATGAGCCTGTATATAGACCGTAGCACAACAGAGCAAGAAGTAGAACGGAGCGAGTGCGCAAAGTAGCTTCCGGTTGCCAGAATGCCACATCAGGAGCATACAAATGGTGCTGATTCCCACATGTGAGCTGGGAAAAGCAGCAGTCGGACGTTCACCAGCAGCCTTGGCATCCTCGACAAGACGATAGAAAAAGCCATCGGTGAACCCTGGACTGGGCAAGCAATCCTGATGGTGGTTGAAGTAATCGTGTATGTTGGGGAAAATTCCGGCCGTAATTTTCTCTATTCCAACGGCCTTATAGTAGAAGGTCGGACCTGCGACTGGAATGAAAATGAAGATGACATAATAGATAAAGAACGATGCGAGCATGATGAACGCCACACGTTCGAACTCCTTGTACTGCCAGATGAAATAGTAGAAAACGGTGAGTGCTATCATCGGGTAATATGCCGCATAGCCCATGTCGAAGAGTTCGCTGAAAATGACGTCGGGCAACTCTTTGGAAAAAAGCAGGGCAGGTTGCATGCCGAACCAGTTTTGCTCCCATTGCGCAAACAAGTGGTCGAGATTGGGGAACAGACGGTTGAACTCATAAGTGTCGGGATACCACCATGCCAGAAGCCCCAGCTGCGCTCCGACGCGCACAAAACGGGTGAGCCGGCAGGGAAAGATGCGATAGACGAGCCACAGGGCTGCAGTCATGGCCAGCACACGCAGTCGTCCGAGAATCATTGCTTGCGGATTCTCCATCTTTGTGTAAAGAAAGAAGGTGAGGATGAGCGTAAACAGCATGTACGCCAGCATGGCCCACTCAAGTGCCATGAGACCTTTGAGCGGTTTTTTCTCAAGTTGGAAAAGTTTTTTTATAAATTCTTGCATAGTTGATGGTTGTCTGAAGTATTGGGAGAGGTCTTGCTTGGCCTGACTGTCCGTCTCATTCGGCTGTGCATCCGTGCATCTAACAGAACAAGTATGCGGTCAGAGGAATCCGATTCAAGTCTCCTGACATCTTGGCGTTTCTAAATCCATTTGTTGTCTTTGTACCATTTAACGGTCTCCTTCACACCCCGTTCGAGGTCATATTCGGGGCGGAAGCCCAGCTCGTCGATGGCTGGACCTATATCACAGCGCCAGTTTCGTTGTCGCATGATCATGTATTTGTCGTTGTTGAGCGGTGTCTGCCTGCCCGTGAGCCGTCCGACGAGGTCGCCGACGAAAGTGATGACACGCAGAAGCCATATCGGTGCGGTGATACGAATCCACCAAGGATGTCCGAGCTGCTCCCGTATGAGGTTGCTGAACGTGCTACTCTGATAGACCTTTCCATCGGAAAGAAAATATGCCCGGCCACTCTTTCCGTTCCGCAGGGCCAAGAACACCGCCTGAACGACGTCCTTCACATACACAAAAGTGATGTCCTGCTGCTTGAATCCCACAGCGAAGTCGGTGTGTTCCTTAATGGATTTCACCATGAGAAAATAGTCTTTTTCACGCGGACCGTAAACGCCCGTCGGACGCAAGATGACGAAGGGAAAAGACTTGGCACAGCCATCGGCTGGCGTTCCGTCACTCTTGTCCTCACCGACTGTCGAGAAAAGAATATTTTCGGCCATCAATTTGCTCTTGCCGTATGCCGTATTAGGGTTAGGATTGTCGTCCTCCTTGATATCATGGTAGGGCGGTTGCTCGCGGATGGCTCCGAACACGCTTAGACTTGACAGGTAAACGAACCGTTCCAAGGGCATGTCGAGCGACCTGACTGCTTGGACAAGATTCTTCGTACCCTCAGTATTGATGCGATAGAAGTCCTCGCTATGCAAACATTTGGTAGCCCCCGCAGCATGGACGATATAGTTGAATTGATGCGGTTCCAACTGTTGGCGGAGCTTTTCCTCAGACGAGAAGTCCAATTCGATGAAATGTATGCGCGAGTCCTGTAGGTATCGGCGCGAGGAAGTGGGGCGAATGGCTGCCCAAGTCTCCATATTCAGACGCAAAGCCTCCTCAACAATGAACGAGCCGATGAACCCCGATGCTCCTGTTATTAAAATCTTTTTCATTAAAATAATGTGAAACGCTTGCAAAGATACAAACTTTTTTGTTACTTTGTGTCTATAATCAAAGTGCAATTTACTATGGGAAAAGAAAAGAAAGGTGGAAAACGATTGAACAAAGCTCAACTTTACGAGAAGTTGACGGGATTTTTCCAGAGTCAACCCGAAGAGACTTTCAGTTTTAAGCAGGTCTTTCGCGCCCTGAAACTGACGACTCATCCGCAGAAAATGCTGGCCATTGACATCATGGAGGAGATGGCCTGGGACGACTTTCTTGCCAAAGTGGGCGAATATGCCTATTCGCTCAACACCAAAGGACAGGTGCAAGAGGGTGTCTTTATTCGGAAATCGAACGGCAAGAACTCATTCCAACCTGACGATGGCGGAACTCCCATCTTCGTTTCTGAACGAAACTCTATGTCAGCACTGAACGGCGACCGTGTGAAAGTACAGTTCCTTGCACGGCGTCGCAACCATATCAAGGAGGCAATGGTCATCGAAATCCTGCAAAGGAAGAAGGAAACTTTCGTGGGACGCCTGCAAGTGGAGACAGACATTGCATTCCTCGTAACACAAGAGAACCTCTTTGTTCACGATATCATCATCCCCAAGAAGGCTTTAAATGGCGGACAGACTGATGACCGTGCACTGGTCAGAATCACAAAGTGGCCCGATGCAAGCCACAAGAACCTCGTCGGCGAAGTCATCGATGTGCTTGGACGCGCAGGAGATAACGATGTGGAAATGAACACTATTCTGGCGCAATACGGTCTGCCATACAAGTATCCGAAAAAAGTCGAAGATGCCGCCGAAAAGATCAGCGGAGAGATTACCGAAAAAGACCTCTCGGAGCGCGAGGACTTCCGCAATGTCTGGACTTGCACCATCGACCCGAAAGACGCAAAGGACTTTGACGACGCGTTGTCTATTCGAAAGCTTGAGAATGGGTTATGGGAAGTAGGTGTTCACATAGCCGACGTGTCGCACTACGTCAAGGAGGGCGACATCATAGACAAGGAAGCACAGAAACGCGCCACCTCCATCTATCTCGTTGACCGCACCATCCCAATGCTGCCAGAGCGACTTTGCAACTTCGTTTGCTCACTGCGCCCTGGCGAAGAGAAGCTGACTTTCAGCGTAATCTTCAACCTTGACGACGACGCCAACGTGAAAAGCTATCGCATTGTCCATACCATCATCAAGAGCAACCGCCGCTATGCCTATGAGGAAGCTCAGCAACTGCTTGAGGACAACGGAGTGATTGACGGCACAGGCGAACCTGCGCCAGCTCCGGGAGCAAGCGGCTACAAAGGGGAGTTCGCCGAAGAAATCATCACACTTGACCGACTGGCCAAGATTATCCGCAAACAGCGCTTCAAGAACGGAAGTGTGAAGTTCGATTCAGAGGAGCTTCACTTCGACATTGATGAGAAAGGCAAGCCCACACGCTGCTATTTCAAGGTGTCGAAGGATGCCAACAAACTCATCGAGGAGTTCATGTTGCTGGCCAACCGATATGTTGCGCAGAGTGTAGGGAAGGTCGCTCGTGGCAAGAAATCCAAGACTCTGCCCTACCGTGTGCACGACAATCCCGACCCACAGAAGTTCGAAAATCTCAGGCAGTTCACCGCTAAGTTCGGCTATAGGTTGAAATCGTCGAGCACCAAGGGAGCTACGGCACGCGCCCTGAATGCCCTGATGGACGAAGTGGAGGGCAAAAAGGAGCAGAAAGTCATCCAGACGATTGCCCTGAGGTCAATGATGAAGGCAAAATACACCACCCACAACATCGGGCACTTTGGCCTGGCATTCGACTATTACACCCATTTCACATCACCCATCCGCCGTTATCCCGACACAATGGTCCACCGACTGATCACCCGTTACCAACAAGGCGGGCGCTCAGCCAACCAAGATTACATAGAAGAGCAGTGCGAACATTGCTCTGACATGGAACAAGTGGCTCAGAATGCCGAACGCGACTCCATCAAATACAAGATGGTCGAGTTCATGGGAGAGCACTTGGGCGAATGCTTCGACGCACATATCAGTGGCATACAGAGCTACGGAATTTATGCCGAGATTGACGAAAACCATTGCGAGGGCATGATTCCGATGCGCGATTTGGACGATGATTACTACGACTTCGATGAGAAAAACTATTGTCTTGTAGGCCGTCGCCGCCACCATGTCTATCAACTGGGCGACCCTATCAGAATCCAAGTGGCAAAGGCCAATCTGGAACGCAAGCAACTTGACTTCACACTGGCTGACGACGACGAGGAGAAGAGCAACAGGAAGATGGCCCACAACAATCGTCCGGCTGGCGAAACGGCACGAAAAACTGCTGGTAAAAACAAGTCGAAGGTGGCAAAAGACGGCAAAAGGCACAGAAGATAACGTGACGTAAGGCCAGCCAACGTCCGCCAGACACTGCGTTGCGCCATCCGTCATCCAAAAGAAATGGAAAAGAAAGCATACTTCACACACGAAGAAGAGCTCTGGAACACTTGGAGTCACGCAGGAGGCATATTACTGGGAGTCATCTGCGGTGCCGTGTTCCTGACCCATTGCCTTCGGGAAGGTAACCATTGGTCGGCATTTTGTGTCGTTCTCTATCTCTTTGGCATGCTGAGCAGCTACATAGCCTCAACCGCCTACCACAGTCTGCCACCGCAATCTCGGTGGAAACTTATCCTCCGGAAATTCGACCACGCAGCCATCTACTGGCATATCGCAGGATCGTATTCCCCAATAGCCCTCATCGCCTTACTGTACGAGCAGTTCTGGGGCTGGGGGCTGTTCGCTTTCGTATGGATTTTTGCCATTTCGGGCACCATTTCGTCGTTTCACAAGCTGAAAGACCACAGCAATCTTGAGACTATCACGTTCGTGGGCATGGGACTCGCCGTGGTCGTGGCCTTCAAACCACTGCTACATGCCATTAATTTCTCCACAGTGGGATGGATTATCGCAGAAGGGGTGATGTACATCACAGGTGCCGTGTTCTATTCGCTGCACAAACGCAAGTACATGCACACGGTATTCCATTTTTTTGTCCTATCAGGCACCATCTGCCACTTGGTAGCCGTGTGGCAGATTATCAACTAACAACAACCGAAACAATTCAGAATGAAGCAACTCGGCATTAGCATCGCTGCACTCTTTCTCTACATTTCAATCCCTCTTCATGCGCAGGAGCAACAGTTTTGGCGTCTGAAAGGCTACTATCGCGTCTATCAGGCCACCAATTCCATGCTCAGTTACTTCGTTGACGGTATGGTGGAGATGTATGCACCCTTCTCCAATTCACCCAGTTCACAGGCGCAAGCTGACGACAGAGCCAGGAATAGATCGGTGTTCATTGGTCGGAAGTTTTTCGGAGAGCGCCGCCGAAAGGCACCACAGGCCAATGGCGACGACACGTTTGTTCGGATGAATATGCCCAATCTTGAGTCGGTCACGTTAATTGAGAGTATCAAGAGCGATGTTTATTCCACCCGAAACAATGGCGACGTCTATCGATGGGCTGACAAATGCGGAAGAATCTATACACAGAAGCAGAAGGTTGACGGGCAATTGGTGGGCACCACCACGGTGGAGATTGACAATCTCATGGGACAGGACAAGCATCAGATTGACATGAGCCAACTGAAAATGTATGGTATCGTGGCCCGTATGACTCGATTCGACGAGAGTGAGACCTATCTAACCTCAAACACTGCCTACACGCTTGACAAGATTCTGTCGAGCAGCAAGCACCAGACTTATCTTGCTCATTACCGAGGGGAGGACGAAGATGAGCGGATTGACGTGTACAGCGAGTTCTTTGTGACGGAGAAAACTGTGATTTCGGAAAAAGAAATGAGGAGAATCAAGAAGAAAAAGAACCACGATTGGACTTTTTCTATTCCCAAATCGGTTCCAGAATTGGAGAGTAGCGTCAAGAAGGCATGGGGGAAAATGGTGGAATACTAATCCTATTTTCTAACGAAACACCACTGGAAAAAATTTTACAAACCAGTTATTCCAATCAAATTTACAATCGTTTGATTTTCAAGACGATAGAAATCACCCTACGAAAGGTCATCAATCGCATGGCGAAAGCTCACCTCTCACCTTGCGATAGATAACCTTTCGTCTTGTAATATATTAGGTTTCGTTCGACGTCTGAGAAAATATTTGACAATCATGGCCGACCTTGCCTCTGCTCGCCTGCGACCATACACGGGCGGAACGGTTGGCAAAAGGGTGCCGGCTGCTGGCAAAAGACATACCGACAAGAAAGAAAAAGGAGGCACGCACGAAGCGCACCTCCCATCGAGTCAGGACCAATCCAGCACAGTCCCGACAAGATACTCATTCTGTTATAATTAGTATATCAGCCATAACTTTGGTCATCAAGAAGCCGAATTTTCCACAATTGACTGGCTATAGCATTTGAACTCGCCACCATCGCTGAAGAACGGATTGGCATAGACTCCAACAACGGCAAGATTTGGGAAACAATCCTTAATCTGTCGGAGGGCTTCCTTGTCCTCTTGCGCACGCTGCATGGGAACGATGATGACCTTTGAGGTCTGAATATAGTTGATATAAGCCCAGCTATGATCGGCATAATTGCGTGGGGTGGTACACGAATCGTAAGCAAGTTCCTTGACTTCATAGCCGTCTGCCTCAAGTTTTGTTTTGAGAGCTGTAGCCAACTCGGCATCGTATTCTGCGCAGTTGGTCATCAGCACCTTGTTGTCGCCGATGTAACGCACAAGACTGTCGTGATGTCCCGACATATCGCAGCCGTAGCTGGCATGCCATACCGTCTTGATCGTTTTGCCCTTCTCTTCCTTCAATTCGTGTTTTACATCATAAATGTCAAGTAGCATGCACAGTTGGTGATAAACGGGCATGATACGGTTGTCGTCTAATACTTTTTCAGAGAAATAAACCTTGTTGGCATTCAAATGCTCACAAGAAAAGATCTCTTGCGGCAGACTAATTTCCTTCAAGTTTTCCATAGTGTTCTGGGTATTATGAGTTTAAATTGCTGATAGTAATAGATTTAATTGCAAAGATACAAATAATTCAACAACTTCCTAAGTTTTTTCCAATAATTCATCAAAAACATGATAAAAGGATCTAAAAGGTGCTTCAAATTGAGGTTTTTACGTTGCATCGGGCATCATTGAGTACACAAAACCGAACATGCCGACCTTTTCCTGCTATCACTCATGCGCCTTTTCGACATTCATCAGTCGGTCGTCGGTCGTGCAGTCCGACACTATCCTTGCATCGGAAAGGCAGACTGGCTGAAACATGATAGCGGGGTGTGGCAGCTATCAGAGATGGATACGCGACAGCAAAAAAGCCTGTTCGACTGAACAGGCTTTGCAAAGGGGATGTCTCTATGATTAGAAACATCGAGTTTATTTCTTCTTCGGACGGCGGCGGGCCCACCCTTCTTCAGAGAAGTCGGGCTCCTCGCCCTTCAATTGGCCCGACTGACCTCTCATCAGCTCTTTCCAGTCGTCCTTCCTGTATTTGCGTTGTGGCATGAAATCGTCATCAAAACCACGCTGGCGACGGTTTTTTTCCCGACCATTTCGCCGCTCGTCACTGCCCCGACGGTGGCCTCTGCTGCCAGATCCGCCCTCGTTGGCATCATTGCATCGAACCTTTCGACCCTTGTAGCTCAGTCCGTCAAGAGCATTCATTACCTTCTTGGCATCCTTTTCAGGCACCTCGACATAGCTCTGCTTCTGCAATAGATCGATATGTCCGACCTCCTGACGGCCTTGCACATGCCTGTTGATGAACTGCATCACCTCGCCCGGATAGAAACCGTCGGTCTTTCCGAGATTGATGAACAGGCGGGTAAAGCCCGCTTCGGCCTGCCGAGGTCCACGGGAGCGTTCCCGATAGCCTTTGCCCACGCCTCGTGAGCCACGACCATCACCGCCTTTGCTGCGGCTTGTAGAAGGCTTCTCTATTTCTGGGGCATTCTTGTAGTAGTCAAGGAACCGGCCGAAGGTGACCGTAACAATTTTCTTGATGATGTCTTCCTTGTCGATATATTCAAACTGGCGCTTGATATCTGCCACATAAGGCGCAATTTGCTCCTCATCAACATCGGTTTTCAGTATGCTGTCCATGGTCTTGAACAACTGTTTCTTGCATATTTCCTCAGCCGATGGTAACGTTCCGTCAACAAACTCCTTGCCGATTATCTTCTCTATGTTGCGCACCTTCGACCTTTCGCGGGTGTGAATGATAGATAGCGATGTGCCCTTCTTCCCCGCACGTCCCGTTCTTCCTGAACGGTGGGTGTAGTTTTCCACATCGTCGGGCAAGCCATAGTTGATGACGTGCGTCAGGTCGTTCACGTCCAGTCCACGTGCGGCAACGTCCGTTGCCACCAACAGTTGCGTAAGATGTGAGCGGAACTTCTGCATGGTCAAGTCACGCTGCTGCTGCGACAGGTCACCGTGGAGCGATTCGGCGTTGTAGCCGTCCTTTATGAGCTTGTCGGCTACCTCTTGCGTCTCCACTTTCGTACGGCAGAAGACGATTCCGTAAATCTTCGGATAGAAGTCAACAAGTCTTTTAAGGGCCAAATACTTGTCTTTCGCATTGACCATGTAGTAGATATGGTTGACATTCTCTGCTCCTTCGTTGCGCGAACCCACGACAATCTCCTTGTAATCGTGCAGGTAACCTTTCGCCACACGTTCCACCTCGCGGCTCATTGTTGCCGAAAAGAGCAGCGTGTTACGGTCTTCCGGCACGTCGGTGAGTATCTCTGTGATGCTCTCTTGGAAACCCATGTTCAGCATTTCGTCAGCTTCATCGAGCACAACATTGTGCACATTCTCCAACTTTGCTTTGCCACGGTGCATCAAATCTATCAAACGGCCTGGCGTAGCCACAATAATCTGCACGCCACGGCGGAGCTGCTTTATCTGGGTTTCGATAGATGCTCCTCCGTACACTGCGGCAATGTGGAGGTGTGGTAAGTATTTGCCGAAGTCTTTTAAGTCATCGGCTATCTGCAAGCAGAGTTCGCGGGTCGGACTGAGCACCACGGCTTGCGTTTCCTTACTTTCTATATTAATTCGCTGTAGGAGTGGAATGCCGAATGCTGCGGTCTTGCCCGTCCCTGTCTGTGCGAGCGCAATCACATCGTTTCTGTTTCCAAGCAAATAAGGGATTACTTCTTCCTGAACTGGCATCGGTTGTTCAAACCCGAGCTCATCAATGGCCTTGCGAATCTCTTCGCTTACGCCTAATTCTTCAAATGTTTTCAAATTCGTTTAATTTATTTTCTAACTATTATAAAAGAAATATTGTCATCAAACGAACCCACTTAAAGACACTAAAAGCTTACAGTTCCCGAAGAATTGCAAGCTTAACCTGATGACGTCTTTCTTCTTTTTCGGGTGCAAAGTTACATTATTGCATTTGAATTGACAAATAAAACTCGCTATAAATCAAAGAATTGTGTTAAAAAAATCAGAAACAAGGAGGTTTTTACGCACAGTAGTGATAAAAAAATAACATCTCGCAATCACTGCGAGATGCTATTTTACTTTAAACCTTTACGCCTAAAGTTTTACTTTTTACTAACTCAAATAATTAACTTTAATAACGACTAATTGTTTATTGTTGTGCAAAGTTAAGAAAAAAGATCTTGTCTGCAAAAGTAAATTGTGAAAAAAGTAACGTAAATAATATAAATTAACGATACGGATCTTGTCTTGTTTGATTCCAACCGGCCAGCAATCGGTAATTATTTGGGTTGCTACGACAATAAAAAAAGGATGTTGAAGTTGTATATAGGTAACAAAACCACATTTGTTTATAACACACAATAATATGAAAATTGCAGTTTACTGCTCGGCAAACGAGAATATCGACCCTGACTTCTTTCAGCTGTCAGCAGATTTCGGGAAATGGATGGGTGCGAACGGACACACCCTTGTATATGGAGGATGCAACATAGGGCTCATGGAATGCATTGGCACGGCGGTACGGAATGCAGGCGGATCAACAATAGGTGTTGTGCCAAGGATTATCGAGGAAGGTGGGAAAAAGAGCGATTCCATCGGTATCGAAATACCATGCGACTGTCTTACCGACCGGAAGGACATCATGATGCTGCGCAGCGATGTGTTCGTGGCATTGCCCGGTGGCATTGGGACGCTCGATGAGCTATTCACCGTTGCGGCATCGGCTACCATTGGTTACCATAAGAAAAAGGTGATACTCTACAACATGAAGGGTTTCTGGAATCAACTCGTCAACCTCCTCGAAGATTTACAGAAGCGAGGCTTCATACGAGGCAACTATCAGAACTACATTCAAATAGCCAACAACCAACAAGAATTGGTCGAACTGATTGAGAAAGCGCAATAAAGACGGATCGGAAGTATCGACTTTCGACACCCTACCCCACCCATCAGGCGATCAAAGGGTATCAAAAGTGGAGCATAAACTCTATTTTTACAAAATATTCTGTATATTTGTAGCGATTTAGAATAAACCAAAAGACATTCATTATGAAAAGAAAAGGATTAAAGACAGCAGTTTGCCTCATGACAGGCACAGTGTTGATGAGCTCATGCGTGGGTTCGTTTGCTATGTTTAACAAGCTGGCAAGCTGGAACAAGCGTGCTACCGACTCTAAGTTTCTCAACGAATTGATATTCATCGTCATCTCACCGGCATATGCCTTCGCAGGTATGGCCGATGCATTGGTGCTCAACACCATAGAGTTTTGGACCGGTGACAATCCAATGGCCAAGAACATCGGCAAGACCAAGAACATAAAGGGCGACGATGGGCTCATCTACGCAGTGAAGTATCTTGAGAACGGCTACGAGATAACCAAGCCTAACGGCGACGTGTTCTACCTTACCTATAACAAGACAGAGAACAACTGGTACATGAATGTCGATGGTCAGGAGAAGAAACTCATCCATTTCAACGGCGACGGAACCATCAAGGCATTCCTCAACAACGGTCTGACGGTTGATGTCACCCCAGATGCAATGGGCGTTTATCAGCTCCGCCAGGCACAGGCGGGCACCAGCTACTTCATGGCAGCTCGATAGACAAACGCTAAAATATTGGTATAGGAGCAAGAACAGCATGGCAAACCGGCTGTTTTTGCTCTTTTCTCGTTCGCCCGATACGTGCAGACTGTGCTCAGTTGTTCGATCGTCGCAAGGCGATAGCCTCGGCAAGGGCACACAGAATCTCAATAATCAGTCCGAAAACCGTTTGGCGAGCAGAGAAAAAATGTGTGCCAACGGAAGTGCTTTTCATTCAAAAAAGCACGGTTTCATCGATGTTTTTCGTACCCATTCATCCCCTCTCAAAGGTCGTTTTGCAATCCATTGAAAATCAGCACAATAGCAATCGGCTTGTAAAAGGTGAGCTTTTGCCGCCTAAAAGGTGACCAATCGCAAGGTCATAGGTCACCTATCGCAAAGCGATTGTTCAACTGATAGTCTGCTATTCAGTCGAAGACGCAGCGCCTAAGATTGAGGGATAACGCAGAAAAGATTAAGACAAGCAGGTAAGAGCCGTCTATCGAACGGCCGTACAGCAAGGAGGTAGCACCATTTTTAGCTGTAGAAGAAGCTCATACCGCAGCTATTGAACAAAAATTTGATAGTTTTAATAGTCGAAAACAATAGATTTTATTTGTTTAAGGGCAGTATCTATCTGTTAAACTATCAGAAATATCAAATCTTTTGCATTAGATTATTAAACAATCATCATACATTTGCCGTCAAAATTATAATTTGACTCAAAGTATAACTAAATTTTTTAATTATGAAAAAAGTATTGAGAATCTTTTCAATTCTGTTTTGCCTGTTGATGACAACAGCAGTATTCACCTCTTGTAGTAAAGACACTGACCCAGCAGACGTTGACCTCTTCGTCGGCACTTATAAGGGGCATATCAGCTATACCAACATCAAACCTGCCAAAAACATCAGTACAGAGAACGGAAAGGTGATAGTCAACAAAGTGGGCGCAACCTATTCGTTCCACTTCTCAAATGATATTCCCGACTTGAACAATGTGAAGTTCGAGAAGAAAGACGACAACACCTACATCAGTGTCGGAACAGGCTTGAGCGGAATCACAATCACTGCTTCCAAACTGACCATGCTCGTTATTAAGGGAGGTGAGAGCTGGACGGCCAACTGCACACGATAAGCAAGTGAAATGCCCGACGGACGGCGGACAGGAGTTGGCCGTTTGGGAAATCGGAAATAACAAAGGGTTCGGAAATATTTTCCGAACCCTTTTTCTATGGTTGTATGAGGGTGAGTTGGTGTGTTCGCATCAACCGCCCATCTCATATTTACTGTGGATTGATTTCTTTAATCAAACGGTCGGCATGTCCCCACTTATCCATCATGTAGAGCACGAAACGGATATCAACACCGATGCAACGGGCAAGGTTGCGGTCGAAGTTGATGTCGGAACTGAGACTGTCCCAGTTGCCGTCGAATGCGAGACCGATGAGGCGTCCCTTGCCGTCGAAAATCGGTGAGCCTGAGTTTCCGCCAGTAATGTCGTTGTTAGTGAGGAAACAGAGCTGCATTTTACCCGTGGTCTTGTCGGCATAGCGACCGTAATCGGAAGCACTCAAGAGCTCGTGCATAATTGGTTCAGCCTTGTAGTCGGCAATTTCATCGGCCTTTTTGAACTTCTCGACAATGCTTTCTGCCGTGGTGTAGTAGCCACTGTTGAAGTTTCCAATCATGTAGCCTCCCACTTGACCGTAGCTCATACGCATGGTGAAGTTGGCATCGCTGTAGTGCGGCATGCCCATTTCCATCTGTATCTTGGCTTCGCAGAGCTTTTTCTCCTCCGCTTGTATCTTTTCCATCACTGGACCGACCTTGGAACCCACTGCAGCGTAAGTCTCCATAAGGTCGATACCAATGCATACGCCTGGATCTTTCATGTATTTCTTGCGGTTGTTCTGATAGAACTTAGCGCCTTTCTTGAGCAACTTGCTCTTCTTGTAGAGCCATTCGGTGTATTTATCGAAGTCGCCACCGAACTTTTTGTTGACAGTCTTGAAGAAAGCAGGGTGATATTCTGCAGGCATCATCTTGGCATAGTTCTTCATCATGGCAGCGGTCATCTCCTTGTCGAGAGCATAGTTCCACTTGTCGCTGTTGTCAGCGAACTCGCAGTACTGCTTTTTAGGATTGTCCTTTGGACCTTTGATCTGCATTCCGAGATTGAGCCTGATTGCACGGGTAAAGAACTCTGACGTTTTCCAGAACGACTCCCCCCAGTAGTTGAGCGCATTCAACAGCGGACGGCTCTCACCATAGAGCTTTTCCAACTCATCGAAGTCCACGTTGGTAGCAGGATTCTTCACCTCCTGTTTGCTGAGCCAGTCCTTTATGCGTGCCTCGTACTCCGCTTTCTGACGAATAAGACCGATGGAATCGATACATTTGTTCATTCCCATTGAGTTTTTCCAATAGTTGGCAGAGCTTGCGTAGCCGTCCTCATACTGAATACGTGTCGCCTCGTCAGCATCCATGTATTTCTTCATGATGGCCAGTTTAATATCGCGTGTCTGAACACGCCCCGTATTCTCAATGTCACGGCGCTGCTGGATGCCATAAGACGAGAGGTAACGGCTGGTGCTGCCAGGATAACCGATTGTCATGGCAAAGTCTTTCTCCTTGTATCCCTGCATGCTGACTGGTGCCCAATGCTCCGGATGGTAAGGCACGTTGTCCTTGGAGTAAGTTGCTGGGCCGTTCGTTTTTGGATCAGCGTAGATGCGGAACACAGAGAAGTCGCACGTTTGGCGAGGCCACATCCAGTTATCGGTGTCGCCGCCGAACTTACCCATGCTCTTTGGCACAGTGAACACCAAACGAATGTCGGTGAAATCCTGATAAGTCGTAGCGTAATACTTGTTGCCCTCATAAAAAGGCTTTACCTCAACGCGGAGCGTTTTGTCGATGTTCTTCACCGAATCGCTCAGCACATTGGTAAGAGAGTCGAGGATATTTTCCTGCTCAGCTGCGCTCTTGTCTGCTATAAGCTTGTTGACGCGGGGCGTAATGTCCTGCTGACTGCGCATGAAAGATACGAACATGTCCTCGTTAGGCAACTCCTCGCTGAAACTTTTGGCATAAAAGCCATCACGCATGTAGTCGTGTTCCACGGTGGAATGTGCGTTGATGGCACCGAAACCACAGTGGTGGTTGGTAAACACCAAGCCATCGGGCGACACAACGACGCCCGAACAGAAACCGGAGAAGTTGACAACGTAGTTGCTAATGGCATTCGGGTCATTGTAAAGCATGTCGCAAGGCAACTGGAAACCATAATCTACCATCTGTCTATAGACAGCGTCTGGAAGATTGTAGAGAGTCCACATGCCTTCATCGGCATGCGCCGTACTCATGGCGAGTAGTCCGGCAAGGACTAAAGTTGATTTTTTCATAATTATTTGGTTTAATGGTGAAACTTGATATGATGCTTATTTGCAAATTATTATTGTCCTTTCTTTCTGTCAGTCATCAGCCTTAGCCCGTCGTCAGGGAGATAAGGCATCATCGGGGTTGACTACCCATGCCCCCGTCAGCCAGCCACGGCTTCTATTTTCTCATTCCTCTCAACCTGCTCAATGGGAAATCGCGCTTCACTATGACACCCATGAAGACCAACAAGATGAGCGTATTAACGGACAAGGCTGCCCATGTTGGCAACATTTCGTTAGATACCGTGATGCCTCCGAAAAGCACCGTAGCTATGACAACATAGATGAGGATGTCCCTCACGGGATATTTGATGGGATAATACTTCTGCCCGAAGTAATAGCTGATGACCATACTCACGGCATAAGACACGAAGCCAGCCCACGCACAGGCCCAATAGCTCATGCGAGGGATGAGCAAAATATCCATAACGATGAGCACCGCCGCCCCGATTCCTGAAAAATAAGCTCCCCAGATGGTACGATCGGTGAGCTTGTACCAAAAACTCAGATTGAAAAAGATGCCGAACATGATTTCGGCAGCCATCACAATGGGGACAATCTCCAAGCCTTCCCAGTAACTCCGGCCAACCACGTGACGGAGAACGTCCATATATCCCATTACGGAGAGAAACGCAAGAAGGGTGAAAATGATATAGAACTTCATGGCTTTGGCATAGGTATCCTTGTTGTCCTTGTCTTTCGACTTTCCAAACACGAAGGGCTCGTAGGCGTAACGGAAAGCCTGCGTTATCATAACCATGATCATTGCAATCTTGATACATGCTCCATAGATGCCCAATTGCATGCGAGCCTCTTCGGGCGTCCCATCAAAGACGTAGGGAAAGATGATCTGCGAGGCGCATTGGTTCAGCTGTCCCGCCAGTCCCATTATCAACAGCGGGAAAGTGTATGAGAGCATGCGCCTGCAAGTTACCATATCAAATTTGTAACGGATACCAGCGAGTTCTTTCCAGAGCATCAACAGCGTGGCGATGGTGCAGAACAGGTTGATATAGAACACCCATACGACATCGAGCGTGAAGCGATCGTCGTAGATTCCGAAAGGATTGATCTTGAAATACGGCAGCACTACGAGATAAAGCAGGTTGAGAACGATATTGAACGTGATGTTCAACATCTTCAGAGTGGCGAACTTTATGGGTCTGTGCTTGCAGCGGAGATAGGCAAACGGTATGGCTGCAAAGGCGTCGATGGCCACCGTCACATACATGATGAGGATGTATTCGGGGTGGTCAGAATAACCCAAAACCGAGGCAATGGGCTGATTAAAGAGGATCACCACCGCCATAAAGAGTAGCGATGTCATTCCCACCATCTTCAAAGTGGTGGCATATACTCTGTCGGGATTTTCGCCTTCCTTGCTCATAAAGCGGAAGAACGTCGTCTCCATGCCGTAAGTCAGGACCACAATCAGTAAGGCCACATAGGCATACACGTTGGTAATGATTCCATACTGTCCGCCAGCGGAATTGAACCGGTCTGTCTGTATCGGCACGAGCAGATAGTTGATGAAACGTGCGGCAATGCTACTGAGTCCGTAGATTGCCGTATCTTTTGCCAATGATTTCAAGTTTGCCATTTGATTTTCCTTACTTTACTTCTTAAAAAAACACGTAACAGACACCGATGGCTGCGATAACACCGGCCAAATCGGCAAGCAGGCCACACGCAACGGCATGCCTTGTATAGCGGATGCTCACACTTCCGAAATAAACGGCCAACACATAGAATGTCGTATCGGTAGATCCTTGGAACACGCAGCTGAGCCGTCCGGCAAAAGAGTCGGCACCAAAATGCTTCATTGTCTCAAGCATCAGCCCCCGTGCCCCACTGCCTGAGAGTGGTTTCATGAAGGCTGTCGGCAATCCATCGACGAATTTCGTGTCGAGGCCACACACCTCAACGCACCATCTGACACCCTCAATGAGCATATCCATCGCCCCCGATGCTCGAAAGACCCCCACAGCAACGAGGATGGCAACGAGATAGGGGATGATTCGCACGGCTGTGGTGAAGCCTTCCTTCGCCCCTTCGATAAACGAGTCATAGACATTGATGCGCTTGTAGAAGCCTGCGGCGATGAAAAGGACGATAATCGACATCAGAATCAGGTTGGAAGCCACCGACGTCACCACGTCAATGGTTGGCTGATCCATCTGTCCGAATCCCCAAATCACAAGACCTACAGCACCCATCAGACCAACAATCGTGCCCAGTAACACAGGCTGAAAGATATTGATGCGTTGCCAAATCGACGTAATAATGATGCCCGCAATCGTGGCAACGGTGGTCGCCAGCAGTATCGGGATGAACACATCGGTAGGCGATGCTGCGCCATTAGCGCTCCTGAAAGCCAGTATGCTCGTGGGAATGATGGTCAGTCCGGAGGTGTTCAGCACGAGAAACATAATCATCGGATTGGTTGCCGTGTCCTTCCTCGTGTTCAATTCTTGCATCTGCGACATGGCTTTCAGCCCCGTCGGGGTAGCTGCATTGTCGAGTCCGAGCATGTTCGAAGCGATATTCATGAAGATAGAGCCCATGACAGGGTGGTTTTTTGGAATATCGGGGAACAGTTTCGTGAAGAGCGGACTCAGCATTCGCGCCAAAACGTTCACCGCACCAGCGCGTTCGCCTATCTTCATGATGCCCAACCACAAGGCCAGCACTCCCGTAAGGCCAAGAGAGACCTCGAAAGCCGTCTTCGACGAGTCGAAAGTAGCATCGACCATCTTCTGAAAGATTGTTGTGTCGCCCATGCAGAGCCCAATGATTCCGAAGATAAAGGCTATCAGGAAGAAAGCAATCCAAATGTAGTTTAAAACCATAGGTTGAGTATGCGGAAATTTGTATTCAGTACACAAAAGTAATACATTTTGCGCACAATCGCAATAAATCAAGCTGAAAAGAATGCAAAACGTATGATGGGAGCATAGTGGCGCACGGCTCACAAGACTAATTTTCACCGATGAAACTGCGGTTTTTTGATAATTTAAAGTTGAAAATGCAGGAAAGACAACCACCAGCCTCAACAAGTCTTATCACTTGAAAACTGAAGAATGTCTTTCATGACTACTTTTCGCAACCGCTCGTTAAGTTATGGAAACACGGAGAGCAAATGAAAATATTTGACAGGACCCGATCCCGCCAGTCTCTTCTAAACAGCTTGTTATCTGCTACTTACAAGCTGCATCATAAAAGGTGACCTTTTGCATGATGAAAGGTCACCTTTTGCCGGGTCATTGCTGACCTTTCGCCGTGCGAAAAGTCATGTTCCCGACTGCCGATTGTGAAAATACTTGACAAAAAGCAGAATCACACCACAGGCTTAATCAGTTTAATGCTGACGGCCTTCAGCTCCTGATGCCCTGCGGCATCAGTGAAACGTATCATGAAATGATAGTCGCCCGGCTGTCTGTCAGCGGGAATTTTGATATTCTCCTCAATCTTATAGGTCTTGCTTCCTGCGGGAATGGTGTAGTCGTGGTTGAAAACCCACACATTGGCAGCAGCATCCTTCATCGGATCCAGCTTACAATCGCCGGCATCGGTACTGTGGGTATGGTGATTGAAATTGTTATGGATTTCAATGTTGTAATTACCCAGCTCTACATTATCCTTGAGGATATAGCGCACGGGTATTTCAGAACCCAGTTCGTAAGTCTGACAGTTGATGGGCATAGCCACGATGCCCTCGCTGGTAATGGTTGGCTTTTCCGTGTCTATTACCACATTATCATCGTCACTGCTGCATGCAGAGAACGACAAGGTCAATGCTGCCAACAAGATAAATGTGCTGATTTTTTTCATTTTTTTCTTAAGTTTTGCAAAAGCGGGAATAAGGATTCCCATCCCCAGCTTTTTGGTTTATCAATGCCGTCTGGGTGCCGATGGGAGAGATTGCTCTCTGAAGCCACGTCTCACCCAGACAGAAAATCTTACTGTATTTGAAAGCCTTCAAACTCGCCAGTGGCTGATTGCTCCTTCTCATCCTCAACGGTGAAATGGAAATGATACTCGCCGGCAGGAGCATCGGCAGGAACCATGATTTGTTCTGCAAAATCTACACTCTTCTTGCCTATGTACTTCTTCAGTTGAGCGTCAGTGAGTGCGACAGGCTTCTCATCTTTTCCGTGGAATTCAAGCTCCATATCCTTAATGATTTTAGCAGCTTCGATGTGCGCCTTCACCAGCACCATGTCGCCAGCCTTAGCTTTTACCACACCTAACCCTGTCTTGGGATTGAGAATTTCCAAATTGGTGACAACTGGGGCAGTAGAACTCTGTTTCGTCAATTTTACTTCCTGAGAAACACTTTTTGTGGTTCCGACCATGTCCTTCACAGAGATTGTCACAACATACACACCTTCCGCCAATGTTTCCGGCAAAATGAGATGCTCATGGAACACCGGATCAATCACGTTTACATACTTTGAATCATTGTAAAGCTTTTCTAAAGTGCTGCTTCCACCTTTCTGTTTCATGGAGACATTAATATATTTGACCTTTGCCTCAGCAAATATCTTACATTCCAAGTGGATGTCCTTGCCAATTATCGCTGTACCTCCATGCCCAATTTCTACATTTTGGAATTCGATTTTCGGTGTTGTCTCATCGTCCTTGCTGCATGATGTCATTGTCAAAGCAAACACTGCTAAAAGCGCAATTGCGCAGTTCATTAGTTTTTTTTCCATTTTAGTGATTTTTTTGTTGGGACTACGTCCCATGGTTTGTAATTAATTTTTATTTATTATTGTAATGATTAAAAGTCCAATCCCACCATGACAGCCACGTTTCTACCAGATTCCGGTACGTCAATAAGCCGATAGTAGCTCGTGTGGTCATAGTATTTTCGGTTGAGAAGATTCTCGGCATTGATGCCTATCTTCAGCGTGCATTTGTCGAACATGAACTCCTTGCCGGCGGTCATGTTGAGGGTGAAATAGCCTGGTGTGGGTTTCTCAGGCGGAACGATATCGTTCTGAGCACCGACGATGTGCCCACTTAGCGACACATAGCCCTCATTGCCTGGTTTGTCCTGGCAGAAGGTGTACTTGAGGCTGGCATCGATGGAGAAAGGAGTTGAGAACGGCAAAGTGTAGCCTTTCTTCTCGCCCGACAGTTGTCTGGCATAGAGATACTCGCCCTTCAAGTCGGCTTCGAGATTGTCGAGAATCTTCCAGTTGACAGTGGCCTCGAAGCCCCATCGCAACACCTTGCTCTGTGTGTAGTGGTAGAGCTGCAGTCCCTCGTAATAACCAGAAGTTGGGTTCATATAAATATAATTTGGGAAATAATTCACATATGGGTCGAGCTGAAAGCTCAGCACACCGTTGTCCCAGTTGATCCCTGCATCCATCTGATATGACTCTTCAGGTTTGAGTTCTGGGTTACCCTTTTCGTATCGGAAGATATTGTAGTTCACTCCGTCAGCTCCAAGTTCCTTTGCAATGGGCACCCGGAAACTTTTGCCGATGTTTGCCTTCAAGAGCCATTTGCCATTGGTGTAGTTCACACCTGCTGACCAGGTGGCACAGTTAAACGTGCGCCTGATGTTGCTTGAGCGTTCCTTGTAGATAGAGTCCGCTACGCCAATAGGTGTCTTGTACCAATCGAAATAACTCTCTATCCTTGTCCGCACGAAATCATAGCGTACACCAGCATTCACAATGAGATTCTTCGTGATTGTGTAGCGATCGAACGTATAGACGCCCAAAGAGAGTGTCCCGAAGTCGGGTATGACGAATCCCCAACCAGCCCTGCGGTTGTGCTGATGCTCCACGTTGACGCCTGAGTTCAGCTCGTGCTTATCGCCAAGCTGTGCTTTCATACCAAGATTGGCCGTGTAGGTGCTCTTGTTGAATTCCCGTTCTAACGTCCCTTGGGGCATGGGCATGTAGCCATGCGACTGCGGTTCGGAAAATTCGCTGCGCTTATTGTCTTGGTAGGCGAGGTTCGCTTCCAGCATCACACCCTTAAGTTGGTACGTGGTGTGGCTCATCAGCGTGAGATGGTTCACTTCCTGATAGGGAAGGTCGATATCTCGACGGCTTTTGTCATAGTCAATTTGTGACAACAACACCTCAATGCCATGTGCGTTGGCAAAAAATCCGCTCTTAATGTTTGAATTAGAAATCTTCAGATCGGTCCTAAAATTGTAGCTTTTATATCCCAGCGTTATGCTTCCGTCCCTCTCTTTGCCTGCCGTATTGCGCAGACGTCTGTTTTTTAAGTGGATATAGTATGAATAGTACTGAATACTATCTGTTGGAACCTTGAAATCAGCGTAATCGATAAGCGTGAAGTTGGTGCGCCAGAAGAAATTTCCGGCCTTGCCCTCCAATCGTGCCGATGCGCCAATAGACTCATTGTTGGAACGGGAAAAGATGGAAACGCTGCCCTGAAAGGGCTTTGTGGGTATATAATTATTGTACAAGTTGATAACACCTCCGATGGCATCAGAGCCATAGAGCAAGGCTGCCGGACCTTTGACAATGTCTATCCTGTCGATGGAAAACTGGTCGATTTCAAGTCCATGCTCATCGCCCCACTGCTGTCCCTCGTGCTTGATTCCATCCAAGGCTACTACCATGCGATTGAATCCCAGTCCACGGATAGCAGGCTTGGATTGTCCAGAGCCCACATTCATGGCCTTGACTCCAGGAATTCCGCTGAGAGTCTGCATAAGACTTCCAGCAAAATTGTCATGAAGGTAACTGCGGTCAATATTAATATTGTTAACTGATGTCCTCATTTGGAAATCGTGTTGCGGATTTCCGACCACAGTTACATCTTTCATGACAACCATCGTGTCGGGCTTTTGTAACTTCCCGGCATCGGTTGCACTGAACTGATGCACTGTTGCTGCATTTGCGGACATTCCGCCCCATAAACAGTATGTGGTCAAAGATAGAATAAGGACTTTCAAAGCTTTATTCATTTCGATGATTTAAATAGATGGTTTGCTATTTACCCTCGCTCATCTGTAGAAATTAGCTAATGAGTGAAAGAGTGGATTCACACTATTGCTTTCGGAATAAAAGGGTGCTGCCGACCGCAATACCACACTTCGATAAAAGTGCAGTACGCCAACATATCCCCACACTTGCCAACCAGCCGATACGACTTTGTCGTTTAGCTGGTTTTTGGTGGTATTCTGAGCAATTAGAAAAACGCTATGTTAATCCCATAATACGGGAATTAAACCATAGCCAATGCCGGTGGTGCGCGAAGACCGTGTGTTTCGCTTGTCGTACAATAGAAACCTACGGTAGTAAATAGAAGGATGCCTACAATACATGTTAGGGCAATTGCCTCAACATGCACAGAAACAGGCTTTAAAAAACTGAAAAAGGAGAAGTGACAGATAGGACAGGTGTCTGCATGATGACCAGCGGAATGTTGTGCCGGATAAACCACTGCTCCTGTGCCCTCAAACTCATTGCCGATCTGACAAACATGGAACGTACAGATGATCAATGGCAACGTGAAAACTGCCAAAAGCCACCAAGCGGCAAGCACTCGTTTTTTATCGTATAAGCTTCTGTTTGCCATCAGTAATCTAACTTCTGTCGAACTGCAAAGTTAAGAACTTTTCATGATTACACAAAACATTAAATAATAATGTTGATTATTTAACAATATTTCTATGTAATGGAAAGGGCCTCTACGCAAGGCTATCTGATTGGCAACTCAACTATTTCAGAGGAATCTGCCTTCTTTCTCCTCGTCTTGAATGAAGCTGGTGGGGTTCTCTCCGCTTTCCAAGTAGAATTTCGTTCGTAAGGGATAACGAGTAAAAGATGACCTATTGCGTGATAAAAGCTGACCTTTCGCAATGCAAAAGGTCAGCTTTTGTGTAACGATTTCTTTTATACTGATTACCAATATGTTACGCATCCTATTTTCTACACTGTTTTTCAGAGTCAAATGCAGTAACTTCAGACCATAGAAAATTTCAACTATGACACAGTTACACTTTTGTTCTTACACTACCAACGGCAGCCTGAGACAGATGCGCGATTGACTGGAATCAAAAAACTCGCTGTACATCTACACAAGAACGTACAACGAGTTTTTAGTTATTAATATTTGGAGTGTTGAAACACCCTCCCTCCATTGTTCACTTTCCCTGATTTCAGGAAAGCCTTTTCTTACTTGGCGGGTGTCATAACAATCTCACAGTGATTGCCCGCAGCGAGCAATCCCTTGAGGTAGGCTGCAATCTTTGCAGTTGTCAGACCCTGAACGGCAGCCTTGTAACCACTCTGAATGTCAACGCCCGACCAGATGTATTCGTCGATTACATTCAGCCAGTGACCGTTGCTCTTAGCGTCTATATCGGCCTGCTTAAGCATAAAGTCCTTCACCTTCTGAAGTTTGTCCTCATCAACCTTGATAGAGTTTTCCTTGATTCCATCGTTGAGGAGCTTCACGGCTAAGTCGGCCTTATTCGGATCCATAGGACAATAAGCCTGCATCAGTGCCAATGTCTCGTCGCCACGACGGTTCAGGACACCGCTTGCTCCAACAGAGTAAGCCGCACCTTCATCCTCGCGGATATTCTTCAGATAGACCATCGACAATATCTGTGCAGCAGCGTCGGCCACAACATAGTTCTCAACATTGTAAGCCAATGGTTGGTGCCACAATTCCATGGCGATAGCCTTTGGCACTTCAGACTTAAGTGTAAACTTGTTCTCCCTTTTGCCCTTTGCGAAGCCAGTAACGTTAGTCCAATTCTCGGCCTTTCCCTTTGGCAAGCAACCGATGTACTTCTCAATCAATGGGCGAAGTGTAGCCTCATCGAAGTTACCCACGAAGTAGTAAACGAACTGTCCTGGATTAGCGAAGCGCTCTTTCCATATCTGAAGGATACGGTCGTAGTTAACACCCTTCAACGTGTTGACAGAGAGTGGTGCATAACGAGGGTTGTGATCGTAGATAGTCAATGTTAGTGAGTCAGAGAATACGCTCTCAGGTGAGAGGTGCTTGTTCTTCAAAGCCTGCTCGTACTGTGTCATCATGGCATTGAAAGCCTCCTGATCCTTTGTAATGTTGGTGAACTTGAGGTAAACCAACTGGAGCATTGTCTCAATATCCTTTGGCACAGAGTTACCTGAGATGCTCTGATAGTAAGAAGAGAGTCCGACACCCGTGCTCACCTGCTTGCCAGAGAGGGCTTTCTGTAACTCCTGATGTGAGAAGTTACCCAATCCGCTGACAGAGATTACCGAGTTGAAGAGCTGCAGATTGTCGAAGTCGGCTTTTCCATACGAACCTGAACCGCCCTTTGCCGATGCGCTGAAACGAATCTCATTATCCTTGAAGTCTGTTTTTTTCAGGATGACACGTGCGCCGTTGCTCAATGTGAACTCCTTGTAGCCGAAAGTTTTGTTCTCGGTTTCCTTGACAATCTTTCCTGCCTTTGGCAATTTTTTCTCGTCGAGGATAGGCTCACTCTTCACATTGTCAACATAAGGTTCTATCTTCTCAGCACGAACAGCCTTGATGGTCTGCTCCATCTTGTCCTCTGTCGGATAAACTTTACCTGCTTTTTCCTGTGCATAGATGAATGCAACGAAATTACTGTCGTTGTCAGAAATCAGTTCTTTAGCATATTCATTGGCAACATCAATGTTAAGTACTGGCATGTCTATGAGCTGCTTCATAATCTGGTATTCTTCTTCCTTGCCTGGTATAGGTTCGTTGTCAAGGTAGTAATCACGAAGCTCGTCGCCGTATTGGTCGTTCTTTATTTTATTGCGGTTGGCATACTGCGCATCCAATTGTGACACATACTCTGCCTTCATACGGTCAAACTCACCTGGTGTGAAACCATACTGGCGCACACGTTGAGCCTCACGATAGAGAGCAGCAAGTGTCTCAAAGTCCTTACCTTCCTTTGCAGTAGCGCCAAACTGAAATGCGGCCTTCGTACTTGAAAGGATATAATTCCCATCGTAACTATATGCACTCGTGAACGGGCAGTCAGCCTTCTGAGACATTTCCCGCAAGCGCTGGTTGAGCATCATCGAAATCATTTCCTTCAGATAGCTATCGATGTAATATGCCTGATTGCCCTTCATTGCTTTCGGGAAAGGATCATGCTTCATAGCGAAACCAACCGATGAATTCTGCATCTCCTTATCCTTGTCAAACACATAAATAGGTTGGGGATTGTCAGGCACTTGCTCTTCGACAACTTGTGCAGCATCAGCGGGAACTGTGACATTGGCCCACAATTTCTTGATTTCGGCTTCCGTATGGTCAACATCGACATCACCAACGACAATGATACACTGGTTGTCAGGGCGATACCACTTGTGGTAGTAGTCGCGAAGAGCCTGATACTTGAAGTTATCAACGACGCTCATTAAGCCAATCGGAAGTCGGAGACCATATTTCGAACCTGGATAGAGCTTGGGCAGAGCACGGTTGTAGATGCGCATGATAGGGTTCTGTCCCAACTGCCACTCCTGATGGATTACACCACGTTCCTTATCGATTTCCTTGTCGGCCAGTGTCAGACCATTCGACCAGTCCTTCATGATCAACAGGCATGAGTCGAGTGCCGACTGGCGTTGTGTTGGCACATTGCAAACACGATAAACAGTTTCTTCAATGGAGGTGTAAGCATTCAAATCGCTACCGAACTCAACTCCAAGAGAACGGGTGAACTCCAGAAGCGCAGAGTCAGGGAAATGCTCCGAGCCGTTGAAAGCCATGTGCTCAAGGAAGTGAGCTAACCCTCGCTGGTTCTCTTCTTCCTGAATTGAGCCTACTCGCTGTGCGATGTAGAAATTGGCAACATGCTCTGGCCACTCATTATGCAAAATGTAATAAGTCAGCCCATTGCTGAGTTTACCTTGCCTTACGTTCTTGTTCACTGGAATTGAGCCCAGCTGTTGGGCTGATACCATACCAGCAACAAAAAGAAAAGCAACTAAAAACAAATGTTTAAGTTTCATTTCATTACAGGTTAAAAAATACATTAATTATTCATTTGCGACAAAGGTACATAAATTCCTTAAAGATAATAACTTTTTCGGTACTTTTTTCCCCGTTCTTAAGAAATTATAAATTAAAACAGAGCTTGTTGTTGAGCAAACGTGAAACGAACTGCGTTCCGTGTATGGTGTGTGGTGGTTTCAGAGGGCTGAGACAGGGCATCCAGAAGCTTTGAGACGAGTCACGATTGACGGTATTTTATGTTTCTTGGATGATGTTCCAGTATCTCCTGACGGAGGGTTTTGGTGTCGATGTGTGTGTAAATCTCCGTCGTTCCTATGCTTTCGTGTCCAAGCATGGCCTGAATAGCCCGCAAATCGGCACCTCCTTCGAGCAAGGCGGTGGCGAATGAATGTCGGAGGGTGTGCGGAGATATAACCTTCTCTATGCCAGCATCGTGCGCATAGTTCTTGATCATGATGAGAACCATGGTGCGAGTGAGGTGGGCCCCACGGCGATTGAGGAACACATAGTCCTCTTCGCCAGGCTTGATGGTCATTGAATTGCGATCGATGAACCAGTATTCGAGTTCCTCAAGCGCACGGGGGGAAATGGGAACGAGGCGTTCCTTTGAGCCTTTGCCCATCACTCGCACGAAGCGTTCTTCCTTATAGAGGTTGGAAATCTTTAGGTTGGTCAGTTCAGAGACACGCAATCCACAGGAGAAGAGTACCTCTATGATGGCCTTGTTTCGTTGTCCCTCCCACTTACTCAAGTCTATGGCAGCCTCAAGCATATCCACCTCTGCGGTAGAGAGCACCTCAGGAAGATGCTGGGGCAGTTTCGGCGTTTCGAGCAGTTCGGTAGGATTATCCTTGATGTAACCATCGAGCACCAGATAACGGTAGAACTGTCGCACGCCACTCAGTATCCGGGCCAACGAGCGCGCACCAATCCCAAGGTCGTAAACAGCTCCGGCAAAATGTTCGATATGCTCCAACCTGGCCTCCAGCGGATCAACACTCTCACTTGCCAGATAAGCCAGTAGCTTGTCAAGGTCGCGCAGGTAGGCATCGAGCGTATTATCCGAATATCCTTTCTCCAACTTCAGGTAACGCTGGTACTTGCGTTTAAGATTAGAGGATGAATTCTTGCCCGTTTCCATTTAATTATGTATTTTTGCAAAGATAAGCAATTTCAGCGTAATATGAAAATAATCATCATCAATGGTCCGAACCTTAACCTCTTGGGAACTCGTGAACCATCCGTCTATGGTAATGAATCGATGGACGATTATCTGGCAAGGCTCCGCAAGCGATTCCCCAATATCGAGATAGAGTACTACCAAAGCAACATCGAAGGCGAGCTCATCGACAAGATGCAACAAGCTGGCTTCTCCTACGACGGTATTGTTCTCAATGCCGGTGCTTACACCCACACGAGCATTGCGCTGCTCGACTGCATCCGTTCCATCAGCACTCCCGTCGTCGAGGTTCACATCAGCAACGTGAATGGTCGTGAGGAATTCCGCCACCACTCGGTAATTGCCCCTGGCTGCAAAGGGACCATCCAAGGATTCGGACTCGACAGCTATCGTTTGGCCATCGAAAGCTTCATGGGCTGAGAAAGAACTCAGCTCGTGTGGACAAGGAACACCACAGCAACAAGTAGAAAACAATGAACGAAACAGAAGTCCTCGACAATTACATCCGTTCCCATATCGACCCCGAAGGCGACTATCTCTATCGTCTCTACCGAGCCACGAACATCCACACCATACACGGCAGGATGGCGAGTGGCCATATCCAAGGCCGTTTTCTCAAGCTCATTGTAGAGATGGCGCAGCCCAAAAACGTGCTGGAAGTGGGGACATTCAGTGGCTATTCGGCCATCTGCCTCGCAGAGGGACTGCCCGAAGGCGGCAAGTTATATACTTTCGAAATCAACGATGAGATGGAGGATTTCACGCGCCCATGGATTGAAGGCTCAGCGGTGGCCGACAAAATCGACTTCCGTATTGGAGACGCCAACACCGAAGCTCCGAAACTTGGCATCACGTTCGACATGGCATTCATCGACGGCGACAAGCGAAGCTATCTCCAGACCTACGAGATGGCGCTATCCATTCTCCGCCCCGGCGGTTTCATACTTGCCGACAACACTCTCTGGGACGGACATGTCACTGACCCAGCCTACGACCACGACCAACAGACGCTGGGCATCTGCGACTTCAACGATTTCGTTGCTGAAGACCCACGGGTAGAGAAAGTCATATTGCCGCTGCGCGACGGACTGACCATCATTCGCAAAAAATAAGTTTCCATATATCGCAAAGAATATCTACCTTTGCACCATCAAACTGAACATGCCAGCCGATGCCCCATCGAGACAGGAACAAGGGAGCAGCAGTTCAGGAACAAAGACAAAACCATACAATATGCAAGAAACAAGACAAAACCGAATAGCACGCTTGCTCCAGAAGGAGTTGGCAAGCATTTTCCAGAGCCAGACCCGCGCCATGCACGGGGTCTTGGTGAGTGTTACCCGCACGAAGGTGAGCCCAGACCTCAGCATCTGCACGGCCTACCTGAGCATTTTCCCGTCGGACAAGAGCGAGGAGCTGCTGAAGAACATCAACGCCAATGAGAAAACCATCCGCTACAACCTCGGCCAACGCGTTCGCAACCAGTTGCGCATCATCCCCGAACTGCGTTTCTTCATCGACGACTCGTTGGACTATATCGAGAGAATTGACGAGCTTTTAAAGAAATGACAACTTCACGTCGCCATCCCACCCCACCAGCTGCGTGACGGGATGCGGACCACCGACTGGAGCTTCGCAAAACATGAACTTTCCCTTCTACATCGCACGACGTTACCTCTTCTCCAAGAAGAGCACCCACGCCATCAATGTCATCAGTCTGATTTCAGTGATTGGCGTTGCCGTGGCCACTATGGCACTGGTGGTCGTGCTAAGCGGCTTCAACGGTTTTTCTGACCTTGTCGCCTCATTCTTCACCAACTTCGATCCGCAGCTGAAGATAGAGGCTGCGAAGGGCAAAGTCATAGCTGCCGACGACCCGACCATTGCCAAAATCAAGGCATTGACCAGCGTCGAGGTGGCGACAGAGTGCGTCACAGACCAGGCACTGGCCACCTATCATGGCAAACAGGCCATGGTGATGGTGAAGGGAGTAGAACAGAACTTCGACTCACTCACCCATATCAGCGACATACTCTACGGCGACGGCGAATTCAAGTTACGCTTGGCCAATCTCGAATATGGGGTTATCGGCGTAGGGCTGGCTCAAACGCTCAACACCACCGTGATGTGGCAGGACTTTCTCCACATCTATGCTCCCGAGCGCAAAGGACAATACGACATGTCGAACCCCGCAGCGGCATTCGTCTCCGACTCTCTCATATCGCCTGGCGTAGTGTTTCAGGTGAAACAGAACAAATACGACCGCAACTACATCATCACCTCCATCGACTTCGCACGGCGACTGTTCAACCGACAAGGGCAAATCACGTCGCTGGAGCTGCGACTCAAGGCTGGAGAGGACATCGAAAAGACCAAGAAGGAAATAGAAAGGCTTGCCGGCGACCAGTTCCTGGTGAAGGACCGCTACGAACAGCAGGCCGACACGTTCAACATCATGCGCATCGAGAAACTCTTCGCCTACATTTTCCTCACCTTTATATTGATGGTGGCTTGCTTCAACATCATCGGATCGCTCTCAATGCTGATGATTGACAAGAAACCAGACATTCAAACCTTGCGAAACTTGGGGGCAACCGACAGACAAATCAATCAGGTGTTCCTCTTCGAAGGGCGAATGATATCGGCTGCCGGCGCCGTTATCGGCATTGGCATCGGACTGCTGCTGTGTTGGCTGCAACAGACTTTCGGTATCGTCAAACTGGGCGACCAAACCAGCAACTTTGTCGTCAGCGCCTACCCCATCAGCGTTCACCCTTGGGACATCGTGGCTATCTTCTTCACCGTCATTATTGTTGGATGGCTTGCCGTTTGGTATCCCGTGCGTTATATGAGCAAACGCCTGACAAAATAATCCTCCGGCAACGACAAGCCGAATCTCATGAATTTTCTTGACAAAAGCAACCTTTCTGGAAAAGATTGCAAATCGCTGACTTACAATGCCTTAAAAAACCATCAACAAAAGGTCAGCTACGGCATGCCCAAAGCTATCTTATCACGGTGTGATAGCTCACCTATCACCGCACAAAAGCTGAGGAACGAGCAAACGTTTCTGAAATAATTTGACAAACATCAGAATTGTTTAAAAAGACATTTGTCAAAGCAAGACATATCAACGAAAGTTTCGTAATATACCGTTGCTCAATGATTAATATTTTTTTCATTAACATTTTTTATCTTAATTACTTTGCAATGGCTACGAACTTTTCGTAGCTTTGCCATCGATAAACAATCTATCTATCAATCATGGAAGAATTGACAAGACAAGAAGAAGAAGTGATGCTGCACGTGTGGAAGTTCGATTCATGCACCGTAAAACAGGTGCTTGAGGAAATGGACGACCCAAAACCGCCCTACACCACCCTCGCCTCTATCTTCAGCAAATTGAAACACAAGGCATATCTAACCGCAAGGCAGTCGGGACTTACTTACATCTACAAGCCGAAGATAAAGAAAAGCGAGTATAAGAAAGCCTACATGACCAAATTTGTAGGCAATTACTTCAAAGACTCGTTTCAGGAAATGGTCTCTTTCTTTGCTAAAGAGCATAAGATTTCACCCGACGACCTGAAGGATATCATTGCCGAAATTGAGAAAGGCAAGGAGTAGTCAGCCAAAAGGGCAGAGAGCACGACGGCTTCCATTGCCCAGCGCATCGACACCTGTCGCCAATCGGCAGCCATACACTACCCCTACAACCGACAACCAACCAAACAAAGTTCTATGGTTTACCTCATCAAAATAAACGTTGCACTCATCCTACTGTACGGCTTTTACAAGCTGATATTTGCAAACGACACCTTCTTCACATGGAAGCGGGCTATTCTCATCGGTATTTACATCTTGGCGATGCTTGTTCCCAGTCTTAACTTCTCATACTGGGTAAGCACGAATGCTGAAATGACATCAATGGCCAGCTCCTATGCCAACTACGTGCTGCCGTCAGTGACCATCACACCAGAGAAGGCTCATGCCACAAGTTGGCAGACCATCTTTATATGGACCTACTCTTTGGTTGTTGCAGCGCTGTTATTGAAATTGTTATGGCAGTTGACATCAATCTTCCTACTAAAAAGGAAGTGTCGGGAAACGGAAATCAACGGCACACGCATCTGCCAATTACCGGGCGACCAAGGTCCTTTCTCATTCTTCAACTGGATATTCGTCAATCCGACAAAACACAACAGTAAGGAATTGAAGGAGATATTGATACATGAGCAAACACATTGTCGGCAAAAGCACTCGCTCGACATTCTGTTTGCCGAACTCTTCGGCATCTGCTTCTGGCTCAACCCATTCGCATGGCTGCTCAAACGCGAGGTGCGAATCAACCTTGAGTTTATCGCCGACAATCGAACACTGGCAACAGGCTTCGACAGTAAGCAATACCAGTATCACTTACTCGGCCTCACCTACAAAAAGAACGTAGCTACAGTATCAAATAATTTTAATGTTTCACCCCTAAAAAAAAGAATTAAAATGATGAATAAGAAACGTACAAAGGCAATAGGAAAAGCCAAATATGCGCTTTTCATGCCATTGATAGCAGCTCTCTTGCTTGTGAGCAACATCGAGACCGTGGCAAGAGAAATGACGAGAACAGTAAATAACATTCCTGAACTTTCTGGTTTAACACAAAAAGTGTCCAACGTATTCAATAAGGTTCAAACGGAAATAAACACCACAACCGCCACGAAGACTGTGGCACCCCTGCCAACCGATAGCACAACGGAAGCGATGAAAAAAGTTAATGAAGAGGCTTCCGGAAATCCGGAAGAGGTGTTTAACCTTGCGGAAGTAATGCCCACGTTCCCTGGGAATATCAACGTATGGATTATGAAGAACATGAAATATCCTGAACAAGCTGTCAAGCAAAAACAACAGGGACGCGTTATCGTGAAATTTATCGTTAGCGAAACAGGAGAAATCAGCAACCCTGAGATAATACGTGGGGTATCTCCCTTGCTCGATGCAGAGGCCTTGCGTGTGGTAAAAGCCATGCCTAAATGGAATCCGGGCAAACAAAACGGGAAGGCTGTCAGGACAAATTACGCTGTACCCATAACGTTTAGACTGGAAGGTGGCGAGCAGGCAAAAGAGAACACTGCCATGCCGGCAAAGAAAAATATTCTTTACGTCATTGATGGGAAAGAATATGCTTCCGGAGAATACGACATCAACAAACTTGATCTGAATCAAATCGAGAGCATGACCGTGCTGAAAGGACAACAAGCTGTGGACAAGTATGGTGATCGTGCCAAGGATGGGGCAATTGTCTTTCAACTAAAGAAATAAATCCTCTCATGGTGGGCAGTATCAAGACCAACATTATGAAAGGTGCTTGATACTGCTTCTTGGTTTTTCATATTTCAAAGCATCTCAGAATGAACATCAAGACGCTTCGTGAGTCATAAATTGTTTAATCGCTTTGGAACTGGTGTAAACATTGGTTTGTGGTTAGGATAAAACATAAAACACTGGCATTAGACAAAGAAGCACAGTGAGTTGTTGTCTCTATGCCTAAATGGATTTGTCGCAATTAAAAGCAATTGAAACAGCTCTTGCTACAAGTGGACGGTCCAACTATTCAGATATTACGTATGAAAAAGTTATCACTCATCCTTTTAATAAGCATGGCAATGAATGTCTATGCTCAAAACCGGCAGCAGCTTGTAGCGCTCGGCGACAGTTGTGTGCGTGAATACGACTTCTTTCACGCCATCCAACACTATCAGCAGGCACAGCAAATACGGACAGAGAACAAAGTCAGGCTGAAGCTGGCCGAATGCTTCTATCAGCGAAACGATTATCATGGATGCTCCGATGTGCTGGACAAAGTGCCATCAGACAGCCTTAACCACAATGCCCTCCGGCAACTCTATTATTCCAATAGTGCGATGAAGAACACGTCGGAACAACTTTATTGGGGCACGTATATCAAAATAAGGTATCCGATGGACAGCAAGATTATCGCCGACGTCATGGGACTTCTCGTCAGCGACAGTTACGACAAGCCTGAGGTAGCCGTTAGTTACGGGCAAGATTACTGTCTGATAGATTCCACTAACATAGAGGTGAACCGCGCTTTGGGCGAAGCCTACTTCCTGAACAAGGACTATGAGAGATGTGTTGCCACCTACCGAAGGCTCTTTGCGGAGAAAGACACCACCTATAACTCACTTTATTATATGGGAGGAGCATTCGAATACTTGAATCAGCTCGACTCTGCGGCCTTCTATTTCACACGAGCCGTGGAGCGAGAACCCAAGATGGCGGTGGGAAACTATAGGTTGGGAGTGGTCGAGAACCAACTGGGGCATTACGAGAATGCGCTGAAATATCTTCACAACGCAGCCACGCTCTACGAACCCAGCAAGTTCATCATGTTTATCATCTATAAAAACATGGGCGACGCTAAGTTCAATCTGAAAGATATCAAAGGCGCCGACTTGTATTGGGGGTACGCTCTGGCCTACAGAGACGACCCGGAGCTTGCCAAAAGACGGCAAGCACTGAAATAAAGGCAACGTATCGATAACAAAACATCAAGTGCGCCATCATGCAAAAGCCTCATCTGGGAGAACGGAGAATGGCAAAACAGACAAAAAATCATCTCAACCTGTTGCGGCATTCCTCCAGTATCGTCAGCAAATCATCCATCTTTGTGGCGCGCAGCATGGAGATTCTGGTCTGCTTGAAGTCGGGAATCCCCTTGAAAATGGGCGATGCGGCCAGATGCCTACGGGTGTGTAGGATGCCCCGGTACTCATCAATGCGCTCGACGTTGATACGGAGCATTTCTTCAAGCACGTCGATTTTGTCATCAACCGACAACGAGTTGCCTTGCGATGGCTGGCTGAAAATCCACGGACAGCCAAAGGTTGCCCTTCCAATCATCACCGCATCCACGCCGTAGCGGTCGAAACGCTCGCTGGCCTCTTCCCTGCTCGCAACATCGCCATTGCCAATGATTGGGATATGTATGCGAGGATTTTGCTTAACGGCACCTATCAGCGTCCAGTCGGCTTCCCCTGTGTACATCTGTGCCCGCGTCCGGCCATGGATTGTCAGGGCCTTTATGCCACAGTCTTGCAGCTGTTCCGCCAATTCGGTGATGATGAGATTGCTGGCATCCCAACCTAAGCGGGTCTTTACGGTAACCGGTGTTTTCACAGCCTTAACGACCTCTCGCGTAATCTCAAGCAACAGGGGAATGTTCCTCAGCATTCCCGATCCGGCACCTTTGTTCGCGACTTTCTTCACCGGGCAACCGAAATTTATATCTATCACGTCGGGGTGCACTTGCTCAACAATCTTGGCAGCTTCGACCATCGACTCCACGTCTTTCCCATATATCTGTATGCCGACAGGGCGTTCTTCGTCGTCAATCACAATCTTGTTCAATGTTGATTTGATGCTGCGAATAACGGCGTCAGCCGACACGAATTCCGTATAGACCATTGCCGCGCCAAACCGTTTGCACATCTTGCGGAATCCGATATCCGTCACATCTTCCATCGGAGCAAGGAATAACGGCCGTTCTCCCAAATCTATTGTTCCTATTTTCATGACTGCAAAGGTAGGGATTTTATTTTGAAAGGCGGTTTTTACTGACAATTTCTCACTCGGCAACAGATTGAAACATAGACAATCAATTATCAAAAAGACCGCCATTGACATTATATAGGTCAGACTTGAAATCCTTACACTTGCATAAACACAAATCGGTCAGGCCAAGACCAGGAGAGCTTTTGCCCATAATACGTCGTGGAAATAGCCCTGCAAACAAGCTGACTTACAGTGCTTTCCAACGAAAACAACACAGCGAAACAAGGAAGCAACGTTCGATTCATTAAGAAAGTACGTACTTTTTGGCAAAAAAGTACGTACGTTTCATTAAAAAAGTACGTACTTTTCAGTGAAAAAGTACGTACTTTTTAATAGACACGTATAATCCTTTTGCCGGAAACGAATAATCAAAAATTCAAAATCAAACATAACATTGAGCATCAGCGGTAAATTCTTTTGTCTTTCTCCAGTCGATTATCCACCAGATACGGGGGCATGGAAAAGACAAAAGGGCGGAATGAAAAGACCTCTCCCGGAGATAAGTCCGAGAGAGGTCTCAACATATTTCGGCTTTGCCTTCGCCATCTTTTAGCCGAGCCACTTCACATAAGCGAAGTCCTGACGATGCGGCAGCAGTTCACTCTTGGGATACATCCGCACGGCACACTTGTAGGCGCCAGCCTCATCGGGCTGGAAATCGAGACGGAAGGTGTACAGGTTGCCCTCGTTCTTGACAAGAGAGAATGGCAATACCTTGTGGACGGAGATGTCATCGGATGGATTGTTGTCGAGAACCACAAGCTCCAGGCCAACTGCATCCTGCAGCCCCTTCTCGTCGATGGTGCAGGTGATGGCCTTCGTCTCACCGGTAACACCGTCTTGCAGCGTGCTGATGTTGCTCTCTGCCACGCAGATGCTGTCCCAACGCTCGGCCACGACTTCCTTCCAACCAGCAATTTCCTTGGCAAGCTTGTTGTCATTGGCATGCAATTCACGGGAGCGGGCAGCCAATTTCTCATAGAACTTAGAGTAATAGTCATCCAACTGACGCTTCATCGTATAGTGAGGCGCAATGGTTGCGATGGAATTCTTCACCACCTTCACCCAGTCGGCTGAATAGTCCTTGCCCTTTGTCTTGCTGAAATAGAGCGGAGTGATCTCGTTTTCGAGCAGACTGTAGATGGTAGCCGCATCCAACTGGTCCTGATGCGCCTGGTTCTCATAGGTACGCTTCTGCGGAAGCGCCCAGCCAGCGCCCTCGCGATAACCTTCCACCCACCATCCGTCGAGGACAGAGAGATTGACAACACCGTTAAGCTCAGCCTTCTCGCCTGATGTACCACTGGCTTCGAGCGGGCGAGTCGGCGTGTTCATCCAGATATCAACACCCGAAACAAGACGACGCGCCAGCTGCATGTCGTAATCTTCGAGGAAGATAATCTTGCCAAGGAACTGCGGCATGCGTGAAATCTCAAATATGCGCTTGATCAATCCCTGACCGGCACCGTCTGCCGGGTGAGCCTTTCCTGAGAAGAAGAAGAGCACCGGACGGTCGGGGTTGTTGACAATCCTATCGAGCCGGTCGAGGTCGGTGAAGAGAAGATGCGCCCGCTTGTAAGTCGCAAAACGGCGGCAGAAGCCTATCATCAGCGCATTGGGGTTGATTTTCTCAAGTATGGAGACAACCTTCGCAGGGTCGCCCTGGTTGCGGAGCCATTGTTGCGTGAACTTATCGCGGATATATTTGATGAGCTTGTTCTTCAAGGCCATACGCGTGTTCCAGATTTCCTCGTCCGAAACATTATAGATGGCATGCCAGATGTCCTCATTACTCTGGTCGCACATGAAACCCTTGTCGAAATATTTATCATACACCTTGCGCCATTCGGTCGCCGTCCATGTAGGCAAGTGAACACCGTTGGTGACATAACCCACACTGTTCTCCTCGGGGAAATAACCCTTCCACAGCGGAGCGAACATCTTCTGGCTCACCCAACCATGAAGTTTCGATACACCGTTGATTTCCTGCGATGTGTTGCACGCGAACGTACTCATGCAGAAACGCTCACTGTGATCTTCGGGATTGGTGCGCCCCATGCCGATAAACTCATCCCAAGAGATGCCCAACTTGGCGGGATATGCGCCCATGTATTTGCCGAAAAGCTCCTCATCGAAGTAGTCGTGTCCTGCCGGAACTGGTGTATGAACGGTGTAGATCGAAGAAGCACGAACCAACTCCATTGCCTGATTGAAGGTAAGTCCCTCTTCTATGTAATCGCATAAACGCTGAAGGTTACAGAGCGCCGCATGCCCCTCGTTACAGTGATAGACATCTTTCTTGATTCCGAGCTTCTTCAGTGTGAGCATGCCGCCGATACCGAGAAGAATCTCCTGCTTGATGCGGTTCTCCCAGTCGCCGCCGTAAAGGGCATGAGTGATTGATTTGTCGAACTCGGAGTTCATGTCGTGGTCAGTGTCGAGCAAATAGAGCTTGATGCGCCCCACGTTTGCCACCCATACTAACGCATGCACCTGATAATTGCTATACGGAACATCAACCACCACCTGATTGCCATCCTTGTCGAGGACGCGTTCGATGGGCAGTGAGTTGAAATTCTGTGCATCGTATTTAGCCAGCTGCTGACCATCCATCGACAGACTCTGACGGAAATATCCGAAACGGTACAAGAATCCTACCGCGCAAAGGTCAACATTGGAGTCGGAAGCCTCCTTCAAATAATCGCCGGCGAGCATTCCCAGACCGCCAGAATATATCTTGAGCACTTGATTGAGACCATATTCCATGGAGAAATAAGCCACCGATGGGCGTTGCGTATTTGGCTTGACGCTCATATAGTCAGTAAACATCTTGTAAACATTGTTCACCTTCTTCATCAGCGTCTTGTCCTTAACGATGGCCTGTTTGCGATCGTAGCTCAAGCGTTCGAGCAACAACACAGGATTATGTCCTACTTCTTCGTAGAGAGTCTCGTCCAAACTCTTGAACATGTTCCTTGCCTCGTAGTTCCAGCCCCACCACATGTTGTGAGCAAGTTCGTCGAGACAGCTAAGTTCCTTGGGAAGACTTGACTTCACATTCAACTCAATCCAATTTGGCTCATTTGAATAGTCAGATTTAATTTTCATAATTTTCTCTATTAATTTAGCGTTATGTTATCTTGAATAATTCCTCGTTATCTTGAACTGTTGCTTATTGTTTGCAAACTATCCGTTTCTCTTTTTCATGTTCTCAAGTGCCAGCTCATAGGCTTTTTCATAATGTGTGATAAACTCGCTCCACAAGGCTCTCCTTGAAAGCTCTGAGGCCTTTCGACGACATTGGCTGACCTTTGTCTTGCTGAAGGTCGTAAACGAGAGAACAGTTTCCTTTATCTCATCAGCCACCTCCGAGTAGTTGTAGTCCGTCCGATGAACAACCTTCACACCATCCTCCAGGCAACTGTAGCCGCCTTTTGCTTCATTGGCCCACAAACCGAAACCTGCGAGGTCTGTTGTGATACAAGGCACCTTGAAGGCAATGGACTCCAGCGGTGTGTATCCCCATGGTTCGTAGTACGAAGGATAGACACAGAGGTCGTTGCCCAATACCATATCATAGTAAGGAAGATTGACAATCCCATCATCGCCGATGAGATAACAGGGGATGAAAACAAGCTTAACCTTGTCACTCTTCTCATTCTTGATGTCAAGGCTTCTTAGCATCTTCATCACCTTATCATCCTCCATGTCGTGCAACCAGTGGGTGATCAGGGGCTGATCCAGCGGAGTTTCGTATGTCTGTGTGGACGCAAGTCGCTCCTGAAGGTCTTTTCTGGGTTCAGCGACCCATCCCGGAACCTCTATGAAAGCAACAACATTCTTCTCAAGCCGATGGTCTTTGTTCAAGCGGCTCATGGCCTCAATGAAGACGTCAAGTCCTTTGTTGCGGAACTCATAACGACCACTTGTGGAGACAATGATTGTATCTTGCCCCAGCTTCTCGCCTGTCAGGGCCGACGCTATGTCCAAAAGCCGGATGCGGGCCTTCTTCCTTTTGTTGTTGAACTGGATATTCTGGGGAACGAAACCATCCTCAAAGCCATTGGGCAGCACAACATCGACCTTTCGGTCAAGCAATTCCTTGCACTCGATAGCGGTTATCTCGCTCACAGTGGTGAAACAATCAGCGTGGTGAGCCGTCTGTTTTTCTATCGAATGCTTGCTCTGCATATTAAGTTCGGCAGCCATTTGGTCGCCGTTATATGCCCAGAGATACTCGTAGAGCGGTTTGTTGTTGCCAGCAATGCTGCGCCCTATGCAAGTAGCATGGGTGGTAAAGACAGAGGCTATCTGCGGAACCCGTTTCTGCAAGAGCAGCAACGCAAATCCCGTCTGCCACTCATTGGCATGGAAGACAACGCGCTGACTGGCATTCAGATAATATTTATAGAAACTCTCCACCACCAACGCTGTAGTATAGGCAAAGAGAGCGGAGTCGTCATAATCACCATACGCATGCAAGCTGTCAACTTTGAAATCTTCCCAAAGTTGCCCATATATCTTGTTTTTTTCAGATTCATGTGCTCGGAAGTCAACCATGAAAGCTATCGGCTGACCAGGGATATCCCATCGTCCAACCTTCACTCCCAGTCCTCCATTCGCCGCTGACTGTTTCCAGTCGGCAAACAGTGAGACATCTTCTTTGAAAAAGGGATTTTCCTTATCTTTCCAGCAATCAGGACCTATGAATATAACGTGGTCGTGCATCCTTTTCTGCAAAGTCATTGCCCTTGTTGAGAGCACTGTATAAATTCCTCCTACCTTATTACATACTTCCCAACTTGTTTCAAAAATAAAATCCGGAAACATCTTTTACTCTTAAATATACAACTAATCAATCGTTGCAAAGGTAATAAAAAATAATGAACAGACAATATTAAACCTCACATATTTCAGTCCGTCAAAGAATTAGTAAAGAAAAAAAGACTATCTTTGCATCAATAAATATTAGACGACATGAAGAAGATTGTATTTGCACTTGCGTTCATGTTCTCATGCGCTGCATTATGGGCAACTGAGAACGGAAAAAGCTCAGAACCGATGGATTCGAACCGGGTGAACAAGACTATAGCAGCTGAGGAACATCCCTTCAGCACTCACATTTCAAACGCCGAATATCAAGTTTGGATTGACATCGACTTGTACAAACGAAACATTAAGGTGCCCAATCAGGAGATTTTAGGTGAGATGCCAGGGTATATCGGAGCAAAACGCGACACCCGAAAATGGCTAATACTCGACTCGGTGATTGACGGAAACAAAGCGTTGCTGACCATAACGAACGATTATGGCAGCGAAGATCTCGAAGCGCTGCTGACGGCCAACAAGGACGGCACCTACACTTTTGAGCAGAAATCGGGAAGTACCATCAAGATTGTGGTAAACAACAAGTGGGTCAAATTGCCCAAAAAAATGATATTTACAAAGGAAAAGTAAGGCAACATTTCCGTTATCCCTTCAATTCATACACATGGCATGCGACGACAATCGCATCGTGAGCGACAAATTGCTCCGCGAAAGCCGGCGAAAACGCAACGACAGGCAACCGATACCCACAACCGTGTTCACCTATCCGTCACTGTCATAGGTCGGAATAATAAAGAACAGCATAATACTCGCAGCATACCTGAAGTATCAGATATTCACTCACTCAACAATATCAGAAACGCTCAACGACCTTATCGCTTTATTTTAGTATCCTAAGGGATAAGCAATACCGGTGTCGAAACTGCCATGCAAGGTTCCGACATCGGTCTTTTTTTCACTGTTTCGGCACACTTGCCAGGCCGATTACCCGTTTATTCTTCCTAACGCCCTCACCCTACTCCGATGAAAGCTAAGCAACGACTTTGCAATAGGTGAGCTTTTGAACGATAAAAGCTCACCTATTGCAGCACCAAAGCTTAGGTTTCGCAACAGGGACCGCATCACATTGATTTTCATCCGTCTGCAAAATAATTCTCAATTATTACTGTCTGGTAAAACTCAAAAGGACTGATACCTCGCGAGAAGTGTCAGCCCTAATTCTTGAATTTAATAAAAGTTCTACCGGACAGCAATGTTTTCGGAACTTTGCAATGAAGTCGTACATAACAATGATTTTGTGACCTAATAGATTAGGTACTACTAAGTTGCTAAAAAAACAATGACATGTGAAACTTTTTCCTTTAATAATTTGTCGAATTAATTCAACCAACAGGTAATCCGGACTCCCTTCAGGATGATGAAATGGCAATAGTTACAACTTTATCCGACAAATAAAAGTTGGATAAAAAAATGACCAAAATGAGAACGTTGTTCTTACTTTGGCCATTGCAAATTATGCGTTTGGATAATTACGGCTCGACATCCCATTGCACAGGAACATCCCTGAATTCAATCATATCCCGCTGACTTCCATCAATGTAGAATCCTAATTTGATAAGTGGCAACACCTTTACCTTCTTCGGTACATTGACGAAGTGCTGATTGTACTTACCATCATTCAGATTAATGCGTACAAACATACCTTCGGCAACACTGACGGAATTAGCATCATTGTCGTGAAAATACTGGTTGCCGTCAGCATCTATCGCCAAACACTTTCCTTTGCCTGCGGTATTGCCTATTGAGATGGTCTCCTTCACAAGGTTCATTTTCACCTTTAGTACCAGATACACGTCTCCAAAGTTTACGCTCTTTCCTTTGCCGTAACAGCCCACTAATTCCACGTCCATAGCTTTTGACAGCGGGTTTATCATATATCCACCCGAAGCTATTGTGACTTTAGACAGTGGGGCATTAGTAGTTTCGTACCCTTGTACAGCCGGAGTTTTTTCGGTACCAGTCACTGCCTCCACTACTTTTTTAGCTTTTTTTAAAAGCCCACCCAATCCTTGAGCTTGTGCTGGTGCTACACCTGCTATCAGCATCAAACCCATTGCTAAGAATAATGTTCTCGTTTTCATCATGATTTGTTTTTATATTAATACTATATTATAGGTTTTGCTTGTTCTTGGTTTTAAATGCCTCACATGCTCTCTTATCTATATTCTTGGCATTTATATAATCGTCTCGATTGGTCATAGTTATCAGCACATGATCCAGATGCGACATAGCTTCGGCATTCCAATCTTTCACAACAAAATTAACATTCAAATCTCCAATGGTTCCTCTGCTGTAAACATTCTGAAAACTTCCGGGAACAGTGTATTCGCATACGGCTGATGATATTGGCTTACCATCATGATCCACAAGGACGGCCGCAAGTTTGTTCAGCTGAAAACTTGTCTTGCCTTTCAGGAATGAGCCAGCCTCTGTGAGGGTTGCTTGGCCGGTGCAATAAATCATGGGATCAGCACCCTTCACTTTCCTTACAACTAATCCACTATCCATCTTTAAGCATAAATTATATGCTATCGCCACTGGGATTTTCTTGCCCACAATATCCTTTTCTATGCGCGCAAGATTCTGTTTGTACATGGCATTGATAGATAAGGCTTCCTTTAGGAGTTCCTTCATTTTAGGCACATCATTTTTTTCGGATGCTTCTGCCATATCTGCTTGAAGCCTCTCGACCTGCTCATGTTTTTCTTTCATGATAGAAGGGATTTCAGCCAATAGACCGTTCCTTGACTGTTTGCTGCCACAGGAAAAAGCCATGACCGCCAAAACCGCAATTAACAAATTCTTGTTTATCATACTTTACTGTCTAATAGATTTGTTGTTGCAAATATAAACGCTAAGCGAAAGAACTTGGATAGCAATAAAACAAATCATGCGTCAATGAAACAAAAACTACTGAATAGCTGCGCAAAACGATAATATAATGCGCAAACACGAACAAATTATAGTTTTTTTAATAGGAAAACGAAGCTTTTGATGTATATTTGCAGTTGATATGCACTATTCGATTTTGTATAGTTTTACATTAGGCATAGCCTGTGCCTACTTTGCAATAGAAGGATTGCATCTATTGCGGGTCAAAATATCCCACCTACAGAATATAATAGGATGGATTTTCTTATGGTGGATGCTTATGGCGCTCAAAGATATTACTATCCCACTGATAGGATGGCAGGATGAACAAGTCATTCATTCCATTTATTTCATTGATGGTTGCTCAGCTATAACAGTTGCGATATTGCTCATGGAGATCACCTCTCCTGGATGGACAACTTTCAGAAAAACGATATGCCTAAGTTTGCCATTCGTAGTATTCAACATCATGTCGTCTCTTATCAACAGTAATTGGCTTGACATGGCATACACCACTTTTTTTATAGCCTTCTCCCTTTACTATCTATTGGTTTCCGGGCATATAGCCTACCGCTACACACAATTTATGAAAGAGAATAATTCCAATATTGATAAATCTAGCATCACCATGCTATGGATGGCAGGAAGCATTCTTCTACTTCTCGAAACGCTGTGGTTCTTAACTTCGATTATCAAGCTTCCTTGGTTGGATATTCTGTATTATGCCCTGACACTATCACTTTGGATTAACATTGTAAGACTATCAAAAAAAGTCGATTGCTTGCAACAATTGTTGGTTATTAGAGCCTCTATGGAGGAAAACTCATGTCCAATTGAAGGGGAATCTTCCAAGAATTATCCGTTTGCAGGACAGCTTGAAAGGATAATAGAACAAGAACAGCTATATCTGAATGCCGACCTTTCTGCTTCTACACTGGTGAGTCTCCTACATACCAACCGAACTTATCTTTCCGCTTATTTCGCAGAAGTCCTCCATACAACATTCTACGACTACATCAACCAAAAACGCATACAGTTAGGAAGTGTGCCTCTTATTAACCGTCATCCAGAATATACACTAGAACACATTGCCAGGGCAAGCGGATTCAACAGCATGAGTACTTTCCGGCGCGCGTTTATCAAGGAGATTGGTATAACTCCTTCTACATACAGGAGCAAAATGATGGTTTAGAATTGCACCACACTCACACACATACTACTGCAACTCCAGCATTTATGTACATTCTATCTTTAGATATGGACATTCTGTAAATTCCTAACTGATTTTTTGTCAGTGTGATATATGATTTATACATAAAGCCGCCGAACGCCCCATCACGGGCAGAATCGGGGGAAATTTCTTAAAAAATAATTGTGAAGATACAAACAATTTCTGATATAACACCAACTTTGCACTTTACGGAGTTCTATTTTGTCATAGAAGAGCAAAAGAGACCCGGTTTAGGTCTCTTTTGGTCACTGATGTCGAAAATTTACAAAAAATCGACAGCCAAAGGCGGTTTTTATGAGCGGGCCTTTTAAAGGGCCCGCTCAAAATAAAACTATCGGGGGAGACTACTCGAAGGGCTGCGCTAAAAACCCGAGGCCGCGGCTGTAGCAGTGCAAGAATATGCTACCACTGTAGAAGTGCAGGCTGTACGCGTAAAGACAAATATCGGGATCAGCACTGGACGACCAGTAGTGACCGTCGGAACCGAGGTCATCAAGCTTATCATTGGAGTAATCGCCAAACGCAGGGAGGAAGAAGTATTTACTAATCTCACTATCAGCGGGCTTGCCGGATTTAGGAGAAAAGTTGTAGTAGTGGTACTCTAAAGAAGTACGCAAATCATTGCCATTGGGATCTTTAAGCTTCAAGGCAGCGGGTTCCTTGCCGTTTTCCTGAACGATGACGCTGAGCTTCTTCAACCATATACCACCAGTGTGAAGCTCACCGAAAACCTCCCACCAAGTACTATCATCCCAATGGGCATCGCCCTTCAATACGTACCAACCCATTTCGTTGACATTGGGAATCTTCTTGAAGAGAGGATTGACGGAAGCCTCGAAAGGACCATCACCTACGTGATACCAACGAGAAGGATCGGCAGCCTCAGACTTCGGATAACCGTCGTTTGATGTATCTTTCCCCGTTGGCTGCCAAGGATCAGCAGAGTCCCACTCATGGCCGGACCAATAGTTCTCGGCAGCATCCCACATGTAAAAATTGTGACCGCGGTAATGCATAACACCAAGATTAACGGGAATATCACAAATCGTATTGGCACCAAAGGTATGTGACTTATAACTTTTGGTTATTGTCATAACCGTATTCTTTGCGTCTGAAACTGTATATTTTACTTTCAAGGCATGGGTGCCGGGGGCTATAACTACGTAAAGAGAGTTTTTAATACTTTTCGTTGCCGTTGCTTGATCAGCAAGCTTAAGACCGTCATTACCTACATTCAGCGTAATTGTCTTTGACTCGTTCGTGCCCGTAGTGGAAAGACCTGATTGGGTAAGGTCATAAGTACCAGCAATATTGTTATCAGAGGTTATCTCTATGCGTTGGATCCTAAAGTTTGCACGCTGCACCTTAATAGCCATATAGGGAAGGAAGCAAAGGTAAGACGCTTTGTGTTCCAAGTCGAAACGATAACCGCTCTTGCCTGAAACGGTGGTCTTCGCAGCCTTGGCCACACCGCAATCGCCAGCGGCACCAAAATGCTTGGTATTATTAAAGGCTACCTGGGTCTGATTGTCGGCGATAACAACTTTCTTTGCACCGGCACCGGAGTTGGTGCCACAATAGTACACATCGTATTGCCCCTTGCCGGTGTAAGAGCCATCTACCAAGAATGTTGTGCGAGCTACAGCATCAGTGATAGTACTCTCACCCTTACATAACTTCTTATTATCGTCCTCTACATAGATCACGTCGTTAGGCTCCCAAAGGAAGGATCCTTGACCACCGATGCCGTTACGATTCATGGAAGTACGAGTGGTAAAACCGGGAACTACTGTTGAGCTATCAGAAGTACCTATCTGTACACGCTCCATGGGAGCCTCGGTAACGATACCACCGGTAAAGGCGGTAAGCTGATCAGTAGTAGTAGTAGTAGTAGTAGTAGCTGTGCTCTCGTCGTTGGAACAGCTACTCATCAGCAATGATGCAGCGGCGAAAGCCACAAATGAGATAAATAATTTTGCTTTCATCTGCTCAAATTATATATAAAATCAATAAAGAAAAAATGGTTGTTACTAATAAAGTATTTAAGAATTGTCCTCTTACCACTTAAGGCTGATCCTCTTCCTCAAG